>Ga0247770_1001248_pt1 | contig 21010 bp, 24 predicted proteins | sample UWRJL136409B6_FD_179943 | JGI IMG/M metagenome (GOLD analysis project Ga0247770, IMG submission 179943) | Plant litter microbial communities from Arlington Agricultural Research Station in Wisconsin, United States - UWRJ-L136-409B-6 | ecosystem: Environmental > Terrestrial > Plant litter >... | reverse complement strand
AGCGGTCCAGGCCAAGATCAGCGGCGGCGTCCGGAAGGCCGTCACCTTTAACAAGTCGCCATTGATGTCGACGTATCTTGTGGCGTTCGTTGTTGGCGAGCTGAATTGCATCGAGACGAACGACTTCCGAGTTCCCGTCCGTGTCTACGCTCCCCCTGGACAAGATATCGAGCATGGCCGGTTTTCGCTTGACCTGGCTGCCAAGACACTGGCGTTCTACGAGAAAGTCTTCGGCATTGATTTCCCTCTCCCCAAGATGGACCAGATTGCCATCCCCGACTTCGCCCAGGGCGCCATGGAGAACTGGGGCCTAGTGACCTACCGCGTCGTGGATCTTCTTCTCGACGAGAAGGTCAGCGGCGCTGCAACGAAGGAGCGGGTTGCCGAGGTTGTCCAGCATGAGCTTGCGCATCAATGGTTTGGTAACCTTGTGACCATGGACTGGTGGGACGGTTTGTGGCTTAACGAGGGATTCGCTACGTGGGCTTCTTGGGTTGGTCACTCTACTATCCGCACATCAATTTCCTCTTTGCTAACCGCACGTCATTAGTACTCCTGCAACATCTTCTACCCCGAATGGAAAGTCTGGGAGAGTTATGTTACGGACAGTCTTCAGCGGGCCCTTGCCCTGGATTCTCTTCGCAGCAGTCACCCCATTGAGGTTCCCGTCAAGAAAGCCGATGAGATCAACCAGATCTTCGACGCTATTTCCTACTCAAAGGGGTCTTGCGTTCTGAGGATGATCTCGACCTACCTCGGCGAAGACGTGTTTTTGGAGGGAGTCAGACGCTATCTCAAGAAACACGCGTATGGTAATACCCAAACTGGCGATTTGTGGGCGTCGCTCGCAGAGGCCAGTGGCAAGAGTGTCGAGGATGTGATGCAGGTTTGGACCAAGAACATTGGCTATCCTGTGGTCACTGTCACGGAGAAGGATGACAGCACGATCCACTTGCAGCAAAACAGATTCCTGCGCACTGCGGATACCAAGCCAGAAGAGGATCAAGTTATCTATCCTGTTTTCCTTGGTCTTCGTACTAAGGACGGCATCGACGAGACAGTGACGCTGGATAGCCGAGGGGCCGACTTCAAGGTCCCAAGCGATGGTTTCTTTAAACTCAACGCAAACCACACCGGACTGTACCGGACGTCATACTCTCCCAAGCGTTTGGAAAAGCTTGGTGTCGCGGCGAAGCAGGGACTACTGAGTGTTGAGGATAGAGCTGGCATGATCGCGGATGCCGGTGCCCTGGCCACTTCGGGATACCAAAAGACGTCCGGCGTTCTATCCCTTCTCAAAGGATTCAGCACGGAGACCGAGTTTGTGGTCTGGAATGAGCTTATTTCCCGCATTGGCTCCCTTCATGGGACTTGGATGTTCGAGGACAAGGCAGTTCGCGATGGCATCGAAGCCTTCCAGCGCGATCTGTGCAGCCCTAAAGCCCATGAGCTCGGCTGGGAATTCACAGACGAAGATGGCCATATTGAGCAGCAGTTCAAGGCTATGCTCTTTGGAAGCGCCGGGCTGACTGGAGACCAAGTCATCATCAAAGCGGCTAAGGAGATGTTCACCAAGTACATGGCGGGCGACAAGTCGGCCATCCACCCGAATATTCGCGGGAGTGTCTTCAGCATGGCGCTGAAGTATGGCGGCACGGAAGAGGTATGTTGAAATTCGGCAATACTGTCTGTGCCAAAAGCTGACAAACCACTAGTACGATGCTATCCTCAACTTCTACCGTACATCTACGAACGGTGACGAGCGTAATACTGCTCTCCGCTGCCTCGGTCGGGCCAAGGAACCAGAGCTTATCAAGAGAACCTTGGAGCTCCTCTTTAGCGGCGAAGTCAAGGACCAAGACATATATATGCCCACATCTGGTCTTCGTGGCCACGCTGACGGCGTCGAAGCTCTCTTCGCCTGCATGACTAACAACTGGGATGAGCTTGTCAAGAAGCTGCCGCCTGCTTTGTCCCTTCTCGGAACCATGGTCACAATATGCACCTCTGGTTTCGCAAATAAGGAGCAGTTGCAGAGAGTGGAAAAGTTCTTCGCCGACAAGCCGACTGCTGGGTTTGACCAGTCGTTGGCTCAGAGCCTCGATGCTATCCGCTCCAAGATTTCGTGGCTGGAGCGCGATCGCGCAGATGTAGCAGATTGGCTGAAGGTGAACGGCTATTTGTCTTGAGCTTCGGGTCCGCACCACTCGGTAGAGCCTCGAAGAGGGTAGAAGTATGTGCTGAGGGGGGAGATCATCGAGAGTATTGGGTTCCAACGTCTTGCTCCAGGGGGGGCATTTGCAGCAGCTAGCAGTGAATTAGACATGCATGTATGATAGATAGAGAAGCCATTTTGTGCCTCACAGTACGGCTTGCCTACGAGTCTCTCCCTCATTTCGCTCTTGCTGTTGTGTATTGCGACCCCTGACGTCCTGCCAGGAGACATCTTCGAGGGGGTGAGCGTAGCAACCCTAACCCGAAGACTCACGCTTTCTGCCCTGGTTCTCCGCCCAAATTCTGAGCTCAACCAGCAGCCGCATCGCCATCAAACCCATCGCGACCAAGGCACTTGATTTTCCCGACCGGACGTGCGCTTTCATAGAGATCATGGGGTGGTTCGACGGCTGGTTTGGCAGCGGTACCGGCGAGTCCGACCCGTTGCGAAAACTCGATCCGAAGCTCCGCGAGTTCCTCCAAAAAGAGTCGCCCGTAAAGTACACCACTGCCCACGACAACACACAGGCGGAACCGCCGCAGCCAAAGCAACAACCACAGAGGCAACAACAACAAGACACGCCATCCGATGACGCTCAGCCCGCCGTGCCGCCACAGAGCCTGTACCAGGACGGGCGTTACGCCCACCTCTGGAAGGGCTACAAGCCTCTGGCAGCCGTCGAGGCAGAGACGAAGAGCGACCACGAGAAGCTGATGGACGTACTGGAGGGCTTCAAGGAGCGCAAGGCTATGATTGGCCGGGCGGCGCTCGAGAACTGTGCCGATGAGCAGATGGATTGGAACTTGTGCATGAAGGAGGGCGATATCGCGAAGCGCATGACCATGTGTCGCACGGAGGTGCAGAAGTTTGAGCGGTGTTATCAGACCCAGTCGGTATGTTGATTGCCTTGGGAGGTGTCGCTGCTACTGGACATGAGGAGCGAAGGCTAATGACAATTGTGTGTGCAGAGACTCCTCAAGGCGTTGGGATATTTATCGAATTACCAGCGTGCGCCCGAGGTCGACGAGCAGATCCAGATGCGCGCCGATGCCATCTACCACAAAATGATGGATAACGAAGCCGCGGTCGCGAAGGCTAAGGCGGAGGGTCTACCTGAACCGTCGTTCGAGCCGTTAATACAGAAGCAGGCGTCGGCGCCCCAGGCGGCGGGAGCAGCGCCACTAGCTGGCGCCGATGGGATTGTGGTTCCGACGGAGCCGAGCCCGACGATGCTCAAGGAGTGGAAGAATATGCTGCAGAAGCTTCCCGAGCAGGATCGGGCGGCGGAGGAGGAGGCGCTCCGCGCCGAGTTCAGAGCCAAGGCGGAGGTAGCTGGGCGCATCCAGTCTATCTGGCAGGAGCAGGCGAAGGCGAGGGAAGCACGGAAGGCCGAGGGCAAGGAGACGATGGGCGACAAACTCAAGGGTTTTATTGGGAAGTAATTCCGAGGGCAAATGTAGGATAATGTATTGATGGGTAAACCATGTCATATCACAAGACGCGATACTACATATACGATGCCGACAGGAAGACAGTTATCTCGTTCTCGCGAGGCCTTTTTATTCTACCTGTGTTCCAACACGCCCGCCGTTCGTTCCAGGAAGGCGTTGAACTCCTTGATCTGCTTCAGCGTCCCCCCGCCATCGCTCTTGGGCCCCACTTGGTCTGCTATCCTGCTGACCAGGAGTTCGAGGTTCGCGAGGTCTGCCTGCTTTTGCTCTGTCGCCGATAGCTCCGTCGCTGCCTGCCCCTTTTCTACGACTAGGTCGATGTCATGCATGGCCGAGGACAACGAGATATGACGCTGCAACATGTTAGTGGGAGCATTTTTCCTTAAAAGGGGTAATGCAGCCTTACCAGGGCCTCCTTGCTTTCTGCCTCATGTCGAATTCGGATCGCGTCCATTCGCAGAGCCACCTGGTCTCTCTCAGCGCGGACGCGAAGTATCTCATCACGCAGTGACAGCTTCTCTTTTTGCGCCACGCGCACTCTCTTGCGGAGAGCGTGGAGAGTATCCAGAGCGATGGTCTAACCATACAATCTTAAGTCAGCTTCTATAATGGCACCTTTCATTGTCTGGGAAAAAGGACTTACGTGCTCCAGGAGCCTTGTCCTCAACTCTTCTTGAAAAGCTTCGAGCGATCTCAACATCGTCCGCTGCTCTCTCCTCCCTGCCGTATCCTCGGCATTTCGTACATTCTCCTCTAGCCTAGCTGAAAATGCGCCGATGAGTTCTTCGCATAGTTTGGACAGGACATCCACGGCGTTAACACCGCCGCGGTTTGCAAAGGGAATCTCGGCGTTGAGAATCTCAGCATTCTGCTCGTCCTCATCAACCACAGTCTTCTTGGTGAATCGGTGGACGGTGACCGGCACCGACCTGCCATCCGCCTCGTCATCATCTGCCGCCGCTGCTTTGGGTCCCTTCTTGCTTGCTGCCTGCTTTTTGGCGGGCTTCCTCTTGGGGGCTTTGGGCTGCTGTTGTTGTGCCGGACTGGCCACCTCCTTCCTTCGACGTCGTTTTGTAGCTGGCCCCGGCACTTCTGTTGGCTCTGTGTGTAATTCTGGCGATGGAGAAGCAGGTAAGCTTTGCCTGGGCCGTTTCCTCTTCGTTAACCGTCGAGCGGCCTCCTTGTCGCCAATTTCTTGCGCCGCGTCGACATCCTCCTCTACTGGCTCCTCGGGCACCTCTTCCTCCACCGGCTGCTCAACCACTTCCTCTTCATCTAATGGCTCTTCCGCCGGGGGACTAGTCGGTTCTAACCGAGCCCGCTTCTTCGCCTTCGGTTTGGGTGTAATCGATTTTACCTTCATATCCCGCTTCGTCGGCCGGTCAGGCGTTAGTTCATCGTCTTCATTAGCATCTCCGGCTGTACTCCCGCCCGAAAGCCGCACACTTCGCCTCTGTTGCCTCTCCATAGCCGCTGATCCTGCCTCACCACTCCTCCTTCGCACCGCCACGCGCTGCAGCGGCGACGAAGACGGCACATGCGCCGTCGTCTCATCCAGGTCCTCCAGCACCCGCTGCAACAGCGTGCTCGACCCAACCACCGGTGCCCCATTGCTGATCCGCAGCGGCCGACGGCGCCCACTCCCCGGTGCATTAGCGGGACTCTCGCCCACCTCTTCCGCGGCCGCTGAAACACGCTCTGCCAGTGGTGACCGTGTCAGTCCCAAAGATAGTCGCGACGTCCTCCTAGACAACGAAGCGGACGATCGTTGAGGGCTAGTGCTAGCTGGTACGGGCGCCACCACTGGCTCAATCGGACCAGCATCTTCCATCTCATCTTCGTCATCTTCTTCTCCTTCTTTCGCTGGGACCTCCAGTGATACCCGCCTCAGCGCCGACGAGAGTGCTGATGACTTCCCCCGCTTCTTCTTCGCGCGATCACTAGACAGCTGCTGCCGCTTGCCATCTGTGCTGCTGTGATCGCTGATGTCGTAGACAGCGGCGCGGGAGCGAGAAGAGGAGCCTGTTTGTGGCGGGCTTGTGACCGCGGATCGTGTAGCTTGCGCCGGCGCCGGCGCCGTGTTCTTCGGGCTCGCATCGGGCCGTGTTCTCTTAGCGGACGTGTTCGGCGGTGGGCGAGGTAAGGGCGGGGCTGCCGCTGGAGGGCTCGGGACGGGGCTCGGTTCTGGTTCCTCTTCTACTTCTACCTCCATAGGTTCGGGCTCGGGCAGGGCAAAGCCGAATGAGGTATCTTCGACTTCGTGCATGCTGAGAGGATGTCAATTGGAAGGCCATGCAGATAGTGAGCTTGGAGACATACCGAGCTCCGCGCATGCGCTCCAGCAAGCGGTCCTGTCCTGGGGATGGTTAGCTCGTCGGATGAAGCGCAAATCATTGTGAAATACATACTGGTCGCCATTATGAGCTATCAGGAGAACCCACCGGGTTTCTAAGTCTACATGTGGTGGTGGTGGTGGTGGTGTGAGGGCGATGGTGGGGTGTTGTGCTCGAAGCTTGACAAACGCGACCCCAGCGGCTTGGGAGACGCGACGGTTTGGGCAGGAGCGTTGCTGCTTGCAGGGGCTCCAAGGCTTAGTGCGTGTCCGCCCCCGCAGGGCCAAGGGGGGTTCTGCCATCTGCCGCGCGGATATGACTTGCAGATCAGCTTCGAGAACCTAGCATTTGCAAAGCACGCTTCCATCAACACAAATGGTGCAATCAAATGTGCTAGTCTCTTCATATTATACCAATGGATTCCCCAGTTTGTGTTTTTGAGCGCACATACGGTTTCATTCTTTTCTCAACTCCCGGTCCCTTTTCAGATTACAATTTCCATACTTCGAGGTCTGACCCACCCCCGTTCGTCCTCTGCTCAAGCTCTGCACTGGCCATTGGCGATTCAGATACCTTTGGCGCTTCAAGAGTGTCCAGTCATTGCCGGTAAAGTAATGGGCATTATATTTTTCGACTGATCAAGATACTTCCTGGTTCTTCTCCCGGTTCTTCTCCTGGTTCTCTTTCTGCGAGTTCTGGGTCCCGCTGGGTCCCGCTGGGTCGCGCCTTCCGTCTTCCACCATGAGTGAATTTTCGGCATGCACCTTCCAATCGACAGGCCGCTTCCAATTAGCAAGCAACCTTGTCAAAAGGACTGGTAGCTCAGTGGTAGAGCAACCGGCTGCAGTGCAATAAGCATCCTCCGGTAGGTCTCGTGTTCAATTCACGATCGGTCCTTTAATTTTTGCAACTTTCCTACCTTGCTACGAAAGGTCCTGATCTTTTATGTTAGTTACTCCTTTAGGAGATTAACTATTAGAAGTACGGCTTAATTTGTCACCCAAGGAAGGAGCGATGAGGGATGTAGGCAGTATTGACTCCCTGTGGCAGTCTGTCTCCCCACACGGCCGGGCAGACAGCAGCTGAGAATGACGAGCACTCATTGGCTGGAATGCTGTGGGGTAAAAGGACCCGTTCGCAGTTCGGGGACTTCGGTTTGTGGGGATTACTCAACCGAGTCAACGTCGGCGAAAGTCCAGGGTGAGAGCCGCTCAAGGGCCCAAAAGTGACAAAGAGGCGAAAGAGGCTTGGTGCGATTGAGGGACACCATGCTTGAAGGTGCTGCCGAAGCGAAGACGGGGATGTTCCGGCTTCCCCTCACGTTGGGGACTTGGAGAGCCGATGCTAGACGTCGCGCCCCCTTCACCGAGCTTTGGGGCTGATCATTGGCATATCAGTAAAATACAAGGGATCGTCCCACACTGCCCAACAACGGTTTAGCTGTATGCGGGCATGGCTGATGACACCCGGCCTGCTCGAACTTAACATTGAAAGAGCCGTACTTCGTATTTTCTTCTCCAACGTTCAAACATTGATCGGGGCAGCCTTGATCGGGACCAACACTCACGATGCCGTATGCTTCTTCGTACCCGCCCATCGCCATCCCCGGCGATGTCGACCTCTGGTCGCTCGTGTTTGACCAGAAACGGCGAAACTTCCCCACGACCAAGGAGATTATGACAAGTGGTGAGACGGGGCGCACGTACAGCTGGACGGATCTCCGCAGTGCGTCAATCGAATTCGGGAAGGGGCTCCAGGCGCTTTGGCATTGGAAGAAGGGCGACGTCTTGGCCCTCTATACGCCCAACTCGATCGACACCGCAGTGGTAACTCTCGGATCGCTCTGGGCCGGAGGTGTCGTTTCCCCAGCAAACCCGCTGTACACGGTTGACGAGCTTGCCTTCCAGCTCCAAGACTCGGGTGCCAGTGCACTCGTGACCCAGGCACCATTCCTGAAAACGGCCGTCGCCGCCGCCGCGAAGGCGGGCATCCCTGAGAGCCGCATCGTGCTCCTCGGCGAGCATCGCGATGAAACGGGGAGGTTCCAGCACTTCAGCGGCATCCGCAGCATAAATTCGAAAGGAAAGCATTCCAAAGCCAGTATCAACACAGACAAGGACCTGGCGTTCCTAGTCTACAGCTCCGGCACAACGGGCCTCCCAAAGGGAGTTTGTCTGACGCACCTCAATATGGTTGCGAATGTGCTCCAATGCGATTATGTCGAAGGAAACCAGTGGCTCCCGTACGGTGGATATGATGGCAAGGGAGACAAGCAGCTCGGCGTTCTGCCATTCTTCCACATCTATGTAAGGCCGCCTTGTTCACTACCTACGCTGCCCATCCGAAACCATATTGACAACAAATATACCCAGGGCCTTACGTGCTCAGTTCTGATGTCGATCTATTCAGGCTGGCAGCTTGTGGTGCTGGAGCGGTTCGACATGGAAAAGGTTCTCCAAACAATACAGAGCTACGGTATTACCTTCACTTACCTCCCGCCCCCAGTTATCCTTGCTTTTGCGAAACACCCGCTGGTGGAGAAGTACGACTTGACGTCGCTCAAGGTGTTACATTCGGGCGCTGCACCGCTTACTAAAGAGCTCACCGAGATGGTATGGAACCGGCTGAAGATTCCGTACGTCCATTTCGTGTCTCTTTCTGCCCATTCTAGCAATATATCCACAACCCGGATGTCTCAGAAGGGAGCAGTTGCTTCTGACCGAGACCCGTAAGCATCGACTAATACGTGCGCTCCTACGCAGGGTAAAACAGGGCTTCGGTCTCTCCGAAACCAGCCCCGTGACACACTGCCAACGAGTTGAAGAGTGGGCCAAGTTCATGGGCTCTGTCGGGAAGCTATATCCTAACATGGAGGCAAAAGTTGTGGACGAAAGTGGCAAGGAAGTTGCCGAGGGTGAGGTACGAACGCCCGTTTTTGTCCCTGCACACAGGTATCACGAAAGGAAACTGACGATACACATGAGTACGTACAGGCAGGGGAGCTATGGGTCAAGGGGCCCAACGTCTTTAAGGTTTACCTCAACAACCCGGAGCGCACCAAGGGTGCCTTCTCGCTAGATGGCTACTTTAAAACGGGAGACATTTTCCGTCGCGATGCCCATGGAAACTATTATTGCGTAGATCGCCTCAAGGAATTGATCAAGTACAGTGAGTCTTCCGTCTCTCCTGTTTCTCTTGGCCAATGCTCCTGATGCTGATAACTGCCACAGAAGGGTTCCCTGTGCCCCCCGCAGAGCTAGAGGGTATCCTCGTCGGCCACGCTGACATTGCCGACGCTTGCGTGATTGGAATTGAGGACCCGGCTCAAGCGACGGAGGTTCCGAGAGCGTACGTGGTCCTCAGACAGGGAGTAGCGGCCAGTGAGGGGAAGGCCCTTGCGCTCATAGACTGGGTGGCAGCTCAGGTGGCGCCGCACAAGAAGCTACGTGGAGGCATCTACTTTGTGGACCAGGTACCAAAGTCAGCCAGCGGCAAAATTCTGAGAAGGTTGATGAGGGACCAAGTGAAGAAAGGAAACCGGGCAGGGGGTGCGAAGTTGTAAGTGTAAATAGGTACGAAGTACAGATATCCACGTGATACATGCACTCTTCATGAGGTGATGGCGGATCAGATAAGCTTTCTTGAAACATGTTACGGTGCGGAACAGGAATCGGGCAGACGGGTGACGACGGCCGGCTTTCCCCACGTTTTTCGAGGTTCGGCACGCTCTTTCGGAGCGGACCCGAGCATTCGGGTAAGCCATGATGCGGGTCATCCTCGGATCCCCACACCAACTACTCCATATCGTCGTAATAGCTAAGCCACGATTTCCAACCTCCTAAAACTGACGAGGGATGCATAGCGGTTTCCAACGAGCTGAAGGATTCTAGGCTTCTCTTAACTTTGCCGCATTTGTGGGGTAGTGTTTCACGATCCCAGCTGAGCCGGCGGCCTCTTTCCTCGTACAAAATCCAATCGTCTTAGACATTCGGCTTCACACCTCAGCGAAGCCAAATAGTTAAAAATAGATTTCGACATCAAGGAGACGGAAAGAGCTCCGATCCTTTTCCTATTCGTGGAAGGTAACTACACCAAGACCCGTGATCCAGTATCCGAGTAATTTGGCTTACGGCGAAGCCCTCTCACTTCGTCAGCTGAGGACGACGCGTGGCGGGTCCTAAGACAGCTAGGAGGACACCGGGCGGCAGGCAAAAGGCAGCTGCGCAGCAGTTAGCTGTTTCTGAGGGTCTATGGCTCATGAGTCCAGCCCAGGGAGAGACTCTCACGACTCGGAACGGCCTTGTGTGGATGTGGTGAGGTAGCGCAACAAGGCCTCGACTAAGGCAAGGCGTCCAGGCGCTCGGGTTAGCCACTCTAGAAGCCCGTAGACTCGGCAGTTGTCAAAAAAGTGTAACAATGAGCAGGTTTCCTGAATGTGAGAGCCTAACATCTGCAGCGGCCTGCCTGCAGCTGCTTCTCTAGCCTGTCAGTCAGGGCGCGGCACACTCTTCCTTGTGCAGATTTATCTCGGGCTCAAGCACGTAGAGAAGCACTTGACCTTAATCTGCACCCTAGGGGTCCTGTGGTTTGTGATCTCTGGTTAGGCAATGTGTAACTGCGTGTCCTCGCCAAGCCTTGTGCAGAGGTACAATGTCAGAGACAGGAAGACCCTCTGGCGATCTCCATGACCGCCTCACCTACCGCTTCATCGTAGACATCGGATATATTCCGATTGGTAGTGCTGGCATGTGCAGGACGGGGGCCCTGGCAGCTTTGCCAGCTGGGTTATGGTTGTTGGCCGGCGAAGTCTCTAGTCCACCGCTCAAGCTACAATGTGCATATAGAGAAGTAGTTGTAGGGTAGCCCTGCATCTGCAATCTTCAGTTCTTCTTCAACATTGGAGGGGTTGGCGCCGAGAATAAGGCGGTCGGTTTTGACGCGGGCAATGGGTGTCGGATCGAGCCCCTCCGCCGGCTTCGTTGGCACCACTCCAACTTCGGACGGGAGAAGCTTTAGCCCCTTCGAGGAACCATGAGCCGAAGATGTTTCCATTGTGGGGGGTGTCCACCTTCCGTGGTCTTGTGTTTCTAGCAAGGGGCCGCGTCCAGCTCGAGGCGGTGAAGACCGCGGTGGACTGTTGGCCTGAGCTAAGGTACGTAGTACCTAAGGTAGCTATCGACCAGGGTTAGCAACACCAGCTAAGGCTGCGAATACCTGCTGGAGGTCGGATGGGTGGTGTCTGATAGATAATACCAACACGTTCGGGAGTACCCATGGCTGTGCGACATCGGGATCTAGGTACTCTGCAAGAAGGTAGATTATACCTACTAATGTGTTCTCGAAAGGTTTTCTGGAAGAAAAGAACAATTGGAGGTAGATAAAACATGCATGACTAGAACACCGGCATACAATGCAACCGCCGAGGCAAAAGAGGGGGACGTGCATCCCGACTCCTCGGTGAAGCTGAGGCCACTGATCCGGTGCACTGCACCGCATTGACCGTCGCATACGGTCGGTGATTCCGGCTGTCATCCTCCCAGCTGCCCGCATCGTATGCAGTAATGCGCATCCAGCACCTAACGAGAGGCGGAGTGAGCATGCATCTGTAGCCTAGGTAACGGGCTGTTTACGGGTGCTGACGGTCGGGCAAGGGATGTCTGTTTTGTTTGGGATGCGGAAACCCTGGTCAATTGTGGAGAAAAGGGGCTCACCCAAACGGAGGTTGCCCTCCTGAAAACAATGTTCATGCCAGCGCGTGCCAGCTCGATGTGCCTGCGTTGTAGATAGTTGCCGCCCGACATATGCGTGGTGCTATATTGCTGGTGCCGCGACGTTTCTTAGCTGCCTCGTCGGTCCGCCTCGTGTTGTGCGTTGACACGCTACAAGAAAGTCCACGTCCAGTCCGCTGCGGATCTTCAGCCTCAGCCCTGGTTTTGTCACACTTCATCCAGGTCCCATCATGATTTTGAGCCTTGTGCTCAGGAATGGATGTTGGTCTGTTTCATGAGGGATTCCACGAACCAACTTGCAGTCTTCGGGACTGGCCAACGATGCTTCTCGCCTCAATCAGCCCCGGAAAACAGTCAACTCATCTCAGGGTGGCGAGTGTCACATACCCACCGAGAACAACTGCCTGCGCTTGTGTGTTCCTTAGCCATACCGATATCCAGTGGTTTAGTCGTATTTTAGGGGCTTCAACGACTGTTTCGTACAAGCCCGGTAGTCGCTATTCTCCTCCACGGTAAAGCCAATGATGAGGTATCAAACTGTTCGCGACCCGAAATAGTCTGCGAAACTTCCATCGCCTCCAGTGCCTAAGGTATCTTATGAGTGGCTCAAGTTGGTGCCCTCGTGCTAGCAGTCTCCTGTTCACCCAGTTCGCCCTTCCCATGGCGAGGCCTGAAGCACAAAAGGTCACTTGACACCCTTGGGCTTGGCACCACGGCCTAAATTTCCCACCAAGACAAACTCAACAACACGGGTACACAACCACTTTGTGTGAGTATTGATGCCTGATGTGCACGATTAGGTACCCAGCAGTCTCCCCCAATTCGTAAAATGCTGTGAAATAGCACACGGCGGACGGGAACCAAGCAAGTTGTCGCCGCTCGCCAGGCCGCGACTCATACCACGCACGCACCATCCATGAGTGAACATCGGGTTGGCTCGGGATCTTCACACTCCCGTTAGGCGGTGTGGAACAGTCCGGTAGCGCTCCAAGGCATCGCGGGGCCATCTCGCGGAGCACTGGTCGCCTCCGGAAAGGCCATCAATTTTCGAATCCATCCCGGACGGTCCTTGGCCACTGGGTTCGGTTTTGCCTCTGGGAAAGAAGAAATATCGCTTGGTTGTGCCGTCCTACGCAGGCTTGCTGATAGGTCACCGCTTCATATACTTATCACACCCGGGCGGCCATGATTCGTGATAAGACTTGACCCATAGGGACAAAGACCCTGCTCCCCGACCCTCATCATATCTGACAATATCGTCTGTGCGCAAATCAGCATTGATCAGTGTCCACAGCGAGCTTTAAGGCAACGCGCTTGTGGTCGAAGCACATCGTGCTATCAAGCAACCACGACCGCCTAGGTTGTTCCTTGGTGATGACTGGTGCAATGGTGATACACCGCAAGATCTTCAGCAAGCCTCGGACAGTAATATCGCAAGAGACAGGAGATTGTGGCCCATCGACATTGTCGCGATCGTTGTGTGTGGCTGCACCAGCCCCTAAGTCGTCAGGGGCAACATGCCACCCACTCGCCACAGTGGCAACCAGTGGCAGCGGAGTAAAGGGTTTTGCCGGTTCCCTCCTGTGGCGACAGCGCTGATAAATCCAGAGTCGGCCCGGCTAAAAATACGCCACCGAACAAGTGTTGCCTAAGGTCGTGATGTACGGATCAGCCACGAGAAGACATCAATTATGTTTCGCTTGAAGATCAGGGACAAATATATGGGTAACAAGGGGGCTGAGAGGGAAAGGGGATCAATCTTAATCCGCACCGACAACTGCCCAACCCTCCCGAGGCACCTGGCATAACCCCGCATTGCGCTTCCTTGACTCTAAGGATGGAATTGATCCCTTCTCCAGTCATCAAACACTAGAGACCCTCCACTGTGGGAGGAGCAACCAACCTGAATGGAGCGGCGTCGGTGTTAGACATTTTGCGGTGCAAACACGCACGCTTGCTTGTGAGCCTTTCAGAATCCCTCACGCCATAAGAAAGGAATGCAGCAAAGCCAAAGAAAGACGCCCTGGTTCAATAAAAAAAACGAAGCGGGTGCATTTTCCTTCGAGGCGGGTATGGGCAGGGCTGCCATCGAGCAAGGTGGACGTGCGAACCACCAAAGCCTTGAGGCTCTGTTGCCAGCACCAGCGGATGAGCTCTGTACTACGGCGTCCTCGAAGTCATTTTGTGGGGCGACAGGACAATCGACCGCGATACTGCGAGGTTGGTGAAATTGCACATTCTACCAAAGCCGGGTCGCATCATTGCAAGGCAACACAGCCTTCACTGTACTGTTTGTTGCGGGTATAGGGAGTATTGCTGAAGATGTTGACCGAAAATGTGTGAGTGGGATGGCTGGCTGCCTGCCGGGTGGTGCCTTGCCGGTAATGTTGCTCTGGAAATACAAAAGCCACGGTGCAGCCCATGCTGCTTGGAAACGGGGACATCTTGCTTGCCCAACACTTCCAAAACTCTTGCACTCTGGGCAGTGCGCGAACCACCGCCAAGCGGGGTAATCCTAGCTGAGCCTCATTTCCTTTGGCGCGCAAGGCAACTTTTGAAGTGCCCTGCCTAATTCTTTGCGCGCCAAGTCTCACCCACACCCCCTTCCCCACCAAACCATCTGCTGGTGGTTCGCGGACTCCCGACCAGTTTTCCTGTTATGACCCTGAGTCTTCGCACACAGCACCAGCGACACCTAAAGAATACCTGAGTTCTTACCACGACCGAGCCGGTGCCGAAGACTTTCTTTGGACTGCTTTGGTCGCGGCAGCGTGGCAATCGAATTTGCGCAACCCTGACAACCCTACCCCGCTTTTTCTTCACGAGTCGAATCAATCAAATCCCTCTTCGCACCAGCGAGTTGAGCGTTGGTATTAGATGGTGCCCGTTCGTTCTCGAGCAGGCACTGTCGCGGAGCTCCCTTCGGATTCATCGCTGTCTGGCCCGCAATGGATGAGGGAACCGGCCTCAAGGAAAGCAAGGACATCGCGACGTCTTGGAGTCACTATCTGCGACGGCAAAGCAAAAAACCTTCTTTTTGTCCAGAGTGTGGTGATGAAGTTCCCAATGGCACCGAATTCGGCGTTTTTAGCAAGCACGTCACTACAGTCCACTCTCGCGCGCTGGAGGACAAGGCCACGGACGAAGAGAAAAGCTGGTGGATTAAATCTCTCCACAAGAACAGCACCCAGCCGCAAGCTACCGATAGGTGCGGCTTTCTCCGCGTCTTCTTTTTTTTCAAACACATGAGCTAATGCAAGTGTAGGGATTCTGGCAAGCGTCTCGGTAGTGCCATCGAGGCCGGTGTGAAATCTGGGCTGCCTGGTGTTGTGGATGACGGGAATCAACCCCATGTCCGGACGCCCAATCGGAGGAAAGTGGTCGACCACCCTGATCCAGGGTCTGTAGTTAGACCTCAGCAGGACCAGGAATCCTCAGTCAAGAGTCACCCATCAAGCCTCAAGCGAGAGGGCTCTAGGTCGAGGAGTGCCTCCCCTCCGAAGCGGTCCAAGGCTAGACCCACATCTGCCTTGCCGCCGGATGATGAGTTCGATCGTGGTCCCGCGCATAGCAAGGGACCCGGCAAGGGAAAGCTGTGGAACCCTGATGAAGATCATGCTCCTCCCCGTCCCGGGTCATACGATAGGGCCAATGTTGCTGTCAACCACCGGCTACGTTTGGCCTCTAACCAACACAGCAGACCCCGCCAACCCCCTCGCCCGTCAGATGACAATTCAACCGAGCTGATTAAACAGCCGGAGACGAGGCCAATATCTCAGGAGCAGCTTGTCGCCGAAGTCAAGGGCATTTACGCCGGCCTCGTCATGGTTGAAAACAAGTGCATCGAAGTCGATAACGCCCAGAATACGCAAAGCAATCCCGAAAACTCCAAACTCAACAACGAACAATGGCAGGCACTGATTGCCCTCCATCGAACATTACTTCATGAGCACCACGACTTTTTCCTGGCCTCCCAGCATCCATCGGCGAGTCCCGCATTAAGGAGGCTGGCTTCAAAATATGCAATGCCGGCTCGGATGTGGCGGCACGGTATTCACAGCTTCCTGGAACTACTGAGGCATCGTCTGCCAGCCAGTTTAGAGCACATGCTCACGTTCATCTATTTGGCCTACTCCATGATGGCGCTGCTTTACGAGACGGTTCCTGCATTCGAAGACACATGGATAGAATGCCTCGGGGATCTCGGCCGCTATCGGATGGCCATCGAGGACGATAATATCAGAGACCGTGAGGTCTGGACGGCTGTCAGCCGCGGGTGGTACAGTAAGGCATCTGACAAGGCGCCGACCACAGGCAGACTTTACCACCACCTTGCCATTCTGGCTCGACCCAACGCGCTGCAACAGCTATTCTACTACAACAAGTCGTTATGTGTGGCCATTCCCTTTGTTTCGGCTCGCGATAGCATCATGACGCTCTTTGAACCCGTTATGGCTCCGAATTCCAATCAGCAATCCAGGCTACCAGCCACGGAGCATGCGTTCGTCAAGACACACGGACACATGTTCATCAAGCGGATGGCGGCAAAAATGGAACTTTCGATGGATGAGTTCATCAACACACTAGACAACCACATTGGTCGCTCTACTCGCCGATTTCTCGAACCTGGGTGAGTTGGTTTCAATGCTCTTCTACTCGATTAAAACTGACAGTTGCCTGCAGATACTACATCGGAATTACAAATTGCTGTGCCATTACTGGATATGGTAGTGACAGCAATCCTATTTATAACGCGATCAAGCAGAGCCGAGCGGGCGAGCAACAGGACCAGCTAATGTCAGGAAGCGGGATGGACGAGGCCGTTGCGAAAGACCTTGCTACCGCTTTGACATTTGCGAACAAAACACACGATGTGATATTGCGCCGCTTCGGGGATCCAAACATCCTCACATACGTTCATACAGTGTTGGTCTTCGTCCACCACGCCACGTTTTACCCGGAAGCCATGGAGCACTTGGCGCCAAGTTTCCCTTGGAAGCTGATGTCCATGATGCTGAATACGTTACTCAGTTCCTATCAGTCATTTTCTCGTATTGAGAACGAACGTTTTCCCCAACCCGAGAAGGATGATCCTCCACGGCCACTCCCCGAGGACTACGCAATGAGGGGGCTCCTTTGGGCCGATAGATATTATCCAAGCGGGTGGTTTACAAACGACAAGATCGAGGACGATGAGAAGGGCTTGGAGGCGGCTTCCATGGGAGAGGAGCGGAAGATTCGGGTGCTCTACCTTGGATGCCGCATTGCACGGGATAACAAGTGGCTGCGGTACGACAACGAGACACACCAGTTTAGCGTAAGCCCGGAGTTTGACATTGAGATCGAGCCTATCCCCGTCTCGACAGCTGAAAGTATCGATTTTGAGGAGTTGCCCGATGCGCTGTCATCACAACAATAGTTGGGGAATAATAACTTATTTTCTCGCCTCAAGACTTTTCTTGGATTTGTGCTGGAAATTATCTGCATTGAATTCCGAGTCCTCGAGGCAGTTTTATTTTATTTGGGAGATGATGACACATGTAACCTTTGTAATAGCTGGGGTTTGAATTCCAGCATTCTGTTTTTCCACTTTTTTCAATGAGTAGCCGCCGACCTACGTGTAGAAGGGTTGACTTGGGATAACACTCTAATTAGTAATAGTAGTAATGAGTTGATTTGAAACTGCCTGCAGTCTATTGACACGCAAACACGGCTTGTCGAGCTACCTGCCACTATGCCAGTCTAACCACAGATGGCCACAGTAAATTTGGTTCTCAGGGTGGACAACGGGGTCATTCGAACTTTCATAGCTTATCGCATCCTACCGGCAAGGCAGTCGTATCCTCACAACAAGCGTTGAAAAGCCCCCAATCTGGTAGTTTCACTGTCCAAGATGACCAATGTTTGCTGGGATCTTGAGAAAACCTGGGAGGAAGTGGCCTTGATTTCACGTTCAAGTATGGGCGATGGCACGAAGAGGCGGGGTGAATCGTCAGGTTGCCCTGCTCTCGATAAAGGAGGTACTGAGATGGGAAAAGGAAATACGTCTCGGAGTATTCGCTGGAAAATTACAGTGTTGGCCAACAGACTGGCAACTTATGCCACGGGATGGTTTCTTTTGGCCGACTGAATGTGTCGCCACAGATGGTTCCCTGTGGCCGACTCGCCAGTCGCCACAGTGGCAACTGACAACAAGAACAATAACAACAACACAGGGCCAAACTTCAGTGTTCTCCAGGTACCTAGGTACCTAGCCAGTGTGCCTTGCGGATTCTGCTATGCCATGTTGCCCAGTTCGCAGTTAATTCTCACGACGTCTGTGGGGTGAGTGAGTTTTCTTTTCATTTCAGGCATCATGTGCGGATGTTTTTCTCGTTCTTCAGCCCTACAGTCCAGAAGATAAAATCGAGTTGCCTTGCTGTTCACTCAGGTTATGTTCGGTTGCCTGGTATAAGACGAAGCGCCCAATCGCGTTGCCTGATATTTGGTGGTCTCCAAAGGATCTGACTGGTGTTGCCTCACCTGATTGCCCTGCCCAGCGAAATGCGAACCACAAAAGTGGTTCGCAAATGGGCCCGAGCGCCATTACCCAACATCACCGATTAGATGCACGGTAAATAAGCGGCCGGATGTCTTCATGTTGATTTTTCTATAACTGTGCGACTCTTCCCGCACCGGAACAGCAGATTGAATACTTGGTGTCTTTATATATCTTCATGTTTTAGATGATCTTGTCATTTGTCGAACCTTCAATATTGTTTTGCGGCCTCATCGGTATTTCTCTCAGTGCGGCCACGCACCTGCACGCCGTTGCCGTTACCGTACAACCTACCCCCTTTCCATTCAGCTTCAACAAAACGCTACCCAGCCACCTTCTGTCCTGCACAGTACCTTACTATAGATACTACAGCAACTCGCACAACGACATTGAACGCTTGGCCGCTGTCACCCACCATCTAGCATGGCAGATCAACCCGACGAATTCAAGCTCCGCAACTTTGCGAGTCCTACAGGCGGTGTTGATTCAACCACAAGCAACACCCATTGTCTCACCACTGGCCTGAAGAATACCGAGCATGAATTTCCGTTGCCTCCAGTGTTCACCCCCGCCCCGAACCTTCAAGGCCACGGGCTCTCTTGGTCCCTGGATGACGGTGACCAAGACCCCCAACTCATCGACACAACTCCGGATCACGGCCCATCGCCCGGGACGTCTGAAGCAGAACTCACGGTTCTCTCGTCTCGCGAATATTCTGTTCGAGCGTCTGACCCGAACGACTTCGCTTCTGTGTGGGAGTCCATGATTCCCGCCTTGTCGACTCTCCTGGGCGACTGCTGCAAGGGCTTCTTCGCAATCAATGTCCTCAGCTTCCCCGAAAGGTCGAGCGAAGCAGTCCCTCGTGTCATCTACATCACCTCAGAAGATTCCATGGGCTCAGTTGCTGAGCATGAGATTGGCTCCAAGATCGGACGAGCAATCCCACCCAAGTTCAACCCTATTTACTTGAAGTTTGCCCAAGGCAGTGTAGAAAAGTCGGGATGGTGGTTAGTGCCCAACCAGCCTTCGCAGAGACGTGGCGAATCAACGGGATGTTTGACTAACATTTGAATAGGGGAAAAGAACAAGGCGAGAAAGACAGCATTTGCGAGCCACGGAACATCACCTACCGAGACTCCCCCGTGATTGGTATGTCCATCGGGCCACTCGGGGTACGTGATGCAGCCACACTGGGAGGGTTTATCGAGATCGGTCCCAATCTGTACGCACTGTCCGCCTATCATCCCTTCGAAGACGGCCGAGCCTCGGGGGAAAACCGCGTTTCCCACCCTGCCGGACCTGATCTGGAGATCAATCGATTCCAAGATCCAGCAGCGAAGTCGTACACCATCGGAGCGGTGAGCAAGTTTGCACCTCCCGGGAAATTACGACCATCTCTTACATTCCGAGGTATGGGCATAGAAGCCCGCTATAGCAAGGTGGAACTCGACTATTGCGCCATTGGCCCCGTTCCCGAGGGGAAGAATGTTGTAGCTATTCCTGCTTTCAGTAGGGCCCAAAATGTCACAGTTGAGGCTGAGACTGATGTTAGGGGCAACACTGAAGTATATTGCCTTGCTAGGACGAGTGGGTATTCTTTGGCTTTCACCTCCGATGTCCCTGGTTTGCAAAGAATTGATGGCGAGCTTCGGCGCGAATGGACAGTTCGACAATATTCGCCGACGACATGCTCTGGGGGTAACCGCTCTCCTGACCACTGGCAGACGACGAAGCAATGGGTAACAAGCGGAATGGGAGTTCCTGGAGACTCTGGCGCTTGGCTGATCCGCCGCTCTGACAACGCCGTCATGGGGCTGATTTGGGGGCGGAACTATGATTATGGCAGCCTCACCAAACGGGTTCGCTTGACATATTTCACCCCAATTGTGGATGTAATTGCGGACATACGGCATAATGGTGAGCGATTCTCCTTTTTCCCCCAGGACATTGAACCAAGCTTTTCAAGGCTTTTCCCGTGGGAACTTCAGACGGAAATCAGGAAATCAGCTGAGAGATTTGATAGATACCACCAAGGAGGGAGTCGGCATCCCTTCGTACTCTGCCGAAAGCTTTCCGCAAGGGGGCGAGCCCCAGCGCCGACAAGCGGCTGTGCAATTGGAGGTTGATGGCAACCCGTGGAGCGTATACACCTCCAACTCAATGGGGCGACGACTGGAAGATCGAGCGCGGGTCATTCAACACAGCTTTGGTAGTGGTGTTACCCCAAGGTATGGTTCCGTCGTCGATCGCCGGTCACATTTGATGCATCATGACTTGCCCTCTGCCCAAAACATCGGACATCTGGAGCGAACCACTGAGGGATCAGACGACAATATGAGCCCCCCAGAGAGCGCCCAAGAGAGCGAGGTTCATAAAAATGGATCCATATCAACCTGGCGGTCTCGAGACAGACTTCTCCTGGGGATGAACCATCAACAGAGCCCATCGATGCCAGGGCTCTCCAGATCCTCTTCGGTGAACTCGTTCTCAAATTCTCAAGCCGGTTCTTCAGACTTCGACAACAGGTCGGCATCTGACACGGTGCAGATACTCGGTGAGAATATAGACGAAGACACTGTGGACGTGATCGAGCCAATTCGCTCAAAGGCCGTCTTTGGGGACGCGAATCCAGGCCAGTTGGGTCTCATTCAAGCACCGACCGAACAGCTGTTGGCGTTTTGATTCAACTCGAACTCGCTGCTGTTTTGGAGGTGGTTTCCTTTTCCTTTTGGCATGACCCGGTT
>Ga0247770_1001246_pt1 | contig 21033 bp, 20 predicted proteins | sample UWRJL136409B6_FD_179943 | JGI IMG/M metagenome (GOLD analysis project Ga0247770, IMG submission 179943) | Plant litter microbial communities from Arlington Agricultural Research Station in Wisconsin, United States - UWRJ-L136-409B-6 | ecosystem: Environmental > Terrestrial > Plant litter >... | reverse complement strand
GCTACATCGGCAAACCCTTCGTCCTGCTGCGGGGACGGTGGATGACCAGAGCTCGACATCGCGTCGAGGCGCTTGGCTGGAACGATGCTGTCGACTTTCCACGATTCAACAGAGATGTTGCTGGCGCTTCAGCCTCTCAATATGGGCGACGCTCCCGACACAGGCCTATCTGCTCTCGATTCAGCTAATGCATTTGAGACCTTTGCTCTTGGCATCGACGCAACTGGCCCACAGCCCAACACCGCCTTGTGTGCCTTCGAATCCATCCTGCCACAAGCGGAGTTGGGGGTCGGCGGCAACACTTCCTTCCGAACGGCGCTCCTGCTGCAGGATGCATTTCCCTCGAATCCGCACGAATCGGCTGGTCTACTGTCTCCGTTCGGTCTCGACTGCCACCACGCGGCATGTCCGGTATATCTTCCAAGCCTTGTGTCCGACCCACAACAACCTTCCTCGGCACCGGTGCCAGTTTCAGACCACGAGCGCGTCTTCAGCACAATCCCAGGAGGGCCCAACTCCGATTTGGGTCATCTCGAATGCCTTGCCAATGGCTCGCTAATGCTGCATGGCGTCAACAGCCATGTCCTTGACCTGGCCGATGCCGCAGTTTATCCTCTTCCCGCTGCCGCGACACGACCGATGACGCGCACCCGGTTGCCGCACAGTCCTCCCAATAGAACCCAGACACAGACACAAGCCCGAACACTCACCTCGAACAATCCCACCAGACCCGAGAACAGTGCCGAACCCACGGCGCGGAGAAAGAGAAAACGGCCTCGGCTGTACATAGAAAGCGACAACCAGGTGTTTGAGGGAGGTGAAGGGCTGCCGACCCAGGCGTGTGTCGGCAAGGACGGCGCAACTATGCCCGCCTGGTCGCCACAGTCGACGCCAACCCCAAAGCTTAGCTCGTGCAGTACCGGTATGCCATAAGATACATTCCCAGCCGCGGCCGGACGGTGCAGCTTGTGAACAGGTCAGCTGGCAGTCAGCAGCCGTCGCTAACAGCGCTCAACTAGGACGAAGACGTAAAAAAATCGACAACCAAATTGCCCGGGGGCGCAATCGCGTTGCCGCCTCGCGCTACCGCCAGAAAACGCAAACAGCCATTTCCGAACTCGAGATGGAAGTGGAGGCGGCGAGGACACAAAACGAACAGTTGCTGGCTTGCTGCAATCAGCTTCGAGAAGAGGCGTCCGAGCTCAAGAACGAGATCCTGCGGCAGTCAGGCTGCGACTGTCCCATTATCCGAAGCTACCTCTCGATTGAAGCGCAGCGAGCGCTCAATAATATGATGCGCGACGCGCAGGACAGATACGACCGTGATACCGGTTGCAACAGCGGTAACGATGTTGCTTGGAATGAAGGAGAAACTAAAGCACTGCGTTCATGTGAAGAGTTTGAAAAGGAACAAGCAGACAGCTTTGAGGTAAACTGAACAGGAATCATGTCATCACGTCGCCCATTCTTTATTTTCACGACTAACGACTTCAGGGGTAAACCGAACGGCAATCATGTGGTTATGCCGCTCCTTTTCTATTGGAACAGCTAATTATGCTGCCGAACGCAGGCTGGAACGCTTGTCTCGCTAGCGATGTCGTAAAATGCATTTTTGGTGAAACTACCACGGCTCGACACAAAGAGCTGACATTCAAGTCGATGCTGCATTGTTTGAAATACAGGACTTTCAAGAGATACCATCGCAACATACCTAAGGATCTCCCCTCTTCTTCCGTCACCCCCTACCCCTATTCCTGGCGCAGCATGTAAGGATGCCGGATGAAGATGGCAGACGATGGGTGCATCGTCACGCCAGTTTGTATCCGAGCAGAAGAGGTATCGCTTGTTGCGTTGCCACCACGGCTACCCATCGAGCATGATACTCCAAGGCTCTGACTCCGAAAGCAGGTGGGTTTCGCCATTTTTGGAAAGCTAGCACGAGCTGCTGTTGCTGATCACTCACCGCCTGAGGCGAGCGAGTTTTGGGGCGCTGTTGTGTTGGAATGCTTGCTGTTGGAATGAGGGGGATCGCTTGCCTGTCCTTCTGAGGCTTGGTGCTCCCCGATCTGCTGTAAATTGACATGTAGGAACCTTCGCCCTCTTCGTACGGTCGTTACGAGCTGCTCGCCTAGGCCGAAACAGGAAAAAGAAAGCTATTGTGAAATATTTCGTCTTCACCACAGACGCAGGCACCAAGTGGACCCTCTCCGTCCCCTCTACGGTCCTCCCCGGCGGGGCAGGCTCGCGGGTAGCGTTTAATATATTTATATAAAGCTAGAGCGTCGTTAGCAAGCTTTGGGCTGTGTATCTCAGGGCATAGAAGATATGAGGCGAGACGACCTCACGTCCTGTTTGGTCTTCTTCACCCACGCCAGGCTCGTCGGGGGAATCTCCGTTGGACGCAATTGGAAGTGAGAAACAAGACAGAGGAAGGACCGCCAGAAACGACGGGACGGAAGAAGCACCTTGGTGAAGGGAGGGAGGCACGCTTGTCTTTAAGCTGGCATGTGGTGACACCAGGTCCCTACGTTGGGGCAAAACCCGGTCTGAGTCTAGCGCGCCAAGCTGATGGGCCGACCTAGGTGCTGTCAACAGGCGACATTCTGCGCTTAGCTGAGTCACGAAAGGATCCCTAGACTTTGATGGCGTACGGCAGGGGCGAGTGGTATCACCGTGGCAAAACACAATCCAAAACAGGGGCACAGAGAGCAATCAGTGGGCAGAAATTCCGGATCGGAGCTGGGCTTCTGCGACAAGATACCCACGAAAGTGGTAGTTTGAAAGGGATTTATTCCCTCGGGGGCTTCGTGGCCGGCTTCCGAGCATCCACCAACACCCCCCAGCGCCAATTAAAGTAAAGATGTGCGGGGGTCTAGACTGTAAGTCGGCATGGGCCCTCCAAAGGTGAATCGGGAAATTACGGCGCGATGGCGCTGTGGCGGCCCTTAAGCAAGCCCGACTCCCTGCGTCACCCGACCCTCATTGATCTGGCTATTGGCCCGAGTTTTTCCCGGCCGGCAGGTTTGTTCGCCACTGGGTCTTCTTCTGCAGAATTCATACTGGTATCTGGTTGCTGAAATCAGTGCATTCTTTGGCTGATGTGGTTTTTAGGGAGATTTTGCTGAATCAAAGAGGCATTGATTTTGGCAACCGCGTGACTTGCTCTGAGCCCTGTCGCGCGGATCTAAGGTACCTTTAGGAACTTCGTACTGAACAGAGAAGCGGAAGCAAGACACGTGGTTCGGAGTCACATGCCAAGGCCTACGGCCGCAAAACAACAGAGCCGAGGCTTACGCCCTGTAACCGAGGAACGCAGAGCCTATAAGACAGAAAGTTCTTCACAAACTTCGGGTGTGACCTTGAAAAACCAAGTAGTTTTTCATGACCTATAATTGCACAGAAAAGCAAGGGCTAAGGAACCAGGATGACAAACCATTCTATTAATTGAACAACAGCAATCTCTCCAACAACTCTTTAGCAGTTGTTACGAACGTCTCCATGTCACTATCCTCTAGTTCCTCGAGCGAATCATGAACTTCAACCGCCATTCATCCCCTGAACCCTGCTGGGCCACGCGCGCCTCCACTTGGAAAGCAGCCTGGGAGATCGTGAAGAAAGCAGACAAACCGAACCTCGGCTTGACGCTGGACACGTTCCAGATTGCCGGTGGCGAGTTTGGAGACCCAACGACTAGATCCGGCTTGATTGAGGATGTTAGCAGGCCTGAATTACAGACTCGTTGGAGGGCAAGTCTTGAGGAGTTGTCGGCGACAATTCCTTCAGAGAAAATTTTTGTGCTCCAGTTGCCGGATGCCTATAGAATGAATCCACCGATTGACGACTCCGAGAATGGTCAGGAACAGCCGCCTCGATCGAAATGGAGTCAGGACTTCCGACCGCTGCCTTTCGATGGGGGTTATTTGCCTGTCCAAGACGTTCTGAGAGCTGTGCTGGATACTTGAGTTTTCGAAGACGACTCGGGATGACTTTTCAGCGCACATTTCTGCGAGCTTGGAGAGGTCGGCGGCCATGTCGTCGACGGAATGGGAGATTTCTTCAGCGTCGGATGCGCCCACCTTTTTCGTGTTAGCAACGGTATGCGTAAGGTAGGTGTGTGTATTGTACTTAGTATTCGGAATCACCCACTTGAAGCATGTCTGTCCCGAGGGCTTCCATCACCTTCAACCATCCTCTTGCTCGTGCAAAGGCATCCTGTCTTTCGCTATCCTGCGAGCTGAGCTTCCACCCTTCAAACTTTGCCAGCGGCCTCAGCATGGGAATCTCAATGCCAATTTCCTCTGCTACGGACTTGGCGTTCTTTGCAATCTCCACGATGGCATCGTAGTCGCTTGCGTCTAGCTCCTCGCCGTTTAGGACCTTGCCGTAGGCTAGGATATCGGACATTGCTAATTCGACTGCGTCGAAGCCCGCATTGTGTATGACTTTTAGCTTTTCCGGTAGATTTATGGTGGTGGATTTGGGTTTGAGGCTGCATGTTGCGAAGCATGTGGGGATTATTGAGTGATTGTACGGGTACCGGATTCCCATCTGAGATCAGGTTGTGGGGTTGTATGCCAAGAACCCAAAAGGAGATATGACGATGCGGTGACTGTAGATCGGTCCTCGTTATAGCCAGATAATAAGGTAATATGTAGCTCAGTCCAACAACGCAGCTCAAGTGCAGGGGCCAGGTAAGTAATCATTTATGGGGCGGCGCCGTTCATCTCATGCCTCTGTATCGTCAATATGACGTCGAAGGGACGTCGAAGTCGACGAATTGGGGAGCTCCATTGGCTCACCGAAAGATTCCCTCCGATCGCTGCGAAGCAGCCAATTGCCAAGCTGCAGATCTGTGCAAGCACTGGAAGCTTCACTGCGAGATATAGGCAACCTGACTCCGTACCTCGAGCGCCTGATTTATTTCTTGCGATCTCTCTGCCCACAATCATGGGAAAAACAGCAAGCTCCGCCAGCTCCTCCAGGCCTAAATCGCACCAGCGACTCCGAGTCGGAGGGAAGCAGCACAGGCCCGTCACGACAATCGCATGCACTGAATGCCAGAAGAAACACACAAAGGTAAGACGCCTAGGCGCCTAGGTAGGTAGCTAATTTAATGCATGGCCCCTGTTGGCAGACATTATGGCCTTCTTTTGCTTACAATGTTGTTCCCCGCAGTGCGATGGCCGGAGTCCATGCGGGAGGTGTCGTGACCAAGAGGATGCGGAGTGCAAGTACGAGGCGCCGGTGCGCCAGTCCAAGGGGCAGCTGCGCAGCGAAATGGACCAATTGTGCCGCCAGAAACGCTCAAATGATCGGCTCTTTACCGCGCTCGCCCGCCCCGGCCTGGGCGAGCAGATCCTGCAGCGGCTGAGGAACGGCGAGACGGCTGGCGACATCTCCAGGACGCTGGCTGCAATGGACCACGGCTCGGGCTCGGAAATCGATTCCTGGAAGGAGCATCAGGATCAGGAGCAGGACCATGAAACGGTGCTTGTCACAACGTGGACCGACGTTAGCGAAGATAGAAACCTGGTGCAGCACCTGCTGGCGCTCTACTTCTGCTGGGAATATCCTACATTCGCGTCCTTCAGCAAAGAGCACTTCCTCCAGGACCTGCAGGACGGTACACCGCGCTTCTGCTCGCCACTTCTCGTCAATGCCCTCCTCGCGCTGGGCTGTCGCTTCACCAGGGAACCTACCCACGGCGAGACACCCGAGTTGGGCGACGACTTCTTTGACGAGTGCCAGCGACTTTTGCGGCTCGAAGACGACCACCATAAATTGACCACCGTTCAAGCGCTAGGCATCATGGCTATTCGGGAGGCTAGCTGTGGGCGGAGCTCGAACAGCTCGCATTACTCGGGCCAGAGTATGCGTCTGGCCATTGAGATGGGTCTCCATCAAGAGCAGGCCGAGTTGGACGACGACGAATTAGCAGTGCGCGCCGCAACCTTCTGGGGGTCGTTTGCCCTAGATCAGTAAGAGCCCACCCCTTTCTGCGTATCTATCATGCCTCGGCGTATTGCTAACGGATACAGCGCCTGGTCTCTGACCGCCGGATCGCTGCCCCAGTGCTCCTATTTCCTACCTCTGCCCGCCGAACCAGAAATAATCCATGATATTGAAGCGTCCCTCTGGGCCCCCTATACTGACAGCGGTGAGTACGTATGGTTTTGAGGCTGAATCCTTGCAGGCTAGAATTAACGCTAACATAGTGCAGGACCATCACCAGAGCCAGAATACAAGCAACCATCCAACGTGCGGTCAGTGTTTAGATGCTTCTGCGAGCTGAGCCGCCTTGTCCACCAGTCACTTTATATGCTCCACTCCCCCGACCGGCCCATCACGAGCAAAAGACTGCTTGATATTTACACCAGGTACTTGACCTGGTACGATACGATCCCCGAGGTTCTGAGGCTGGGCCATAACTTTACCCCGGCCGTCCTCTTCATCCAGTGAGTCCATCCCGCAAATGAAGGCTGGTTTTTGACTGATTCAGCCGAGTATGTACTACCATTTCGCCATCCTCCTGCTCTTCCGTCCTCTGATAATGCTGCGTATCATTGCATCTAATGTTATGCCGCGAGACGTTTGCTGTCAAGCAGCCGATACAATCCAGAGGCTGCTGCGGTCCTACTCGCAGCTCTACACACTGAAGCGCACACCATCATTCGTCCCATACTTTATCTTTACGTCATCCGTCATGCGCCTTGCCGTTAGTGCGGTGTCGGTGAACAACTCTGAGGGGGCTGGTGTCGGAGGCAATACCCCGGGACCCGGTGATACCGCTACAATCGCCTCAGCGGCCGCCAAGCGCGACCCCAAGGTAGCTGAGATGGTCAATCAGGGAATCCGCGATCTGATCGAAATGGCGCCGTTTCACGGCTTTGCGGGACAGGCGCTCCGCATCCTGCGATTCCTGGCCAGAGAAGGCCGCTTCGACGTGGATGTTGGGGGCAATAGCCTCAACTTCTTCACGCCTGAGGAGAATGTTTCGCACTCGTGTGACAACGGCAGCAGCACAGCGGTGAGTGGTGGTCGAACTACTACCGAGCAACGACCGACCGCTTCCGAGTTAGCTCTGCCCGGGCACCCGTCACTGTTGGTGTGGGATCCCCATTTCTGCCCGTATCCTGTGCCAGGGCGGCCTATATTACCAGTTAGAGTTAGAGGGAACTTGAACGAGGCCGGGTTTGAGCTCCTCTGAGAGGGAGGCTTGCCTGACTGGGATTGCATAGGTTCTCACCTAGCTATGCAATTCAGCCTTCTGCTGTTATGCAGTCCTAATAGTTGGTCTCTGTGTGTCGGGCGGGTGTCTCCCGTTCTGTTAGAGTCCGGATCCGGGCCATCCCTCTCATCATCTAGACTCTAGTGTTCTGGACGGTTTGTTTTGCTTCCTCTATCACTTAGGTACGTTTCTCCATGTCAGCAAGCGTCTCACGGCTATTGCATGCTGGGCCACGTCGTACCCCTCCCTAGGCAAGCCTATCATTGGCTCTTGATCGCGGCAAATGCATTGCCTGTTAGCACCGACTGAGGGGCCTGGGAGTGGTCCGATTTGAATGCCAGGAAGACGTTACCTGCATTTGATTGAATGCGGTGTGTTGATTGGCCGACATTGCAATCCGCGGATGCGTGTTGTTGAATTCAACGCAGTCAACCAAGAACACAGTGATTACCGCCATCAAGTCTTGTTATATTCCGGGAGCCGTCCTCTCAGCCAAGCGAAGCTCTGGTGCTCGGCCGCGCTGCGGTTCCGTGGCGCCAAGGCGCGATTACGTAATTTGATACGTGTCAGTGCCGGGCTTCGAGACGCGTCCCTTCAAAGACCTGAAAGCTGCGCCTAGTTTCGAGGCTTGGAAAGAATGCAATTCTTGGGAGCTTTGAAAGAGAGGAAATAATACAGTGTTCCGAAAGCAATGGACTTCCAGGCGCCGGAGTAAGTCCGACCACAAAGGCGCTGCAAGCCCCTGAAATGGAGCCCCTGAGAACGAGTCTCCCGGGTTGACAAAGCAATGTCCACGGTCTGGCTGCCACTACTTACGTGTCAATTTTCATAATGACCCCGCGCTAGACTGTCCGCAATGACCTACATAGCCCCAGACACCCGCGCGGAACAACCTCTATTAAAACTACTTACTACCTTAGACCTCTTCATCCCCGCAAATATGCGGCTCAGCAGACTTAACACACCCATAATCTAGATCTTGCCACTTATCCCGTTGTTCGACCGACCGGCCAAAGTACGCTCTTGATTCGGTCAGGCAACAATCCCAAATCATTGCTGAGGTGGTGGTGTCTCGCTGCCACACCCTCATGTGTACTTCCCCCCTTTCTTTGATGATCTCTCCCATCGTGCGGCAGTGGCCTGGGTTAGAGGTTAGGGCTGTGGTTAGCGTCTAGAAGTAGTTGAAGTGCGAAAGTGCGTTGTGAGAATTCTCACACGGTCTTTCCCGAAATACCAAGGCCTGGCATGTTGCTTGTGGGCCTTGACTGCATCGTGGAAGGCGTTGATTCCATTGGCATTGGCTGTTTACAAATGCAAGAAGGCCTTTTAAAAATGTAGGAACGTTTGTTCAAAATGTGGCAAGGCCTTTTACGAATGGCAGGTGGCCTGCAATAGATAACCAAAGGACGGCCTCAACAGTAGGAAGGCATCTTTCGCACCGGCTGAGGGGCCCTTTTCTTTTGACCCGAGCCTTCGGAACCCAGGCGGGGCTCACCCAGCAACCTCATCTCAACATGGCAACTTCCCCGCGCCTTCACGCACCAACGCGAGCGAAGTATCATCAGACCGTCAAGACGCGCTCTGATTGACGCTCGCTCACATCGTGGGCCTCACTGCTTAGGTGGCGCACCCACCAGCCGCGCTATTTCTCCCCGAATTTGTCAGATGCACTTAGGGTTGGGAAAGAGGGGAGAGGGCACGGTATTCGCTCGTATTTCAAGGGCAATGTCACGCAACCTTCGCTATGTCTTCTGCAACTACTTCCCGCTCTCAATCGCGCCCTTCAAGGTGGAGATACACGATGTTGGGCAAAGATGACATTGACGCGCGCGGTGATGGCGACGAGATCGTCGCGTCTGAGATCGCGCGCGACGACCCGAGTCCAACTCGCCTTCCAAACCACGATGACCGCCTGTTCCCGACCAACTGGCAGGTTTGGAAATGGCACAGAGAGCAGTATCCGGTGGCGCTGATGTTCAACATCGGCGCCTTCATGCTGCCGGCCGTGTACAACACACTCTCCAAGCTCTGGGTCGCCAACATCGACTCTTCCCTCGTCGTCACCACCGATGTCTACACGTACATCGGGGTCGTTGCCGAGGTGCTGAACGAGGGACTGCCGCGTGCCGCCTGGGTTGTTATCGGCGATAAAGCATCGCGATCCCTCCCGCAGCGTCTCGGTCTTGCGCACACGCTCATCCTCTTCCAGTCGGTCCTCGGCGTGATCATGAGCATTGGTTTCGTTGCTGGAGCGAGGACCTTTGCGAAAGGTTTCGTGCCGATCGAGGTCCGCGAGCAGAGCCTGACCTACGTCCGCATCAGTGCCTTCTCGGCATTGAGCTCGGCCATTGAGACGGCCGTCTCGGCGGCGACTCGGGCACTTGACAAGCCAGACGTACCGTTCATCATCAGCACATCCAAGTTTGCTATCAACATCATCCTCGATATGCTGATCATCTCCAACTTCCACGTCGGCAGCCACACGCCCACCATCAACATACAGGCCGGCATCCAGCTGGCCTGCAACATGGCCGCTGCCTTTGTAGGCCTCTTCTACTTCCTGTCAACCACATCACTGAAACTCCATCCACGCTGGAAGCGCCGCGACTCCGTTCCCGACGCCGCCTCTGCCCCTGACAAGACCCGGCCCACCCTCAAGGCACTCCTCGTACTGATGCGCCCCGGCCTCATGATGTTCGCCGAGTCCGCCGTGCGCAACGCCCTGTACCTCTGGCTAATCACCACCATCGTCGCCCTCGGCTCAACCTACGCCACCGCCTGGGGCATTTTCAACGCCATCCGCTGGGGCCTCGTCATGGTCCCCGTGCTCGCCCTCGACGCCACCGCCTCCGCCTTCGTCAGCCACCGCTGGGGCTCCTGGCGTCGCGAAATCGGCGTTACCACCCGTCGTCCAGCCGCTGTCACCCTCCGCAAGCTCTTCCACATCACCAAGCCCGCACTCATCTCCCTCGGCCTCGCCATCGCCATCGAAGTCCCCCTGGCCATATTCCTCTCCCTCTGGGGCGCCCGCCCCTTCGCCCGCTATCTGAGCGGCTCAGACGAGGTCGCCGACGTCACGGCGTACATGTGGCGGACGATTGACTGGTGCTACATCTTCTTTGCGGCGTCGACGCAGATGGCGACGGTGCTGCTGGCGACGAGGCCGAAGTGGTATTTGTGGCAGAGCTTGGTGAGTAATTTGCTGTATGTGCTGCCGTGGGCGATTGTGTGTCAGGTGAGGGACTTGGAGGGAAATGCGTGGACGTATCATAGCTTGGTGTTTGGGGGGAGTTTGGTGTTTAGCTTTGTGGATGTGCTTGTTGTGGATGGGCTGTGGGCGTGGACTTTGTGGAAGGGGAGGGCGAATTTGGAGGTTTTTAGGGAGGGGTGAGAGTGTGAGGGGTGCTGGGTGGAGGTTAGCTGGGTGGACGTGAGTTGTGTCGTGGTTGACGAGATGTGCTGTGGACTGACTGGTTTCTTTGTGTCTGGGAGGGGGTTCGTTTAGTTTTGGGTTATCCTCTTTGTCCTACTTTCCGGCGAGACGGCAGTTGGCAGCACCAATCATTGGACGGTCGACAAGGACAAAGCAAGCAGCATGACAGACTCAGCAGTTCCCATTAAAGGAACCCGCCCGAAGCTACGACAACGCCATTGTCTTCTCAGCCTCTTTGATAGTCACGTAAACATCAACTGATAGCCTGCACAGACCCTTTGATTGTCACGTACTTGACGATCGATATAAAACCACTCGTCCAGCCTCCTGAATACTCGATCTAATCACACAAACCAGAGACCCACTTCCAAGAATCACATTCAAGGTAAGTTTCTCCGTTTCAAACTAACATCCTCATACTAGATCCACCCAAGATGTCTGAAACATCCCACATCCCCACTCTCCCCCAGGAGGTTCACAACCTCATCTGGCGCCGAGCGCTCCCCTTCCCCGGAATCCACTTCTTCAGCATGAATCGCAAGACCACAACCGAGTTCACCGGTTCAACGATCCCGCCCAAGCGCAAAGATCGCGCCCTTCTGCCGCCTTATTCCCGACCTGAAGGCGGCAACCTCTGGTGGGCTTCCCCCGAAGATGAGCACCAAAAGCAGCGCACGGGCTGGTTCAGCGGAGGCAACCCCTCTGCCTATTCCACACTGGCAAACCTCCGGGCTTTGTCCGAGACTTCCGCAGAAGAAGTCAACAAGGCTTTTGAAAAAGCCGAGGCCTCAGCCTCACCCATCGGCAACGACCCGAACGCCGGGTGGGTGAGTTTCCTCCCTACGCCTCCTACTCCCTCCCCTCCCCCTTCCACCACCCCCCCCTCCAAAATCGTGCTCAACCCCGCCACAGACCTCGTCTGCATCCAAATCCCCAACCGCACCTCCCACTCCGAGTGGTTCGGCTTCCACGAATCCCTGTACAACCTCTCCTTCATGGGCATGGTCTTCTCCGAGCTCGAGCACCTCCAAGCACTGGTGGTGGAGCTCCGCCCTCCCCGCCTCAGCGGCCCCTCCTCCTCCTCCTCCTCCTCCTCGGACTCGGAATGGCACGACGACTGGCTCCCCTCCGCCTCCGCGCCGCAGGTCATGCCTGGCTCGTACCCCCGCAGCGAAGGGGAGGTAGACCACGTGTACCTCTCGTCGCACTTTCCCTCGCTGAATACGGTCTACATGCTAGACTACTCGCTGCGCTTGAAGAGGGGGTGCACTCCTTGCGAAGAGGCGAGGAGGTGGCGCGGGGGGAGGCATGAGTTTGTGGAGGTTAGGGGGAGGGATGGGAGGGTTTGGGAGAGGGAGGGAAAGGGGGTGAATGGGGAGGGGGAGGGGTTTGATCTAGCGGGGGAGCTGGAGAGGGTCAAGGGAGGGCATGTTATGCTGCAGAAGTTAGGTATTGAGCCGGGAATTGAGGTGAGGTTTTTGGCGAGGGTTGGGTGGAGGGGCCTTTGAGTCTAGTGGCTATTCTACATCGCAGTGCGATGTGGGTTTGCTACGTACACTTGGGCTATTAGTCCCCCTGGGTATGGTAGGTATGGGTTTCTAGTTGATGCTTTCAACCTTAACTTTCTGCTTGGCTTGGTTCCATCACAAGCTTTCGCTCATAGATTCCCTACTGCTTGGTCCTGCTCATAGATTTGCCTCATCGTACACACTTGTGTAAGATGAAACGAATAAAATGTTTTCTTTAATTATTGATGCTTTCAATGTTTGAATCCGATGTGATTGTATTGGGTGAACTTGAAATTGTGATGCTGGATGTGTGAGATGGCCATTGATTGTGTATGGCAGCCTGAAGGTTCGTTACTCCCTTGTTCTCGGCGCCTCGCTGGTGTCGCAAACCTTCGCGGAGTTGAAGGTTCGTCGGATGCCAGAGTTGCGCAGGCGTTTGATGTCTCGCGGAAACCTTGACAGCGTTGAGCCCGTGGATGACTTGTAACCTCCATGCTGTGCAAGGCACATTGTCTCTATCACCAAGCTCTTCCCAATGGAGGCTTCCGGTTTAATTATACATTTCTGCATATTACCTAAAAAGTCTGACTGAATGCACTAGACATAAATCAACAGTGACGCGTCCTTCATACTGATATGTGGGAAGTTATAAGGGTAGAGTAAGTTGACGAATCTAACATCTTTGTGCCTGAGAGCAGCTAGTTGATCACAAGTCTTCTGGAATATATGTCATCAAGTGAAGCAAACAATACAGTGTAACTTAGGAGTGATGATCTATTATCCGATTACGATGCACTGTGTAAGTTCAAAGACACGAGGAATAAGGTTTGGCGTTTACGAGGTGCCATGACGGGCCTCTAAGACACTAAAGCGGTTTCTTTCAACCCTGATGAGGGGATCTGCCCGGATTTATACGATGCCGCAGCAAGGAGATGCACTTGCAGATAGCTTACGGAGGACGGACTTGGACATATGGCACCGGACTAAAAACGAAATAGTGATATGAGATAGGTATCAAACCTTAATTGCGACTTTTTCAGCATCATAAACATAAAAAAGCTAAAATAGCGTCAAACTCAATCAACAACATCACTTGTCGTCTCAGACTCCACTACTCAACACCCTCGCCCCAAGAAGCTCGATGTAAGTACCAGACCCTATCTTAGGAGATCTCTATCTCAGTCCGAGGTATATGAAGTTGAAGTATCACTCACATACCTTACCCTTTTTAGAATCACTTCTACCATGGCCGACGCAAGTAATAATTCTGGAGAAGCCGGCGGTAACTCTGGAGGAGAAGGAGCCAGTAACCCCGAGGAGCAGGCGGTAACCCCGGAGGAGGAGGCGGCCAAACCAGCCAAAGCGGCCTCTTAGGGGACGACTTCGGCTGGAACGATGACAGGAACTCCGGAGGTACGGGAAATACGTCCTCAGGCGTGGTCAGCATGGACAGTTATAAACCCGCGCCACAGGAACTCCCGCTTGGAAAGCCACCGTCGGTTACTCAAGGATGCAAGCCGACTAACCAGTCTGGGCTGCTTGACGAGCCGCGGCGTGACCCTGACGGCCTAGTATCTGGTGGCTCCGGATCGGGACAGACATGGACGTAGTTACGGTAGTAACAGGGACATTCTCGGAGGACCGTCAAAATAATTTCCTTTCTCTTCTTTCTTTAGGTAGGGACCTAGCTAGGTATGAGTGGCTCAACACCATTCCATAGTATTGTAGGAAATACACTTCAGGGGGACAAATTTTCTTGGAATGGAAGATGTGCAAAAAACAATGGAAACAGTTCGGATAATGACAAAATCTGGGTGGCCTTCCCACTAGGGAGCGGACTGCCGGTATTACGAAGAAGGTGGGGGAAAGTTTTACTCCTGGCAGTTCTATCGAGATGTAGGTATTGTTGCCGTGCTGTTTTCAGAGTCTCGTGTTCTTCATCTTCGGCTGCCTGCCTAGGTGCTTGCGGGCTCCGAGTTGTGAACTTTCTTCTCTGGCTCCGCCTCACTCAAATCTGCAAGTCCCTTTTGCTGGCGGTCTCGCAGCCGCTTATTTTTGCGTTGCCTGGCCCTTTGCTCACGGATTGTTTGGAGTAACTCTGGCTCCATCTTAGATCGCAACATCCGGCTTTTGCGTTGTCTGGCCCTTTTCTCGCGGATTGTTTGGAGCAACTTTGGGTCCGTCAAAGATCGCAATTTCCGGCTTCGACGACGTTTGCGTCTTTCTTCTGTCAATGCTTCTCTCTTTTGGCGCAACTCCGGGTCCTCCAGCAGCTCCCACGGTCGTGGCTGGGACTCTGCTGTGCGGCGTTCTCGGCTCTGCGCCCCCATCGTTTCAAGCTCTATGTCATATTGTTCCGCGAAACGGCGGACGCCGTCATCTAAAAGCCCTTCGCCGCGCTTGATGACCTTGAGCAAGGCGTTGTTGATGGGGGTGGGTATTCCGAGCAGCGATGCTTTTTCCGCGACGTATCCGTTGATAAAATCGATGTCGGTCTCCACGCCGGCGCGCACATCTGCAGCCATGGGGCTCGAGTCGTTCAAATCGTCCAGGCAGACGGTCTGAACGACCTTCCAGAGCCTATTGACCGCGTGAAGCTCCATGCCGTGGGTAGCTGGCACAGGACGTTTGAGAATGGCGGCCATCGTGACCTCTTCCAGAAGATTCTTCACAAGAGCCTTCCTCGACGGCACCTCCAAGAGCTCACAGTAGCTGCGACAGTTGAAGATTACCGACAGGGGCTCGATCACAGCGTCAACTATCAGTCTGGCACGCTCAAAAGCTACTAGCTCTTGTTGCGTTATAATCTCGGTGAAGAGTGGCAAACGTGGCCGCGGGAGCTTGTAGGTTCCCAGGCGTAGGAGCGATTCACTTATAACGGCTGGAGCCGGCAGTGAGCTCGGGCTGCAGTCTGCGTTCACAGTGCCGAACACAAGATGGCGTGAAAAGATGTCGCTTTCTGATGGAAAGCTGATGGCCTTCCACAAGGTAAACAAGTTCTGTTCTGGGTTTGAGATGGAAAGCGTTTTGTAGGTTTCAGGCGCATTAAAACCTGGGTTGGGGTCAACAATGGGTGGTCAGGCCGACAAGTCCGTACCTGGGAGGGGTGGGGACTGGAACTGACCAAGACCGGGGTTGTCAACGAACATGATATGGGCAGTGCTGTGCAGGTTGTCTTGGACGGCGCGGAAGGCTTCTGCCACTGCATTTGGCTTGGTTGTGACAATCAGATGGCGGATGTTGGGACGCGGGTGGAGCGGGCTGGGCGTGGCAGCTGGATGATTCAAGGTCGAAATCCATTTTTGAGAACGTAAAGGGTGTTTCTCTGTCTCTGCTTCCGAGAGAAAAAAGACGGGCCGTTCCGGATCGCTTATACTAATGAAGGATGCGATGAGCTTGGCGGTGTCTCCGGAGCCGAGGATGTGGATCGGTGCCAGGCTCCGCAGTGCGCGTCGCCTTTCCGGGGGCGCCGACAACGCTTGCGACGGCACTATCCATGCGGCCCTCAGCCTAGCGAGTGGGGTGCGTCGAAGGGGGTGCGAAGAGGGTTTCCGCAGGGCGAGGGGAGGGGGGCGACGGGCCCCTTCCCGGCCCGATTGAGCCTCATGTTGCTGTGTTGTGGATTTTGATTCTTGAACTTGTAAAACATGGTCGTGTCGCTCAAGCCTGCACGTGTCCACACCACCCCACGTGACAGCTAGAAGCAGAGAGGCATTGACCGCATTTGGAGATCATAAAACATCAAACAGGTCCGCTGGCTCAATGGCAGAGCGTCTGACTACGAATCAGGAGGTTCCAGGTTCGACCCCTGGGTGGATCGATATTTTTGCTATTCTCTTCAATTGAACCCAGGTCTCCCCAGCCGCGCCTGCCAACATCTTCCGCTCTGAAGCTATGTTGCTCTACTTCCGAGGCCATTTTGCTCCCGGAGACTCGCGGGCCCAACACATGTCTGTGCGACAAGGACGCGTGCCGGCGAACCAGGTACTCCGTGGGATAAAAATGGCAACAAGGTTTCGAAACACGATTTGGATATTCTGGGTATACGGAGGCTGTCGGTCCCCCGCGGTCAGACGGGCTTGGCGCACCCGAATCGGGTGTTGAACCACGGTCGCGGCAATCTACATAGATGGTGGGCTGGGTGCCGGACCACTCACACGTCGCCGCGACATGCAACGGCATGCCACGCCATGCAATGCGACCATAGTGCTGACTGTTTTTAGCCGGCCTCGTGCTGGGCGAGTGCGGCCGTGGGCCTGCGACGCGTGGGCATCGGGCAGGACGGCCCAGACTGATATCCTGCGCTCTTCGATTTCTTTCGAGAAGAGCGCCCTTTCCGGATCCGCTTCGACGTCACCGAAGACAGACACACGACATCGCCCCATGACGCCGTCCGACTGACGCCCCGGCTCGCAGTGCACCGAGATGCCTTCGTTTGCTAGACCCCAGGCCGACACGAACACGGACGAGGACTTTACCCAGCTGTGGGAGCGCCACATCGCCGCTGCCCGGAAGCAATTCGGATCGACAAGGGACGACGACACCGCACCGGCCGGAGATGTTGGACATGTCTGGGACGAGAAGATGGACTCGGTGGTCGATGCCTTGGAATTAGCAGTGTCCGTCAACCCCTTCTCCACCCTCGAATTCATCGCTGACAACCGCAGACAAAGCCCTCACTCCAGGGCCCCATCCAGCCCCGAGCCCTTGTGGTCCGTCCGGGACGACTACTCCGAGACAGCCCTATCATCACCAACACAGGGCTCCATCTTCTCCACCGCCGCTCTGAGCAAACCCAACCCCAAACCCAACTTCATGCCCACCCCTATCATCACCATCTCCTCCCACGACGACGACCGCGACGCATTCGACCCCGACACACCCATGGTCGAGATCGGCGGCCGCCACAGCAAAGGCAAAGAACTCGCCTCCTACTACCTCGACCGTAGCCGTCTCAAGAAGCACCGCGACTCCCACCACCACAGCACACTTTCGCCATCCCCGTCCCCGTCCTTCCCCGACCCGAAACACCTCCTCTATAAGAACTACTCCAACCGCTACGTCCCCGACTCGCCCCTCTCCGCGGTAGAAACACCCATCACCTCCTTCCGCTCCGCCCTGCACATCCAAAACCCGCCTCCATCCGAAGTCCATGCCCTGATCCTCACCTGGGCAAAACACGACCGCCGCGGCGATGATGGACAGCTGTTATCGCCAGGGCTGGACATTGAGACGGACACGGTGCGAGCATGTTTCAAGAGGAGGGGGTATCGGGTGCAGTGTCGAGTGATTCCGGAGGATTATCCTACTAGTGCGGTGGAGACGATACTGGATAAGTTTCTGGCGAAGTCGAAGCCGGGGAACTTGTTGGTTGTTTATTATCGTGGGGAGGGGGGTGTTGAGGGGGATAGGATGGTGTTTTCGAGGTTTGTGCCTTTCTTCTTTCTCTTTCTGGCTATGCTACCTTACGTTCCCGTGCTGTGAGATGTTCTGTTTTCCTCCAAACCTACCCTACCATCTACCCTACTCTAACCGAGTTGAACTCCTTCCCACCCTACCTCTCACCCCCCTCCCTCCCGCACCTCCCCCCTCATCAAACAAACCCACTAACCCCCCTCTCAGCGGCTTCGGCGGCTCCTCCTTCCACTGGGACGACGTCCGCGACCCCATCATGCAAGCTCCCGGCGACCTCCTCATGGTGCTCGACTGCTCCGCCGCACCAGGCATCGAACACCCCGAAATCCGCATGGAAGCCGGGCTCATCCCCTCGCCATCAACAAAGCAGCTCCTGGGCGTGTGCGCTCCGTATTCCTACTCGGGGATGGCGGGGGCGGATAACTTCATGACGAAGTCGCTTTGTCGCGCGCTAGATGGGGATGTCGCTGGGCTGGAGGAAGGGGAGGGAAGGGGATTAGGTGAGAGTGGTGATGGGATGGGGACTCGGATGGTGTCGGTGCAGGGGCTGTGCGGGGCAATGAAGGGGTATTTGAGGAGGGAGGGGATCGAGGGGTCGACGGTGTTTGTTACGCAGCTGGGAGGCGGGCAGTTGATGGATATTTATCTTCCTAGGCTTTGAGGCTGTGAGCCTACCTACCTACCGTTGAGGTGGTATGAGGTGTCTGGGAATTTGGTTTGATTGCCATAAGGGCGCCACGGGAGGGAGGGAAAATGGAGCTTGGGCTTGGGCTTGGAGTTCAGGGCGGGGGTCTGGGATGATGATTTGATGGCGTAATGTATTGGTTGGTGTTTGGATGGCGGTCGATATATTTGTTTGTCACGGTCTTGTTTAGATGGTGCGGGAACTTGGAGATCAACTGGGGGAATTTGATGTACAGATTGACGCCATGGGACGGTCTACTTCTTGCTAGTATTTATGATTCAGATTAGCTTGGTATTTGCAAGAGAATGGACGAGGCATTCCAGTATTCCGATAGGTGGCAGAGCAAATTTTACTCAACTAAGCATCTCTTGTGGGTCCAGACACAAAGCGCCGACCGACAGATACGGGGTTCTGAATACCTACCTATCTTAGGTACAAACTCAGAATATCATCCCACCCAGAAATCTCTCAGCTATCTATCACCCAGTCCTAACCCTCACCCCCGATCCCGTCGTAAACACACTCACATCCGTCGCCCCTCCGCACTTAACCTTCCCATCCCCCCCACACGTCATCGAACACCCATTACTATTCACGCTCCCCTTATTCAACGCAGTATCACAAAAACAGTTCGTCCCCTTACCCACTCCAAACACCGAATACCCCTGCTCCATAACACACCAATCCGCACACTTCAACACCGTCATGGCCGTTGAGTTCATCGTCATGTCACCCAGCACACCCCCCGCGGCCGTGTTCTTCCAGCACCCCGCGTCAGTGTAAGGGGTAGCCCATATCCTCAGCGGAGCAACACAGTACGCCGTGCCGGGGAGTAAATCCCTCGAGCAGGATGCCGCGCTCTTGATGGAGGGGTTTACGGCGAGGAAGAGCTCCATGTAGATTCCGTTTCGGGTCAAGGCCTCGTCGCATGTGATGTCCTTGAGGGCGAGGTACCATTTTCCGCAGAGCGTGGTGGTGCCCTTTGCGACGGGACTTCCCGAGGGGGGGGCGACAAGGTCGGTGCCGAAGCCGGTGGTTGTGCCGGGGCCTAGGCCTGGGGAGTTGTTGCCGGGGGCGGGGGAGGGGGAGCGGCCGCCGGGGGGCGAGGCGCATAGGACCGAGCCGAGGATGGGCTCGGAGTGCAGGTTGGAACAGGTTGAGTCGATGTAGGTGTTGTAGGCGCGGATGTCCGAGACGTTGGCGCGCCAGGAGGCGGTGTCGCAGTCGTCGGCGGGCTGGAGGCGATAGGTGGTGCAGGCCAAGGGGAGGCAGAGCCTCGAGCCGGGAGAGGCGAGATCGGTGCAGGTGGACATGTTGGAGGAGACGCCGTTGTTGGCGTTGAAGAGGTCGGCCGAGGAGACTGAGTTGGCAAGGGCAATGACCGTGCAGTTGTCGCCAGACTTGATGTTATAGAACCTGTTTGTGACGCAGTAAGGCTTTGGGGATGACGCTGGTGGGATGACGGGCGGCTGCGTGATGGTTGGTTGGTTCTTGAGGCCACAGGTTTTTACTGCGTTGGTAAGAACCTCCTGGAAGAATGTGCCGATCCCATAGGCGGAGTAGCGCGAGGCCTGCATCATCTGCAACCGACCGAGATAGCAATTCGAACAGAGCTGGTCTTTAGGGATATTGTTGACCCCTTGCGAGGGCGGGAAGGCTGCAATGACATCTGCATGCGGTTAGTCTCGTGTCACGGTCTAGAGGGTCAAAGGGGCATACCGTTACAGTACTTGCCGGTGCTAGGATCCTTTTGGCATGTCTCATTCCAGCCGTACCAGATATAGTTGCCCAGCATAGCCGGTGGGGACCCATCGCCAAAGGTGCTCCCAGCGCAGCTGGAATCAACACTACGAACCCACGAGGCGAGAGACTTTGCGCAGGCTGGGGCGCAAACGAGATTCGTCAGCGTCGAGTCGCCGACGGCGCCGTGGTACTCAGGACCGGTCCATGCCTTGGTATACTCATCGCAGTTGATGGTAACCAACAAGGCGCTTTGGCAGGTCTTTGTGAGATCGGAAAATTCAAAGTCCGTCTCTTTGTAGAGTTGGTAAGGGTCTACGGCCTGCGCGGCCAGCGTGTCCACCAGCAGAGCCCGGAAAGAGGCCGTGTCCAGGGTCGCCGTGCTGCCATTGCGCTGGACTTGGCGAGAGTGTAGCGCCGAGGACGATGCATTCGAAGAATGGTCCTCTTCAATGACGGCGAGGCTGTAAATCCAAAGGTCGCGGTTCTGCCGAGTCTGGACGGCGCTGGCGGCTTGACACGGCTGACGGGACGAACCGGGCGGGAAGACGGCGGCGCCGAGGATGTACGTTGACTTGGAATCGACGACGCTGAAGACGCCTGGTGACTCGGCAAGCTCTTGGTCTCCAAGGAACGCTGGCCCATCAGCAATCGATGCCAACTGCGAGCAGCTGGTCGCGGCCGCCTGGACTCCACCGAGCAAGACCTGGTCTGCTCCTGCCATACTATACTGGTACCGCCCTGAGCCCTCGAACGACGTGCCCCACAGCCACGTCGGGCCCTTGCTCTCGACGAGTAAGCCCCGAGACGCGCCCGCCACGTTTTTCGACGTCCACACATTCTCGAGATACGCCGACGCCTTGCGCGTGATATGCATCACCAAGCCTGCAAACCCCTCTCCAACATCGAACTTCGTATCTAGGTATCCCGTCACCGTCAGCTCAAATCCACACTCTGCAAAAGCATCAAACCCAAACAGCACAGAAACCTACCCCAAAGCCCCGCCCCGCCTTGTTCCCTCCCC
>Ga0247770_1001245_pt1 | contig 21071 bp, 27 predicted proteins | sample UWRJL136409B6_FD_179943 | JGI IMG/M metagenome (GOLD analysis project Ga0247770, IMG submission 179943) | Plant litter microbial communities from Arlington Agricultural Research Station in Wisconsin, United States - UWRJ-L136-409B-6 | ecosystem: Environmental > Terrestrial > Plant litter >... | reverse complement strand
TGGAGGGGGTTGAGTGGGGGATGTATTAGGGAGGGGACGGGGAAGGGGAGGGGCGTGGTCATGATGGTTGTTGTTGGAGTGGTGGGTGGGGATGGGAATGGGAATGGGAATGGGAGATGGGTTGAGGTTGGGGTTGAAGGGGGGTTGGGGTGTGACAGGGGGTTTCGAGGTCTTGTTCGGGTAGATATGGTATTGTTTATAGTCGACCTAATTACCTGATTAATGCTGTTTTTAGTCTTTGTATAGAACTTTAAACCTTGGTGAAGATGGCTTCGAAATTGAAGTGAGGTGCGATAGAAGAAATTCGCCCATTTCCCCTTGTTGCTTCCGGAGACGGAAGGGCGAGAACTGAGCAAAAGTTTCATGCGTGCCACCAAATCTCAGGTAGCAGGCTCAAGGCATCAATGGGAGGTAGTATTTGAGCGGATTCGCCGCATCTAAAACCCTTGTCTCCTGTCATTCTCGCCAACGCCGGCTTCCCCACCCTACACGCCCAGGGGGATATCCATTTACAGGAACTATGACGATTACGCGCCTCTGACAGAAGACCATGTGCTAGAGCATTGCAACCTCACCAGGGCGGAGTTGGAGCGGCAGGTGCCGCACATCTTGTCGTCGCTCCCGGTGTCGATGGGCCTGCCAGAGCGATTTGGTGCATGCAACGGAGTGGAAATGGGCCCGCCGGTGAAGCTGTATGACACCGCCGAGTTGCGGTCCGGGTTGCGGTCCTCGGGTTTAGAGGCGTGCCGATGCATGAGGAACCACCCGGACGCAATGAGGCGCTTTCAAGCTGTTGTGCCGCTGCCGGGAACGAAGGAGATGGTGAACAGGGACCCTGTTGGAGCGACTGAGACCCATTCTGGACATTGATTGTGGCCTTGATTGCTTTGAGTTCAATGCGAGAGAGCGCAGGAAGCCTGACAAGATCGCGCCCCTGGCCTGTCTTGACAGTAAGAGAGCATCTTCCGCAGTGGCTTATTCTAGGGGATCCTTTCTTTTGGCCGGCATCTATCCTAGCTAGACAGATCTAGATCGCGTATCCCCGGCGAATGTCGATTTCCCCAGTTTATCCCGCTCTCAGACTCCTTGACGCGGCAGTTGGCGGCGCCATGCGTTATGCCGGGCCACCAACCAGGGGGCGTCCCGCCCACCCCGCAAACTATCAATCTGCGACACGTCGCCGTTCATATATCGTGGAGGATATGGGGCCGATTTCCACCCTTGGCAAAGCTTGATCAGGAGCCAAGCGTCCGCAACCCGGTCTTCTATCTGCTGCTTGCGGGGAGAAGATTTTGATTGTGGCTGTAATTGAATTGTTCTCAGTGACATGCGGTCTGACCCAGTGTTGGAGAGCACGGCAGTCACCGCGGCTCCGGGGTGCAATTTCGCACATCATGTCGTTATTAACTCCCCATGCTCTGGGGATGCTGCGGAGCGAACTCCAGCAGGACGTCATGGGCTTTTTTCGGCGTTTATAAGGAGCCCATTCCCTGCGGTTCTCTCCTGAACGGAGGGCCAGAGCTTCCTTAGGATCCAATTCTCTGTACATACCTCCCCAGCTTTTGGCGGCGTACTTCGTTTCTCAAATCCACAATGCACGATATCCTGCTTTCCCTGGCGGCCGTGATCGCCGCGGTCTCGGCCCTTCCAGCACAGCCAGAGAGCCGAGCACCTGCTGCGGGTGTCCAATTTGGTATGTGACCAAGGAAAACCGGCAAAATTGGTCATTGCTCATCTCATCGCAGTTGGTGTCAACATCGCTGGATTCGACTTTGGATGCTCCATGTGAGTCTCTTCTAGATGCGAACTACAGATCAGATAGAAGCTGACCCCCGACAGCCAAGGGGCCTGCGACCTCACCAAGATTGTCCCGCCTATGTCCGGTGCAGGCGGCGCCGACGGGTATGTTCTGCTTGGTCGGTCGGATCTGCTCAGAGATGAAACCAAGATATTCACCGTTTCCACAGCGTCGGCCAAATGCAGCACTTCTTCAAGGACGATGGCATGAACATCTTCCGCTTGCCAGTCGGCTGGCAATACCTGGTGAACAACAAGCTCGGCGGGACGCTGGACTCGGGGAACTTCGGGCGCTACGACCAGCTCGTCAAGGGCTGTCTGAACACCGGCGCGTACTGCATGTTGGACGTATGTCACCGTTCTGTAAACTTGTGCAAGGAGACCGCTAATTTGATCCCAGGTCCATAACTGTATGCCTCCTTTTCCGATCTAATTTCTCAGATACCTAACAGCATGTCAGATGCGCGCTGGAACGGACAGATCATTGGACAGGGAGGCCCGACTAACGCGCAGTTCACGAACCTCTGGACACAGCTCGCATCGAAATATGGGAGCAACGACAAGATCATATTCGGCCTGATGAACGAGCCCCACGATGTCCCTGACATCGACAAGTGGGCTGCCACCGTCCAGGAGGTCGTCACAGCCATCCGCGGCGTGGCCAAGACCAACATGATTGCGCTTCCCGGAAACGAGTGTGTTGCCCTCTCCCCTGCCCTCTCCCCTAGGTAACCTCACGAAAGCTGACATTTGACGACAGTTGGACCTCCGCCCAGGCAATGCCAACCAAGTCCGGCCCGGCACTGCTCAAGGTGAAGAACCCAGACGGGACGACCGACGGGCTGATCATCGACGTACACAAGTACCTCGACTCGGACAACTCAGGGACACACACCGATTGTGTGACTGACAACATCAGCAATGCCTTCCAGCCGCTGGCAACGTGGCTCAAGGCCAACAACCGGAAGGCGATCCTGAGCGAGACCGGCGGCGGAAATACCGACTCTTGCAAGAAGTACATGTGCCAGCAGCTGGACTTTATGAACCAGAACCCAGATGTCTTCCTGGGGTATATCGGCTGGTCGGCTGGTTCGTTTAGCCCGCAGACGTATGAGCTCAGTGAGGTGCCGACGAGGAATGGCAATTCTTGGGTGGATAGTGCGCTTGTCAAGGCTTGCTTCACGAAGAAGAAGACGTGAGGGGTTTCTAATCGGCATGTGGGGCGGTTGGCATTCCGGAAGCTGGTTGTCGTGGCGATGGTGATATTACCGGGAGTGGAGGACGGAGACCTCCAGTGCAAGTAAACCATAGGTAAGTAGTTTATAGCCAACTGGGTTTGAGCTGCCCAGCTAGCAAAACCCGATTCAAGTACACCACCACCGGTGCACCAGTGAACAAAGTGGTGATGAGCCCGCCGATCGGGATTTGCGTTGCATTTGTGGGCAATAAAACCAAATAATCAACTTCTTCTATCATTTCGAGATCTCGGGTAGTAAGCTACCCATTCTGGACCCGTGCTCCGACGCTGGAATAGCAGTGTTAAGGCCCGATAACTGTTGGCTTCCTAATTGGATATCTAGATCGGAAGATGGCTTCCGTTGGGTCTAAAATTGCAGTGATAGATCGGACTTGAGGTCTGGCCTGGAAATCTTGCATGACCGGCTCATCATGTGATGAAATCAAGACTTTACACAAAGTACCTAATGCACATGCTCTCTGGTCTGATATAGGCCAGATCCTATCCCAGTAGTGAAATGCAGGTGCAGTCGAGTATAGTCTAGCTCCCAGACGTTGGTTCGTAAAATGCGAAGCCATATTGATGATGTTCCAGGTGTCAGAAGTGGGGGAGATCTCGGCGATGCATCGACGGCGGCTGGACCCCGGTCAACACGACAAATACGGCAGGTGAGTAACCCGCATCGTGACTCACCTGCAGCTGATACTTGAACCTCTCCGTCGATGAAGACATTCCCCACGCCGCGTAAGAATGTTCGACATCTTCCGCCCTCTTCCTTCGGCTACAGCACCTCTCACAATGGACCTCCACCCGTCTCAAGCCGCAGCGATCGCGCACATCCGATCTGTGGCGCTCAGTCTCCGCCCCTCAGCCCTTGAGATGATAAACCACGTCCTCTACATGGGAAACTGTATCCCCGAGGCCGAAGTCCGCGCAGCCCTGCTTTCCTCGATTCGTCGCACCGCACGAGTGGCCCTGCACTTCCACCCGGACCGGCCTGTAGGGAACAGCTCCAAGTCTGTGACTGCATCTCTTCTCGCCGACGGCGTATACCGCAGTCAGTTCGAGACAGGCATCTCCAATGGCGGGTTGAGCGCGCGGCCTGGTGGAGCACGAGACGAGTGGGAACGGACGCTATTCGGAGGGACGTACCACGGCGAGGGTTGGGATGAAGGTGACTGGTGGGCGCGGAGGCCCAAGTATGGGGCGCTGGATATTCTGGGGAGTGCGGCGGATGGGCCGGCGCCGCGGTTCGGCTCGTGTTTCTTCGTGTTGAAGGAGGACGTGGTGCCTCGCTGCACGTTCACTTTCGGGGGCTCCGCGGACGAGCCAAAGTGGCAGGGGACGATTGATGAGTTTGATACCATATTGGCTGGGGCGCTAGAGGACGCGTTTATGAGGGAGACAACGATGGGCGCAAAAGGCGAGATGAGGCCCTCGGAATTGGTGGAAGCTATTCTGGCGAGAGACGACGGGGTGGACCTGAAACACACGAGGACTGGGAATTTGGACTACTACGTCGAGGCCTAGGTACATGGAGAGGTGATGTTGGATCGCGATGTTGAGGCACTCGTGGCCGATCCCTCCTTTGTCGGAAGTGAGGTTGGGCAGGAGATGGTGACTCTGGCTGAGAAATTCGGATTCCCTTTGCGATGGCATGTTGGATCAGAGATCGAGCTTGGAGACGTGCCGTGCGATTTCCGTGGACCGACAGTGCCGTCCCTGGCCAAGCGAGTAGCAATGGATGGAATGGTGAATGTGAAGGTCATCGGGGATGCTGTCCAGGATCTGACAAAGGACCCTGCAGCGTGGTCAGAGCGGGGATCTCAGGGACATGTTTTGCAGGAGCTGAAGTGGCTCTGGCATGTCTTGGTTCGATACGGAAAGCCATTTGAGCCTCGGTCAGATTCGAGACAGCCGTGACAGGCACAGAAAAGGCTGGTGTACGAAGGCTCGGGCTAAAGGAAAGGGTCCCCTCGGCCAGTGCGAAAGATGCCTTCTCGCTGCTAAGACCGTCCTGGTTTTGCCTATCACAGGCTATCTCTCATTCCGGAAGGGCCTACCTGCATTCTTAAAAGGCCCTCCTGCGCTCCGGAAAGATCTTTTACAATACCGTCAAGGCCTGTAATGTGGTAAACACAGGCCTTGCTTTTTCGGTATAAGACCGTGTGAGAAGAGAGACCCTTTCTCCTTTCTTTTGGCCCGAGCCTTCGCAGAGTCCCGAACCTACGGCCGCGGTGTCGGCGCACGCGCTATCCGGGGTATAGGGTAGGCGTCAAACCCGTGAGGTTTGCGGGCAAATCCTTGGGGTTCAACACTCGTACGGCTCAAGCTGACTCGTTTGGGGGATTGCTCCTCTCGAATCCATTCAGGCCCCCGTTTCTGGTCCGGGGCTGAGCGACCATCGCACAACGATTCGGATCCTGCAAGGAAGTCTTTCGCCCGTTCAATTGCCGAATCCGCTCCGGTTCACCTTGGAGCAAAATATATTGGTCGGTTTTTTATCAGTCTGGCCTGGAAGTCCTTAACGATGAGGTGAGCGCTAGAATAGACGAAGAGTAATATCATCCGAAGCCAAAGGCAAGGTCGGAGAACGGAAAATATTTTGGGAGGAGACACGTCGGCCGGATCCAAGGCAATTTGAATGTTCTCTTTACCCCGGCGCCAAGAGAAATCTTTGCGAAGCTGAAGTCAGTGCTATGGCAGGTAGGTGACCAGATGAAGTTGGTCGCGGTGACTCGGATCTCAGGTGACGAGGCCAATGGCAAGCGCTCCTTCTGGGTTCGGGTCAGTTCCTTGTTTGGGCGGCAGTTGCGGGCCTTCCGCGTTGCGAGGCCTCGCTAATCGCGGCGCAGCTAGCGATCCCAGCAGCCAGGGACCAAGTTGGCCCAAGCGCTCAGCCCTGACGCACGCAAACCAAGATTCGGTTTTGGGCCTTTCCTTCCCAAATCATCTCTTCGGGCATCTCCTCGTGTCGTTTAACACGAGACACTCCGAGGATGCGCTGGCAAGCCGGTTTCCGACACCGCAGCCGTTTTTCCCAAGATGCGAGACACCGGCACCGCACCGGGAGAGGGATGCTGCTGGCCGCCATCCCATGTATCCAGCAACCGCTATCTCCACGACGGTGACGCCCTGTGGAACCAGCAACGGCGAAAATAGACGAGTAAACACGCGTGGGCAACACAGCCACCACACAGCTGACGACGGCGATTCCCATGTCCGCCTGAGGATAAGGATGCGATGTCTTTGTTTGTCGGGAGTGCGCTGAGGAATTGCGGCTTCATAAGGCAACAATTCCATCACAAGTCCTGATCAAAGACAGCGACAACGCTCAATTGTCGGCTTCCCCTCACCCCTCTATCCACTACGCTGGGTCAGTGACGGGCCCGCTGTTTGCCGCTGGGCGCTCCTGCTTGCATGTCCCGACCCGATCTAACGCGGGGGCGCGACCAGGGTGCGACCCGACGCCGCACAAGTTTGGGCACCTTCGTTGCGACCTTCCGACAACGACGATTCTCAGAGCCCTCATTCAGACCGTCAACCCAGGGCCGACCCGAACCGACGAGGATGGCGGCGAGAGCCCAGGTGGAGGCGAGATCTCTCTCCGACGTCAATTACGTCGCCGCCAACCCCCCGCAATACCCCCACCATCCCGAGGTCAGAGAATCGCTCACGCTCTACATTTCCAGAGTGCCAGGCACGCGAGGTGCGTCCCCCCTCCGGTTTTGCCGTGAATCTTGCCAACAGCCTCAGATATTATCCTCTCCACCCTCAAGCCACAGAGGAAGAATGTGACGGGTGAGGATGTGACGAACTCGCTTTACTACGTCCACTTCGATCTCCCCACGGACGAGCTGCTTGCGGCGCCATTCCCACGTCGGCCCGAGGGTGCTACATCGCCTCGATCTAGTAGCGAGAGCGCGAGAAGCGCAATCCCTCGGAAGCCGCTTCCTTCGAGCGCTAGGGCCCCGAAGCTAGAGAACAATGCCTCGGACCTCTCTGCGCAGCTATCGGGCTACGCAACACCCCCCGCGCAGCCAAAAATGGGTTCGGAGAATGCAGCAATTATGGGAGTCGGGGATCTGCAGTCCGCTGTACCTATGACAAGCACGGAGGAATACCAAGACACGCAGTTGAGCGCTTCACCGGACCGACCCGAATTACCTCCCCGGCCGCAGGTCAAGGTGCCGCTAGTGTCAACAATACCCATTGTGCGGAAACCACTCGGCCCTAGACCTCTTGTCACCCCAGAGAAGGAGTTCTCAGGACCGACAAGCCTCCAAACACAGGAACGACCTGTCACACCCACCCATTACAGCCCTCAGTCTGTCAAACCCGCACAGGTACTCTCTCCCTCTCAAGGCGCGAGCGCGTTCGGTGCGTGGTCACCGACCAAATCGGGTCGTCGGCCAGCCGTCTTACCGTTTTCTCTGACGCTGATCCGTCGCGACGCTTCAACTGGCGGGCAATGGAACATCGGCAAAATCTCATCTTTCCAGACGAACATACCGACGCCGGAAACAGCAGACCCACGCCTCAATCCTGATGACATGGGCGACGTATCGCGGGCGCAGAAGATCGACATCAAGATCGAGACCTCAGGTTACGCGAAATACCGCAACATGCCGAGCATCGCCAGCGTGGAGGCATATCGACCGGGGTCCGGACACTCATTTGTCCAGGCCATGAAGGGTCTCGCGCCAGCATCCGGCGCAAGCAATACTGTTCCAGTATATAAAGGCAATGCTGCCGACACATCAGAGGAAGGCTTCCGCCGACAGGTCATCATGGCTTACTCCAAAACATGGACTGCCAACTCCAAAACATGGACTGCCAACATCAAACACACGTTCCAGCGTCGTGCTCGAGCAGGCAGCTCGGCTGCAGACGGACAGGAGAACTTCTCGCCTGAGGACCTCGCGCCGCCACGCAGGAATTTCCACCGCAGGGCGGAAAGCGAATCCTCAGTTGACTCGGCGTCATGGGGAGATGGGCGTACCGCCGGCACCCCGAAGGTGAACGACCCCATCAGTCCTCAGGACGGCGGGCGATCCTCGCCTCTGTCGCTGACCACTGAACCCGGGCCAGGGCTCAGGCCGAAGGGCTACATGTTCATCAGCCCGTGGGAGGGGCGGTGCGAGTTCCGGACCAGCACCAACGGCCGCAGCCTCAAGTGCAGGCACATCCTGGACCCAAAGAGTCACAAGTTCAACCCCGCGGCAGTGGCACAGAACATCCGCGATGCGCAGGCAATGGGTCGATCTCGAGGGGATGAGTTGACCTCCGCACTCGCTGGCGCTAAGCCCGTCAGCGAGCTCAGGTTCAACCTTCCCGGAAGCGACCCGTCGAAACCGACGCATGGAGAAGGCGGCAAAGGGAAATGGGACCCCCATCACCTGCATGGTCACTTCAGCAAGCTGTTGCATCTGGAGCCGCGCAGCAGCGACGAGGATGATGAGGATGACTTTGGACCGATGGATCTTAGTCTGGGGAAGGAAGATGCCGGCGGAGGGCGCAAGGGCAAGAGAGCCAAGCTGGGGAAATTGATCATTCATGACGAGGGCCTCAAGATGCTGGACTTAGTTATTGCGGCGAATGTAGGCGTCTGGTGGACTACGTGGGAGCGAACATTTTAGATGCATTTGCATGTTGTTTTAGCGCGGGAGCGAAGAGACCAACCTTTGGAGGACTTGATAGGTAGCATTTACCACGCGCATTTGGGACCCCAAGGCGGAGGAAACAGCAGAGGCATCATGGAGATAACCGCCCAAAGATACCGAGGACGTAATCACTGATAAGTTAATGAACTGAAAATATCCTGTCCTGCTGTCGATGATGAAGTGCAGGGGAAGGAGCTCCGCGGTGAGGGAAGAGGGGTATCACGTGCGATGTCACACTCTGCCCCACCCTACATGCAGCCGTCCAATCAAACCTCGAGAATTGTAATCCGGCCAATGCTCGTCCCAAAATCCGAAAGCTTGCTCGACCTTTGGGGATCCATCACGTCAATCGTCGCCGGGGAGCTCGCCACGACTATCGCCTCCCACACCTCCACCCCCCGTGCGACAGGCACATTTCGCCGGAGCACCTCCAGTCAAGGCCAATTGGCTCCGTCCCACCACCGATCGTCGACCCGACGCCCTCGCTCCTGCTCAGCGACAGCTACCTGTCCGAAACACCTCAATCTCACCTCCAAACCAACCGACCGCCTACCATGCTCCCAACCGCAACCGCTGCCTCCATGGCCGCCCGCCAGCTCGTCCTTGCGCGCGGTGGCTCCCCCTCCGCTGCCGCCGCGGCGTCCATCCTCTTCCGCACAGCTGTCGCACGGCAGCAATGGACACGCGGCTACGCGACGCCGTCGGGCCCACCGCCCAAGAACTTTCGCATGCGGCCGCCGGTCGAGTGGGACCAGGAGGCCGAGGGGACCATGACCAAGGTCGGGAAGTACTTCTTGCTGACGGAGATGTTCCGCGGCATGTATGTGCTGCTGGAGCAGTTCTTCCGGCCGCCGTGAGTAGCTCCCATTCTGCAACGGGGGAAGAGGGGAGAGGACCGGGAGCTAACAATGGGGTAGATATACGATTTACTATCCGTTCGAGAAGGTGCGTGAGAGAACCCTGTGAAAGGAGCTGGGAATGGAAAGAATCGGGTTGAGGAGACAACGGCTGACATGGTGTACAGGGCCCCATTTCCGTTCGCTTCCGTGGCGAGCACGCCCTCCGACGGTATCCCTCCGGCGAGGAGCGCTGCATTGCTTGCAAGCTCTGCGAGGCCATCTGCCCGGCGCAGGCCATCACGATCGAGGCTGAGGAGCGAGCTGACGGATCCCGACGAACGACTCGCTACGATATCGACATGACCAAGTGTATCTACTGCGGCTTCTGCCAGGAGTCATGTCCAGTCGATGCCATCGTTGAGTCTCCCAACGCGGAGTACGCTACTGAGACTCGCGAGGAGCTGCTTTACAACAAGGGTGCGTCTGGATATGGAAGCGTTGCGGCTTGGGCGTTCGTCCACGGCTGGCAGGCTCAGAGACTGCAAGTTGCTAACATACATCACAGAGAAATTGCTCGCCAACGGAGACAAGTGGGAGCCGGAGCTGGCTGCGGCGATCAGGGCGGATGCCCCGTACAGATAAGCGGATAAACGGTTGGCTTCGGGATTGGCGAGGAAGCAATGGCGTGGGAGAGTTTGTAGATAGAAGCTGTACATATGGTACCCTGCACGAAGACGCAAAAAGTCTCCTTGATTGATCTGTTCTATCCATTTTCTGCTCCCATCAAAAGAAATGGTGCTGCTGCATGGTCATTCTTGAATGTGGGATGACGCTAACAGGGACCTGCGTAAACTATTCATCAATTTGTTAGTGCGTGCGTCAACAGCTCGAGTCCTTGGGCGTCACGTGACCTTGCACGGGCCATGGAGCTTCCAGCTGCCCCGAGCTTGGAAGTTGCATCCCGACGTTTGGCGAGAAATTTATCATCACCTCTTGCTTCTTGTGTCAACACCGTCTCCGATCACCCCCATACCATCTGTCCCACCGCGAGTCTGATTCCGCCCCGAGTCGCACCAATTCCTCACGCCTCTTCTCACACAACAGATATCCACCATGTTCCGCACCGCCGTCCTCCGATCGACCGCCGCCGCCTTGCGGACGGTCGCGATGCGCCCCATTGCCTCCAACGCTGCCAGGAGACTAGCCATTGGTGCCGCCGCCCCCAGAGTTTCGTTCGCTGCTCCCAAAATCGCCGCCTGGCAATCCGTCCGGTGCTACTCCGCGGCTGGCGGCCTCGAGAGGAAGGATGTCTACGATCGGATCAAGCAGCTCCTTGCGGGCTTTGACAAGGTGCGTCTTTCCCTGCTATCCACGCTTCTCTTCCCGCTCTGTGCTGCGGGCGCTGCCTGTGGATGGAGACACCGTCCTAGATTTTGGCGTCGCGCTGCAGAGCCACATGCACATGTTTCTTGGGATTCTCGGAAGCTAACATTTTTTCCCTTCAGGTCAACGACCCTACCAACGTGAGTTCGCCATCTTCCAGAGCATCCGATAACGGGCGCGCTTTGCGTCAGTTAATACAGTACATCTGACGCGGCTGGAAAAATAGATCACCGAAAACGCACACTTCGCAAACGATCTCGGTCTTGACAGTCTCGATACCGTCGAGGTTGTGATGGCGATTGAGGAGGTACGAACGCCCATCCTGCTTGGAGATGCAGCCCACAGTTTCCTGCGAGACTTTGGGCGAGAATTTTAGGCCACAGATGGAAGCTAACGAAGGTTGCGGTACAGGAGTTTAGCATCGAGATCCCGGACAAGGATGCCGACGCCATCCACAGCGGTATGCCGCTCTCTTTGAACCACGATTCGCGATATCCGAAACTGACATACTTGTGTAGTGGACAAGGCGGTTGAGTATATCCTCAGCCAACCCGACGCGAACTAAGGGACAGATTCCTGTTCTACCTGTACCATATCACGATTCAGACGATCGGAGCAGACCACGCCACTCCCTGGCCATTATAGACGGTGGAAGACGACTCGGGATGGGGGGATAATTCTGTTGTGGGCCGGCCTGCATCGGTGCAGATGTGCGCTGCCCTGTGTGAGAATACCGTATCATATTACAATGCAAAAGAGGAAGCGTGCGGCTCTTCCCGTCGTCTTGCATATGGCCCATCGCATTCGCCCCCGGAAGGCTGGTGCTTTTTGCATCGAGTAGCGGGCAACGCTGCAAATTCCACAGCCGTGTGGTTCTCCCGTGTTCTACAAGCGTGTCGCGGGCCTCGAAATTACTGATTGCCGTTTTCGCAGGTTGATGCTCGCCTTGACGGAAGAAGTACTACTGCGTGTTCACGGTTCACGGTCACATACCACACATCCTCCACGGCTGCTCTGAGTCACGGTCATCCAAACCGGGCATATGGATTACGTGGCTCTGCAGCGTGCTACCTGTTCTCGCCCCGGTCGCGTGTTCGCAATCGGCACGGAACCGGTCTGCCCTTGCAGCTCACCGTCACACTTGCCCTTGTCGGCCATTCCGGCAACGCTTCCGTCTGGAACGGCACTTGCAGCCGTGCCTCTCCAGCACAGTCCCCGAAGCAGGACGAGGCGAAGCAATGCCATCCCACCATTCCGTTTGTTTTGTTTGCCAACCCCTCCCTTTGCTCCCGCCCTCCAGGAGGCCACTTGGCGAGTTGCCGGGCGCTGCCTTGTCAGATGTACTCACCGAGACCAACAGACGCTGCTGGCAATTTGCACAGAGGAGCAAATCGTCCCTGACGCCGTGTTAGGCAGTTTTCCATGTGACTTTCTCCTTTTTTATGCAAGACTGAGGCTGTGAGCACCAGCCAATTAGCAATGCGCAGTCTTTGGCCTGGCCTGCCAGCGGCCAACTGGCTGGCCTCTGCGCAGCCAGCCAATATTACCTTGCCACCCAACGGCAAGGCGGACGAAATACGAACCGTGAGGGCTACGACAAAGGGAATTCATCCCATCAGTGCCTTTTGTTTTGGTCATGGAGGGGTCGGTCGGGTTTGAACTCGGGAGTGGGAGCTCATGTGCGGGGTGCGTTGGTGGCGTGGCACGAAGGAGGAGGCTGTGGTGTTTCGAAACAGAACGCTGGGAGCGGAGGGCGGATGGGCGGAGGCGTTCCCCGGCTGGTACCTAGTTCTCTGCACACGCATGCAGGAATAATACGGGATTCGTGCTGCGGGAGTCCGTCTGGGGGGTGTGGTGTGGTGTGATGGCTTGTACAGTACGGATCCGTTTATTTGCAGAGCCCGTGGGAGTGGGAGGATTGGCCGGGGGCCGTTAAATGGTTGATGGGTTATTGTTCCAGTTGTCTTCCGTTCTCTCTGTTACTGTCGTCGGGTAAGGGACTCTGGTAGTGAGTGGTCTTATGATGGGAATCTACACAGCCATGATGATGTGGCGCTCTGACTGTTCCCGATGATGCCCGCTTTTGTTGACATGTGGACATCCATGGACATCTGAGTAGCGCCAGGGCAGAGAGAGGTTGGTCGAAAGGTGGTCCCGCGGTCGTGCTCCGTTTTGCTCGGATGACCCCTACCGTTCTGGGCAAGCTGGTTATGGGGAGGCGATCTTGATGATGTTGTCTAGTCGTCTTCCGCTCTGGCAAGATGTCGTCCCCTCACCGAGAATTGGCACTGTCCAGCCAACTAACACCTCGCTGTTCAAGTTGTTATGACGGTACACATCAGGCGGACGTGATGATCACGGAACCTCGAGGCAGACAATCCATTTGATTTTGAGTCATCTCGTTCAGGCGGAGTTCTGTTTCCGACACAGACGGCACCAACCAGCGAGGGCGCATTGCTGAACTTCCCAACCTTTTCAACTGGCCTGAGCTGAGCTTATGGTGCCAAAATGTCCATTGCAGCCTTAGGGTGGTCGTGCCGGGGATCAAGTGGTTCAGTGAAGCTGAAAACTTCCTGGCATCACATTTGACTCCATCACAATTCACAGAGTAAACTTACCTACTATATCAGCTAGATAGTATGTAGAGAAGATTTGCAGCTTTGGCATAATATTGAACGGGATGCTAAGCATTCCATTAGGTTGTAGAATGAGCCTCCGTGGGATTATTTATTTGACCTGGTCTTGATTTCTCAGGCAATTATCCCATCTAAACTCGTGATCTGTATGCCCATCTGCAACAACCAAACCAAAACCAGCCCGCACCAGTTCCTATTCTCCAGTTCAATTATTACAATCCGCATTGACGACTTTTAGGCACGGAATAGATGCAAATCAGTGTACATAATATGAATGCCCATTTCCTAACCATGTAGTAATAATAATAATACCAGTAATGTGCGACCAGTCCAACTAAGAGCGAATGGAGAGTCCTCCGTGAAGTTACATCCCGACCAACCAGCTATCCGGCGGTCCGCTTGAATCATCCCATCAATCACAAATCAACTAACCCACCCCGTTATATATCTTTTCTCTCTCCTTGTTTTCCTGGTCCGCCTATCCAGCCCAACACCCCCATCGCACCAGTAGAAAATGCTAGCTCCTAAGTAATCAAAGTATTAATCCGTGTTCCCGTTCCCTGTTTTCATTTCCGAGTCCTGGGGTTGCCGTATTCGTGACTCTCGTTTCCGTTGTCTCATGCGCCCCGGCTTCCTCGGATGTCCAACGAACGGCCAGCAACGGTAGTGGGCAATGCGCCGAATGAAGTAAAGATATGCTCGTTGAAACCCGATGGTGTGAAAACGACCCTAGCCGAGTACGGCTGAGGGGGTTTCGATCCCTAGATGTGGATTGGGTAAGAAAATACCGAGAAACGTCCAAAGTACTCCGCGCCATGGCTCATGCAGTCATTTTGAAGTCCTGCCACAACATGTGTTCTGTAGCGCGGAAGGAAAAAGCAGAACGCCAAGTCTAAGCGGTGCATCGATGCTCATCTGCCACCGACCGTCTCGACGGCACCAGGGCCGCTTCGTGTATTGCTTCCATTGACCGCACCAGCGGTACTTCGGCCAGCCGACCCGGACGAGTTGTAACTCCATCCGGCGCTGAGGGGACTGGAGGCACCGAGGTGGCCCCCGGAGACCCGCTTTCTGGTCCTTCCCTGTGGGTCGTCCTCTTCTTCCATGCTGAAAACGAAGGAGGGGTCCTCCTCGTCGATGGGGGTTGTGAAGCGCCCCGTTACACTGGAGCCGATCGAACCGCTGCTAACGTGGCGTTCCAGGCCGCGTTCCCTTTCGCGCTCCTTGCCAATGATACCTGACCCGATGGACCCCAGGCCGTTTTGGTTCGAGTATCGTGCGACGTTGGGATGGAGGTGTGGGCTGCTGCCTGTTGGAACATCATCCAAGCGGGTGCTCTGAAGCTGGTGCGCAAGAACCGAGAAAGAGTCGCTGCCGCTACCGCTGCCATGGCGGCTGGCAGAAGTCGGCCGGCCGTTGCTCGAATCACCATTCAGCTCGGCCGTAATGGCGCTTGCAAGACTGGAGTTTCGTAGCGGGCTTCCGACGTGACCAAAGGCCGACGCATGCTTCAACGACCGGCCCGAACTCGTATGGCCTGACCCACCCGCGTCTGAACCGTCCTCGTCTCTTTGTCTTTGGAAGAACGAGCCCCATCGGCTAGGACTTGCGGCCCCGGTGGGGCTGCCAAACTTAGTCCCTCCTATCGGCGCTGGTTCTGTGGAGGACTCTGTCCCGTCAAATCCTCGCAGCGTGTTGGTAGCAGACCCTCGTCTGGCTTTCTCCGCTGGCGTGAGCACTTCGTTTGCAAGTGCGCCCGGTACGTAGTCTTCTTCAAAGAGAAACTCGGCTTCCCAGTCCCGATCAATCTTCGGCGCGCTGCTGCTCATCATCCGCGGCTTGGAGAAGCGATGGGAGCTGCTGTGCATAGCTTTCTTCCCGAAATACTCCTCGCTCCCCAGTAGGGCCATTCCGTTGACAGTTGAGTCCATTGGCGGGCTGCTTCCAAACCCATTCATTTCGCCTGTACCAATCGCTGATGGCGAAAGGTGATCGATGCTGCCAAACGCTGAGTCGTGCAAGAGCTTCAGCGTCTCGGATGTGCGCCCGTCCTTGGCAGCGCCCAGCGACTGGGATGGCGACTCGAGCCCAAACTTGTTAGGCACCGAGGACGGCCATGGCCCGTAGCGGGCAGCGTGCGAGATGCCATTGCTGTCGAAAGAGGCGGGAAGTGGGGCATCTAGGACAGAAAGCCCCTTTGCTGCCGGGGAGAGGCCGAGGCCAAAGCGGTTTGTATCTTCGTCGCGCGGGGAACCGTATGCGGATGCAGGATTCGAAGTGTATGTGGCATCGATGACCGGCAGGCCATTCTCCATGCTGGGCTGGCGACCGAGTTGGTGGCTATATCGCTCTTCTCCGAGGCCGAACGGGGTCGTGGCGCCGTAGGGTGGCACGGCGTCGGCACGTAGGAATGAGTTTGTTAAAGCGCTGTTGGACGGTGGGTGGTACGCTGTGAGGTTGACGCGGGCGCCGAGCGCCACGGGCGATGGTGCGCCTATCGTCAGGTTGCCATTCTTGCCATAGTTGATGCGGCGGCCGTCGGGCAGCATGTGGATGTTGGCGCATTTGGGACCGAACTTGCAGTTGCCCTGTGGCGAGGTGGCACAACGAGTCAGTACAACTTGCTGAGGGACATCGACTGGCCCCCTCTGTGCTGCCCGATCGTGCAACGTCGACGACCGGGAGGCGCTCCGGGGCGCTGGGAATGCGGGGATTTCCACCACGTACCTTGGCGAAGTACTTGCATACTGTCTCAGAAGCCACGCCGAGGTCATGGCTGAAAGGACAGGCGACGCCGGCCTGGCAGGCGCCTTGTCGGAAGAACTTGCAGGGAACGTGCGATGTGTCTGCGAGAGCGGTGTGATGTCGCGTTAGCTTGAATCCCCATCGAAGCTTCTGCACACATGGCGGGGTTCGCGTGATATCGAGCCAACGCAATGCGTCGTGGCCCGCACCGCATCACGGAGCCGGCACCCAAGCACCCAAGGCCCAAGGGAAGGGCGTGGAGACTTACTCGGAGGACTCCTTGGCCCCTCGACGAATCTGTTGGCTCCGGAAATTGGGCTCATTATTCCATTGGAGCGGGCGCTTTGCGTTTGGATGTTGAGACTGCCGCTTCGCGCGTGGTTCAAATTGGAGGACGGCATGGTTTTTGGGCCGACAGAGTTGGGTGTGCGAGAGTGTGTGCGCTCGCAGGAGGCGAGAGGGGGTTGATGAATTTGGGCGGTGGAGGGGCGGCCCGATTCTTCAGGTCAGCGCGCGTGCGCGTGCGCGGGCAGGGCGGAAACCAGAGAGGGGCACTGGCCAGGGCAGCGCCCAGCTGCCGTCAATTCGGAACGTAACAATGAAAGGCGCACAGGACCGCAGAAGTCAACGAGCCGATGCAAAGAGCTCGAGGAGAAGCTATTCCAATGCCTCGAGGGCAGCGGTGATAGGATGGGGCGCGGTTGGGAAGGACAAGAGCTCGAGGAGCAAAAGGGGGGGAGATAGCGGGATGTTGAATGCGGCGAGCCGAGTGTGTGGTTTGAGGTCTGAGGTGCTGCAGGACAACCTGAGGACGGGGGAGCGCTGGCGCCAGTCGGATACCCGCTCCTCAATGCGGTAAGCCCGCGCGCGATGTGTTGCGCCGGCGCAAGAGACGACACCCGAGCGACAGAGGTGACTATAAGAAAAGCCCAATAAGCGTGCCGATGTCGAGTCGCCGTTTCGGAGTCGGGCCTCGTCTGGACAGCAGTGCGGTGTGGTCGACCTGGGCGATCAGATAGGGGATGGGGGACAGGCAGTCGGTAGGGGTCTGGGATGGGGGGACGGGAATGGAGGCTGGGACTCGCGTTGTTGGACGGGACTGATGAAGCTGGGAGTGGTGCAGCAGGCAGCGGGGTTCTTGTCGACTTTTAGGGCTTCGACATCATCCACGGTCGCGGGCAGGCAAGCCATCCTTGACTCACGCAAACCATCAGCCCGCTGGCTGACGGCACAAAAACGGACCCTGGGAGCTCAGAGCTGACCGTCGCCCAGTCCCGAGACAGACCCTGTCTGCCCTGCAGGTTGCGGGCAGATTCACCAGCAGCGCCCCCCGCCTTTTGGTATCGATTACGATGTTTCGAGCCGGGGTGGGGGTCGAGGTTGTCGACGCGTGGTGTGCGGGCGACCCTGTAACGCCGGACGGAGGAACTTCAAAACGGACGGGAATTTGGACTTGAGGAGGCAAAATTCCAGTTTCGACGACCTGGGGCTCGAGGTGGCGTTTGCGAGCGGCCATGCGTCGAGCGGTGCAGCTAGTCTACGCAGAACGAGGAAGGCACCACTGAGGGGGTCTTGTCGGTGAAGGGAAGGAGACCTGGACGCCAATGCCAGAGCCTCCACAGTTTCCATGCAGAAGCCACGGTGAAGACGGACCTTTCCAATTCCCTGCCAATTCGGTCAACCACATTCCCTCGCTTCGTACAGACCACAGCCGCGGGCCAACAACAGACACTGCACTTTGGGAAGTTCCCGGGCAGCGAGCCTCTCCGCTCGCCTTTTCCATCTAGATCCGAGTGGCGCGCGTCACCAACGGCGTCCAGCCCCTCGGTCTCCCTCCGGCGGAGCAGGCTGTCCGCCCTGACCACTCGACCCGTGCTACTCCAGGTCTCCAACAGATCTGAGAAGTGACAGGACTTGCTCACGCGAAACGGGCAGAATTACGAGATATGTTCGTGAGCCAGACAAATTCGGGATGCTTACCGCCCAGAAACAGGAAATGCTCACTGCTCACTGCTCACTGCACATGCAGCAAATCCTCCTCCTTGCTCCCACAACCGAATTATGCATCACGCCTAGCTGAAGGTGTGTAAATTTCTAGGCTGTGGACGGCGAGGCCCGTGATCTTTATTGCGGAATATGCAGCACTGATTTGTGAGTTTACCCACGGGCGTCCAGCACCATCCGATCCTGAAGCGAGTGAGAGAGCCCCCCACTCCAGCTGCAGCCAACCGCCGACGCCGTCCTTGCGAGGCATCTGCCAACCTATCTTTCTTCCCTTTGGATGCAATGCCCTTGATGGGCCGGCCTCCCGAAACGGCGCGGACTCGAAACCGATACCGGACGCCCTGCTGGCGGAGACACTCCAGACGACGTCGCCGGTGCGCATCAACGCGGTCTGGCTACCACGGCGGCCAGCCGCCACGCTGATAGGCCAGCCGCTCGATGCAGCCGCTCCTCGCAGCTCAGTCTGGGGAAGCGCAGACGCGATAAGCAATAGATAGGCAAGCGTCGGGCCATGGGATGACGTTGCACCCGCAATACGCAACAGCAGTCAGCGCACTCTCGGCCTGTCGTCTCGAAAGCGGACGGCCTGCATGAGACACGAGGTCCTGATGCGCTGCGATGCGCTTTCCTGCTTGCCTGCGCTTAATTTACCCTGACTGCTAACTATTGTTGGATTGATACAGCGCTGCACATGCGGCTCTCTCGGTCCAGGTCTTTCCGATCGTGCTCGATGTTGGCGGACGCTCAATGGCACCCTTGGCAGACATGCTGCTTTGGCTTGTGAAAGAGGGCATGTCTCACCTTCGCCCAGCGCCCCACGCTTTGTTCAGCTCGTGTCGGCGAGAGAGACGATCTTGCCCGCATTCCGCATCCCGGCTGGCCCTCGCTCGCAGGGAGGCGCCCGGACCACGAATGCACGTTCCAACGCTCGACTTCACCTCATTCGATGCGTGTTTCGCTGTTTGCTTCGGCCCCTCGATATCTCGACGATGCCAGACCTCACAAGCCGCTTTCCCGCTGTCGTGCTTCCCCACCCCTCAGCAAAGCGCAACGCTATTATGTGTCTGACTGCAACACCAAAATAGCCCCACCCCTACAACCTGGAAGTTCACGGCAGATGGGGTCCGAGGGACTCAGATGCTGCAAGGTCCTGTGTTTGCTTAGGTCAGCACGGAGATCGGTTTGAGGGGGCTTCAGTGGTCGGCAGCCCCATATCATGACAATATCCGCCGCCTTATAACCCAACCCAGTCGATACCTGCTGCTGATGCCCGGTCCGCTGAACCTGGCAGCTCATCGCACATCTTCTGCGTGCGGGGCCGGCACCCGTCGAGATCTCTGGGTCCAGATGTGCCCTGTGGCGCTTTTTGTGCATCTGCATGAAATAATTATCCCTGTTTTGTCTAGCGTTGCACTCAAGTCACCTCATGTCCTCAATTACCAGTCATGGGGCAGCCTGCGATTCGAATGTCTCCGTCGCAGACTGTGGGAGCCGGAGAAGTACGATTGCCTTTGCAGGCTGCCCGTTTCAGATGCTGGATGCGCAAACTGGTTGGCCAGCTGCGAGGGTCACCAAGGGAGCTCCCTCAACCGATATCCCCGCTCACCGTGTTCAACATCACGAGGTTGGTTGGCCGTCATAATTCGGTCATAAACCAGAGCGTGATAGCGGTTTCGGGTTCCACGTGTACTGAATGCCTTTCGGTCAAGCTCCGTTTCTCGTACGCCCCGAGACTCGACTGCGATCACTCCATCTCATCCGCCTGTTCGTTCGATCAACACCCGCTCCGCGCCTTACCCCACATTCTCTCCGCATTTCACCATCCGACCGACTCCCAGGCTAGAACGCCTAGCACAGCCCGCTCTTTACTTCCCTGTTTACCGATCCACCCTCGCACACTTGGCCACTGTCACAAACACTTGTTTCCGCATCGGCGGCGCCGGTACCATACGGTGGACTGCCCCAGCCTCGTGGACACCGGCCGAAACTCATGCATGGAAAAGACGATGGTCGAAACCGTGTTTGCGTTGCACTTGAAGGGGACCCTTGCGGCTTCCAAAGCTCGGGAATCGAGCGTTCGCAGATGCGAGAGCGGGAGCTGCAGTTCCCGACGATCTTGCAGCTCGAAGACGCTCTCTCGACCAACCGACCGTCGACGGTGTCGCAACACGGCTCTGCCAACATCCAAACAGGACCCTTTCCCCAACAGCCACGAAGCAACTCCTGCTGTCCTTTTTGAGGGATCTCCAATATGTGGACCTGGCTTGCGCATCCATGCAGCTCTTGACAGGTGTGGTTGATACGGTACCCCAACTGCAAATCACACAGCGACTCGATCCACCCTCACGCTGATGCCTGCAACTGGATGGCACCCTCCCACGGAGCTTTCATCTCGGGCCTCGACATGGGCCCCATGGCACCCGTGCGAGGACTCCACAGTTCTGGATTCCAGCTACAAGCCACAACGATAGGTAATCTATCGTTCATAGTCCTCGTATTATGGATGCGGTCACGGTCACTTTTTTTTCCGCGTGACTTCTCCCAGTCAACATGAAGGAGGCCCGGCCGGCATCCGCTCCTGTCAGTGCACACCCCTCTTCCACCTCTTTGAATATTGAGGGCCTCCATTACTAAACACCATTCCTCCCCTCCAAATGCCATCGTTTTTTTGCGTTTCCCTATCTACTACTCCCGATTAGGGATTCTTGATGCAAGGCTCCCCTCCCCCCCCCCCCCCCCCCCCCCCCTCTTTCCCTCCCCCCACACC
>Ga0247770_1001244_pt1 | contig 21078 bp, 19 predicted proteins | sample UWRJL136409B6_FD_179943 | JGI IMG/M metagenome (GOLD analysis project Ga0247770, IMG submission 179943) | Plant litter microbial communities from Arlington Agricultural Research Station in Wisconsin, United States - UWRJ-L136-409B-6 | ecosystem: Environmental > Terrestrial > Plant litter >... | reverse complement strand
TAGGGGACCCTGCAGGCCAGAGATTCTCTTCCACAGAACAACAACAATACACAACAATCACCACAATTGGCCATGAGTGCTAGATTCTGACATCACTCCTTAGGGATTGAACCGATGCCAATTCTGCCCCATCCACAGTTTGATACTCCCAGCGAGGCTTTTTCAAGTCAGCAACAACAACGTCAAGAAACGGTTCAATCTTTTCCCGGGGGTCATCGAACCTCAGTTCAATGGTGTCGCCCTCTCTTGACGGGTTGAGTCAAGAGCCGAGAGTGTGGAGGTACGCATCAACCAAGAGCCTATCCCTTATCGGTCAGTCTTTCTTTGGTAAATCTCCAGTGTCTATGGAAAAGAGCAGAGGGATCAGTTGCGAGAGCTCGGAATCTCGCCACAACTGGAAGAGGGCTTTCTCCGGCACTGCTGGTAGGCTCAGGGTACTGGTAGTACTTCCGAGTTCAGTCCTAAGACTTTTGCTGAAGCTTTTCAACAGGCGTTGGAACCTTTCATACCGCGTTTCATAATGTGAAGTCAGTAAGTTCGTACTTGAAGGATCCCGGGAAACGTGTTTAAGGTCGAAGGCTAAATCTGGACATCTTGTAATGATCTTCCATGCGCGGTGATGCGGTTCGTTTTCGCCAATTTTGATGTAGCGCAGAATGAAACCCATCATCTCATCGAATCTGATCGTCTCAAATCGGTCCTTCTGCCATGGCGAACAACGCATTACGAATAAATGATCGAGGCCAGGCTGGATGAGATCGTGAAATGCAACGTCGGGATATGAGGTAAACTCAACCCGAATATTTCCATGAATAATGGCGTAGTGGTGCAGGTCGTCTCTGCATCCCCGGTACATAAGGGTTGGTCTTGATGGAAACTTGAATAGCCGTGTCATTTCGACACTTATACACCCAGAACTGGCGTCAACCGATAATGCCGTTTGGGAGCGGAGGTACCCAAGGAGCTCGTTGTGACCTGATCAGGAAGCTCTTGCGTAGGAAGCCTCGGGGGGCTTTGTGACACAAAGGTGGATGCGAATCCGTCACCAAGATGTAGGAGGTCATTGGGCCCTCGTTTTATGCTTTTGAGGTATGGCCGGGAAGGAAGACCGCGGGGCGACTCCCACAGCGGTAGCCATGATAAGCAGTTAGAGTATCCTGTAGTAATGCCTCGTGAAAAGAATAAGACATCGAAATCTTATTTCGCGAGCACACTATGCAGAAACACGCCTATAAATGTCCGTATGGTAGAGGTGCTATAGTTAGGAAGCAAGTCTTCGTGATCTAGAAAACCGAGGATGCCGAAGACTTTGTCTCTGATATCGGTCGAATCGGAGTTTGCTGTGAGAGAAAGCGCATCAAGGAGGTCAAACGGTTCGTCAGAGTCCGAAAGGGATTGGCTACTTGAACTCGACGGGAAGGGGCTGGAGACAGATGAGGCGTATTTCATTCTTGGCCAGTTGAAGGGGTTAGTTGGATCCAACCCGGGTCTTCAACAGTCGGGTCTGTGGTAGGCTGCTGGAGGTGCGGTACTATCGATGGCGGCCATCATTTGGTAGAATCGAAGGCGAAGAGGCGGTTCTTTTTGCTTTGGATGCGAGGTCTTGAACCTACTTGGCGGCAGAGGAGCCGCAATTTCTGCAGCTCGGGAAGGAGGGGAGGGCGACATCGCTGTGCGGTGCAACATGCGGAGTACTGCATTCGATATTGTGCCATTGCGCCATGACTGCTCGAACGGAGAGATGATCGGAGATGCTGCAATGGACTGCAAGATTCCGAGTTGGGATGAGAGTGGCAAGCTGTTCTGGGCGTGTTCCAGGTTGCTGCCTGATTTGACATCAACAACGGGACCTCAGAAACACAAACTCTACGAAATACCTCCAACTACCCACACGTCGTTCTTGCCTTCGGCGCACCCTCTCATCAAAACAAAATAAGAACCCCCTCGCTGTCCTTCACCGCAACCTTCTCATTCGGCGCTAGACTCTCCACCTTGACCTCCCCCACCGCCTTCCCATTCCTAAAAGACTGCCCCGCCCAAGTGACCTTCGCCGAATCCTTCTCATCCACGGACGGCGCCGTCATCCGCTTGACCGTCGCCCCCTTATGCTCCCCAATATCCAACAGCAGCGTCGCCGCCGTCCCCTGCCCCGCAAAATACGGCTTCATATTCAGCACCACCAACTTCGCCAGCTTCCCCCCCTCCCCAAACACCGCATACGCCGAAAACCCCCTCTCACCCACGCCCTCCGGCGTCTTCAGCGCCGCAATCCGCCCACCCCCGCTCAGCGCCTCCGTCACCAGCAGCTGCGACACAAACACCGGCAGCACCCGTGCCTCACCCCGCTTACTCGAATCAATCGGATACAACAACGAATAGCTACTGAACCCCGGCGTGCCATCATCCCCGGGGGTATTCAGCTGCTGATTCGACTGAAACACCAACGTCGCGCCTTGGTGCAGATGCACGCTCGTGGCATTCCTCACCGCATAAATGAGCTCAACATCCGCGGTCCACAGCGCCTGCGCAAACGTGTCTGACACGCCGGGCTTCCCGCTGCACGCGATGGAGTTGAATTCGCCTATGGCCCAGGTCGCGCCGGAGTCCATGGCGGCTTTGGCGGAGGGATAGATCTCCTTGTCGGCGTAGCGGAGGAGGTCGGCGTGGTTGAGGATGTTGGCGATGGTGGCGCGGCGCTCGCGGTCGGGGTCGCAGGTCGCGAAGGCGTACGAGTGGATAGAGTATTGGCCGACTTCGCCGGTGGAGTTGACGCCGGCGGGGATGAGGTCGCTGGGGCGGACTTTGAGGGAGGTTACGTCGGTGGTGGCGGAGGAGGCCCACCATTTTCCGTGGCTGGTGTTGTTGATGGCTTTGTCGATCTGGCTGGTGAAGGTCTTCCATTGGGAGACGTAGGCGTCGGTGCTGCCCCGCCATCGGCTGGAGGGGTAATTGGTTGGCTCGTTGCCTAGCTCGTAGTAGACGATCTTGTCGCGCTTCAGCTGGTGGGATGCTACGGCGAGGCCCTTGGCGATGTCGACGGAGTTGTTGCCAAAGTTGAGCGTGGAGACGAAGGAGGTGCCTTTGGGGAAGTTGCTCCACTGCCGGTAGAAGGCCGGGCCGATGGTGGTGCGGTAGATTCCGCCTTTGCCGTTCTCGGTGCGCACGGCGGAGAGCTTTTGGTTGGCATCGAAAGTCATGCTGTCCATGGTAATGCCTCCGGCACGGATAATGGGTCTGGCGCCGCGGTCGTGGAGGTGGTTGAGCAGGGTGAAGGTAAGATTTCGGGGGGAGTCTGGCTCGCCGAAGAACTCGGCCCAGAAGGCCGGCTCGAAGGAGTAGCTGACGAACTGGGGGACATGGCGCTGCGAAATTGGCGATGATGGAGTGCGGCTGAGCGTGTAAGACTTTGGATCCTCCGCCGAAGCTGCCAAGGCAGCAACTAGCGCATATGCCAGTGGATGAGCTAACGACTTCATGGTGAGATTTTTAGATGAGGTATCAGAGCTTGAGATCTGGCATTCAGGGACGGAAAAGTTGCCGCCGGGTTTATATTCGCAGATCCCCGCATGCTGTAGGGGCTGCTGGACGGGTAATCATCTCTTCAAATTCCAGCAATGAAGGCCCGATCCGCTCGGGTAAGTCGGCGGCAAAGGTCATACATACGTAACTCCGGAATGCGACCTTGAATTCGGACGTTGCAGTGCGAGGTGTGACTTGCCAATGGACTGTGATTTGAGCGCGTGCAATGGGAGAGGCACTAATATTCACGGATACAAACTACCCCTGCGAAAGGTATCTGGGTCGAATGCCTACTTATTTACCTCAGGTCAAGTGTAATAGGTGTCAAGTCGCATTAAGCTTAGACAACTGGTAGGGATGCAGTAACCGTCTCCGATTAGTATAAACAGATCAGAATACGAAGGCTCGGGTCGAAAGAAAGGAAGGGTACCTTCAACCTGTGTGAAACATGCCTTCTTACCTACTGGGAAGCGGTTCATGGCGTTGGGTATTACAGAGGTACCTACTGAAAAGGCCATCTTGCATTCGGTCAAGCCAGACCCCAGTGATATGGCAAGCCCAGGACCTTAAGATTTGAACAAAACATTAGGCGTGACGTTGAAAAACAAAGTTTTTCGAAGTTATAGTTACTGGCACGGTAAGGTGTCCCGGCACAGGACAGTGTGAGGATTCACAATCCATGAGGTACGCATGCCGAGACGAGAGATCCTCTCTTTTGGCTAGAGCATTCAAGAAAAAACTCTTCCGCTGCCTAACACCTAAAAAGCATGCATAAACTGTGGAACAATATGGATATAGTCGCTGTTACTAAGTTCAAGCACCCGGAAACGGAACACTACCTGAAGCGGAACAATAGCGCCACAAAACCCACAAATTCCTACCCCCACAACACAACCATTACTTAGTTAATTAAGCTCAAACTTAAAACATAAGTTTTTATATACAAGGGTAATATAAAAACAAAGTTTTGGATTTTTAGAATTTTTTCCCATGACGAAATATCAGTTTTGAAGTCTTCAAAGTTAACATCTGTTAAGACTTGCATTATATGTATTACGTAAGCAAAGTAAAGTCTTTCTGTGAAAATAAATATTTAAATACTTAAAAAATAGTATGTTGCTTTTCTTATTTTTATAATTAAATGGTATAATTTATTATATAATTTTAAATATGTAAGAAATTATTAACTTTATAGTAATAATATTATTAAAGTAAATAATATTAAGAGTAATAATAATGTTATAGTTAAATTAATATATTTAAAAGTAAGAAATATATAAGTGAGAAATATTTATAAACTAGTTATTTTATTATTAATATAATTAGTTTTTTAATATAGGTATAGATATAAAACAATTAATAAAACAATCACCACGATTATTATATGTTTAGAAACTTATATATAGTAATATATATATTACAAAATCTTAAAAACATTTTCTATTTTATTTTTACTACTTAGTTTAATAATATTACTATTTTTAACTTGTTTTTTTCACTATATTCAAAATTATATAATACATTATACAGTTTAATAATAAATAAAGGAGAAGTAAAATGTTATTTTAGAAGTATTAAAGTATTAATATATATAAGAAGAATTTATCTTGCTTACATAATACATATAATGCAAGTCTTAACAGATGTTGACTTTCAAGACTTCGAAATTGATATTTCGTCATGGAAAAGAATTCTAAAAATCCAAAACTTTGTTTTTGTACTACCCTTGTATATAAAAACCTATGTTTAAAGTTTTAGCTTAATTGACAAAGTAATGGTTGTGTTGTGGGGGTAGGAATTTGTGGGTATTATGTGTCACTATTGTCTCGCTTCAGGTAGTGTTCCGTTTCCGGGTGTATGAACTTAAATGCTAGTATCAGTAGATTCACTTTTGCAGTGTTTTGGTGCAGCGGTCTAGTTCGACATAAACTAATTTCCGTCATTACAAGGTTGAATCACACGACGAATGACCTTTAATGTATCTGAGAATTATACACAAAACCCCGCTGTAATAGGAAGAAGACATCTCGATTTTACCTTGGAATGTTATGGCGGCCAGTCTTGGGTCCGTGCGTGAAACTATCTCGACTACCCCGCACGGACTGGGTTGACGCTTTCCCGATTCCCCGGCAGGCAGGCTCTGCCAAGCAGTGACAGCAACTAGACGAAATGAGGTGATGTGCGGGGTTTTCGAGCTTCCGTACTCCGGAGGTAGCGCGCATGGCTGAAAAAAGGCTTCTCGTCAGGCTCTGGGTAGGTATATTTCTCTATCAACCATGATCCTACCCAATGCACCATCAGCCACGTAAAGTTCAGCGACCGACCTCAATATGAGGCGCTGTCATACATGTGGGGTGGCGGCTCGGGCTCCGGCTCATACGCAAACGACTGGGGTGGCCGCTACGACAACTACCAGGTCCTCATCAATGGGCAGACATATTCCGTCACGCAAAACTTGCGGAATGCCCATCAGTTCCTCGGGCGTCGTACTGCGGGACAAGGTCGGCGGTTCTGGACCGATGCCATCTGCATCAACCAGACCGACGTGAACGAGAAGAGCAGTCAAATACGGATGATGTCCCATATCTATTTCCGCGCCCAGACGGTTTTGGTCTGGCTGGGGCGCTTTAGTGCTGAAGCCCCCCATACAACTACGGTACTTCTAATAGTCTTGCTTCATGTAGAAGTACTCGTAAGTTTCTGAGTGAACTAGGGGAGTCGTCGACGGTAGAGTTGACCGACTATTTACCGCCCGGCGATCAACGGCGTGCCTCGTGGTAGGGACTTTTCTACTATCCCCGCTAATCCATAACATGTGTAATCCACAGCTGATTAACTTGAAATTCCAGGGAGCTCCGCTCAAAGAATATCCACCTCCGACCTGGGGAGAAACAAGAGTTGAAGGACACAACCACATCCAATTCATCGCAACTTGAACCGTTATTTCAAAACGAGTATTGGGACCGCCTGTGGATCGTGCAGGAGATTGGAAAAGCCACCAGGATCCAGATTGGGTTGCTAGCCCATGATGCTCGCAGCAATAATGATAGGTTTGCTGTAACAGTTCCTTGGTATGAGTTCATCAAGAACGCAGCGGAGTGGGGACCGGACATGGAGACGGTGAAATCGGCCCGGTCCGTCTGGACCGCCAACTTCGGGGAAGGTGTACCGGGAGGCATACTTTGCAAGCCCTGATGGAGACACACGAAAATGCAAAATGCTGCTATCCTTAGGACAAAATCTACGGCTTGGTCGGATTGGCCGACAATTCGCATGGCTTCGTTATCGACTACCAGAGGTCCCTCTTCGATGTTTGGAAGGACACTGTGCTTTTTCTCAGACCCAGTGATCATTCATCAGTCGTTACACTGGTTTCACTCTGCTCACGCCTTCTGGGGGGTAAGGTGCCTGTGGCGAAAGCCGAGGAGCTCGCTATGAGCATCGCGACACATAAGGATGTGTTGAGCGACGACCCGGAACCGCAAGCCCCAGCATTATTTCCTCTCAACCTCGCTGTCATAGGAGTGATTGCCTTCGTTGGACCGAGTCCCGAGGACGTTGTCAAGGACCTGGAGGTAGCAGACCTCTGGACGGCGGCTATCTGGAACAACTACGAAGACCGAACCAACCATCGTAACCATACACAAGAGAATGACAGTCTGATGAAGTGGCTGCTTGGTTTAAGGGACAAAAGCGTATCTTGCTTCGTGGCACCAATGCCGACGCCTTTGGGTGGTCCCTATCAGTTCCAGCGCTTGGGGGACTTCAATATGGCCGCTTTTAGACAGGAGTCAGGTTGCACGCCGCCACCAATACCATCTCAAGTCTCGAAGTGGGAGCATCGGCTGTTCCAACTGGATACAGCCAAGCCCAAACATTGGGCGTGCGATCTTGGCATCACGATTGGTTGTGTTCAAAGCGGCGACGTCTTGTGTCAGATTTTGGACACTCGCACAACCCTCCTCCTCAGACAGGAGACGTCTGCCGAAGAAATACGCATTGTAGGGATCGTGTGGATCCACAAGAAACTGGACGGGAAGAGGGAGAACCAGATACCGCCACCAAGCATAAAATCGTCTCAAATTCTTCAGCTGTTGTGGTCTTCGCGTTCTGGATCGGCGACCGCTCACATCTCAGGCCAAGCCACACCAATCTTCTCCGCACACCAAGCCTTCTTCAGCATAATTTTATCCATTGCGGGGAGCCTAGATTGGCTGGCCAAGTACCTGGAGGCTCCAGTCCTGCAGCGGCTAGCTGAACGACCGGATTGCCAAGACCCGGACAACATCCCTTCCCCATTGGACTATGCCACGGTCCTGCGGCTACCGTGCTACACTAAAGTTCTACAAATGGTGTCTGGCGGGAAACAAAGACTCGCAAGAGTAAGAGTAGCGGTCACTAACCTGACTGGTACAAACGACAAAGCCACCATATCCGCCCACCTCTTCTCGGCGTATATTTCATGCTCAGCAGAGGGAAATTTCGACAGTCTATCAGTAAGTCTAGGCTCTGTACGCGGTCGTGCGCATACTCCTAGCGGCCTTAAACAATTCAGCAGTACTCTTACCCACCAACTCGGCCAAGTCCTGCGGTGTATCACCCTTCAGGTCCTGGGAATCAATATCCACTTGGTCTGTGTCCAGAAGCTGCCTCACGATTTCGTCATGGCCAAGTTCAGCGGCCCAGTGTAGCGCCGTTCTCCAACACGCGTCCCTCGCATTGACATCTGCTTGACCAGTGGCAAGCAGTCTAGACACTACCCAGTCGCAACCCCATGAGAGCCCCTTGAGTCCGGACACACTCCCTCAGCCAGGAGAGACGCAATGGTGGTCGTGTGTCCATTCTCAGCCGCCCAGCTCAATGGCGTCCGGCCCTCCTTGTCCTCCAAGTCGGTACTGCCTTCTATCGTGTCGGCCAACAGCTTGACGACCGAGTCCTGCCCGCACGCTGCAGCCCAAGCCATTGGTGTCAACCCATGCCTATTTCGTGCGCTCCACACACTACTGCCTTCTCGGGAGAGAGCCCACTGAACCGCCTCTTCGAGGCCGAAATACGCTAGTAGGTGCCGCCCCGACAGGTTTGACGGAACCTTTTGGCTATATCTGGGATATCTGGTAGAGCGTCGCTCATTGGAAAGAAGGAGCGCCTGGCTTGCAGCCTCAACTTGAGGTTGGCGTCCCAAGAATTCGGCGACTGTTTTGAGCTGTGGTACCTTCAGCCCCCGAGCGTGATGCCCCCAGTATCGCGCCGCGTATTGGAAGAACTTGTGCTCCGCCACTCGCTTCTCGTACTCTCCGTCCGTCAGGCAACGCCCAGACCCGAAGACATTGTGGGAGAGATACGTCACACAGATGTTGGTAATATGGCTCTCTTTCTCCAGACGAGAGCTGGCCAGCAGCTGCTCGAGGTAGTCTTGAGCAGTGCTGTGGACCAGCCTGACAATTCCACTCTCGTCTTCAATGGTGACAAGACCGTAACATGAAGAGACCATGTCATCGATGTCGGCAACATTACCCATGTCAAGCCTTCCGTTATCGTGCTCTATCAAGAGGGTGTGTTGTAGCTCGGAGACTGCCAAAGGGCGCCTTGCGCACACAATCCAGACCAGTAACTGCTCGACAGCGGCGATTTGGGGGTGATTCTCAATCCTGTTCAAGACAAGATCGTATGCGCGCTCGAGCTTTTCTTCTGCGTTTGTTGCCGTCAGAAGAGACTGTTGGTCTCCGATGCGGTTCAGAGCCGCCTGTATCTCATCGGGTGCGATTTTGTGCTCGAAGGACAAAAGGTAGAAATGAGCGAGGAGAGGCCTACACGTGAGTCAGCACTGTTACAGCTAGTTGTCGGTGAGAACTTACACTCCATCAGCAGCATCCGATACCTTAACCCATATCTCATCCATGAGACCATGCATCTCTTGCACAACACCAGGGAGCCGACCCATCCGATATTGCATGTACACAGGGAAGTCATCATTCCCGTCCACATCCACCGAGACAGCCTGGTCAAACATCCCACTAATCTCAGGGACGCACCTCGACGTCAGAAATAGCCTAACTTCGTGTCCGTCCTGCAGATCGAAAATCCCCTCCAAGAATTTTCCTCGGCTGCCGTCCTTGTCGCTACATTCATCCAGCCCATCAACAACAACAACAAAAACTTTCTCATACGACGAAACCACATTCTCCAACAACTGAACGAGCTCATACCGCCTGAGCCGGCGTCCCTCCCTTTCATGGTCCCGGTACGCTCTTTTCACCCACTCGCTCAACGCCCCCTGCCCCGCAGCCAACTGCTTCAATATCGAAGCTAGAAGATCCCCAGCCGTCTGTCCATCCTTGTGTTGAGAGCTGCAGTACACGTATGCGATGCCGATGCGATGGTTCTCCTCCGAGAAGAGAAACTGCAGTTCGTCGATTACGGCTGAGGCAAGCATGGTCTTCCCGCATCCTGGAGGGCCGGGGCAGAAGAGCGTCTTGGTCTTTTTAGGAGAGGGGGAGGATGTGGGTTGGGTTGTCCAAGTGTTGAAGGCGAGGGTGTCGAAGAGCCAGTCGCCCGTGCAGGGGGCGCGGTGGAGGGAGAGGTGGGATTGGAGGGGGGTGTGGTCTGTTGGGGTGATCCAGTTGAGGATCATCTGTTGTCTTTTGGCTTGGGGTTGCATGGAGGGGGTGGTGTTGGGTGGCATAGTGACTTTGATTCGTTTGCGCGGCAGCATTTGTTTGTGGCTGATGGTCAGTGTTATGTTTATGTCCGTGTCTGTCACAGTGTGTCGCGGTTTACCGGTGGCGTGCCGCTGGTGTACAGTTGGTAGTTGCTCAGAGGCGGGAGTGTGGGTAGGTATGTGCACGCCTATTTGTAGGTCACGGATCTCCCCTTGATTTCTTCCTGAGGCATCGTTTGATACTAATCATGATGATTCCAGCAAGTTCTGATGAGTCTTCCAGCATAGCGATGAATGCTATGACCTAGAGTCGACGAGACCCAAGGACAAAAGGGGGCAGCTGTCAATTTGGTCTGGTAAGCCGTACGCTCTTGCTCATCTGTGTTGATGCGAAGCAATTTGGGTTCTAGGCAAATCTTGAGCATTCCATTCGAATGTTTCGGGAAGATCATCCTGGTGTTGTACAGTTCTTTCAGAGCCATTGTAGGTGCCTCGCAGTGGGTTGAAGCCATTATATTTTAGGTAGCTATGTCCCTCATCACCATTGATGTGAAGTTGGAACCTGGACATATTTACTGGGCGTCTTTTCCATCACAAACATCCAGTGGGCCCTTCGCTGGGCACCTAGTTACCAACAATTGACAGGCCATTTACAACTGGACCCATTATATTCTCCCGCCCCTAAAACCACACCAATACTCTATTCCAGTTCGCGGCAACCAAGAGGGCAAGCAAAGTCATCGGAATTGCCACGGCAAAGAACACGCTATAAACGGTAGCGTCCCGGGTGCTCAAGTCGTTGCTCATGATTAAAAAGTTGCTGAAGAAACCCATGGGTATGAAGATGAAGGCTAGGTACGTGACAAAATCTCCCCAAAGATGAGGGATACACCACCTTCGTGATCGACTCAGGGTCGGCAACTAACGCAAGCACCTCCTTTGCGGAATTCGTGGTGGCATACCGCAGAATGGCGTCAAATGGCGAGATCTCTGCCGTAGAATGCACTTCGTCCGACGAATGCGTGGGAGGTGGCGCTTCGAGACTCCCGTACCCACCCCAAAACCAGTAGCCGTCGAGCATCGCAGGTTCACCAACACCACACCAGTCTAGCCCAGTTCGTCTGACTTTGTCCAGATCGACGCTTTCCGCCTCAGCAGACCGGCCCGACGCGATGAGTGGTCCCACCACGCGTTGATTCGGCGTGCGCCTGGCCTTCGAAGTCGAGAGGTCTGAAGACATTCCACCCGCCGGCTCGCTCGCCGGCACGCCGTGCTTGGTCTTCGGTATCAAAGAATCTCGGCTCTGTGTACCGATACACCATGAAAGGCCGATTTTGAAATCGCGACCTCAGCTCGGTCATGCCGATCTAGTCATCATCGACGTTGTACCAAGTGTGGTCCTCGAGGTGGTTTCGAAAGAACCTTGGATTAATGTCAAACGCCGAGCCGAGGCCTCGATCAACGGCGTCGGAAGATCTTCAACAACGAGTACCTAGTTGACGTGCTCCTTAGCCAGATTTTGCGCCGAGTTTGAGTTCGTATTGAAGCTGGCTATGTTGCTACAATTTTAGGTTGTGATTGCGTGGGGATCCGTGAAGTCGACCACCCCGACCTTCACCGCCTCTTGGCGCCTGAGGACGTCGCTTAATGGAAGGTTCGCCACCCGTTTTGGTGACGTGGATGCTTCCATAAATTTGGCGAGGTAGCGAATACGAGGCCATGGCAGGCAATCGCATCTCGAGGTAGGGGCCGCGATTGAAGACTGATGTGTCAGCACCGACTTTAAACGATCAATTGATAGCGGATAGGCTGGGCTCTCTTACGGGCTGCATTTGGCGGCTGTGGTGTACTTTTGCCTTTTTCATAAAGACTGCCCGTGAAGGAATCGTAATCGTCGTGGCCCGGGGAGAGGGGGCGGGCACGACACAGCCTTCTCCTTTCTGGTCGGGGTTCAAGTTTGAAACTGCGTGGTTCCTGCTGTCAGAATCTAGCACTCATGGCCAATTTTGGTGATTGTTGTTTTTGTTGTTGTTCTGTGGAAGAGAATCTCTGGCCTACAGGGTCCCCTATTGCCAAGCCGGCTACTTCCGCGAATGGCTCCAATTGCTTATATAAGCTGACACCTGCCTCACCGGTTTTCGCGCAGCCAATCCGACTGAATAGGTAGAACAGCGGCTGCGGCAGATGCAAGCCACGCTGCCCGGCCACGTTTTGCAGCTGGGGTTTCTCTTACTCGCACCTTCTGTGTCTCAATAGGATCGAATCGAGCTAATAATGGAGCGGAAACACAGCAGCTTTGGTGGCAAAGTCGAATTGCTATGAAGCGCTGCTTCATTATCACCTATCAAGCATTGTCAACGCTTCGATCGTTCATTCATAAACCCAACCGTCGAGCGTTGCAAAACACTCGGGAGTCGACCCAATGGTGCCTGCTGTCCCGAGCCATCGTCGTCGCTGTCATTGCCAGTAGTGGCGAGAGAGGAAGGAGCAGCCAACCGGCCCATCCTCACGACATTCGCTACCTTGGTCGCTTCGCTCTGCATCACCACCGCCGTTGTCATCGCACACCGTGCGCGCCCAAAGCTCAACACGTGTAATTCCTGGAATTGGAATCGTACTCAGGGTTAAACCAGCGAATGCCTTCTACACAACGGACCCCTGACTCGTGAGAGTGGCTTGCCAGCCGACCAACCGACCAATGCGGTTACCTTGTCACTCCGCATGACCGACAGCCAATAGGAATGAGAAAGCGCGCACATTTGTGCGGACTTGTTTTTTGGGCTCTCCCCAACTCTTCAATCTCAATTTCCCCCCCAAGAGCGCGAAAGTCAATGTCTTTCGTGCAGATTACACTCTCATTTGGTCACTCGCCGCCCATTTTCACCTACCTCGGCCAATTCGAGGTTTCGGCAGACCCCGTTTCGATATGGCTAAACCTAGTGAAATCAGGTTTCAGAATGTAGGAATCGACGGGGATGGCCTCCATGGGATGACACGAATCCCCGATGAAACATGGGAGAACTTCAAGGGTGTCATTTTAGAGAAATATCAGAAAGGCACTCTCAAGGCAGTGAAGAGGGAGATGGAGGAGGAGCATGGTTTTGTTGCTACGTATGCCACCCTATAACCGCCCATGACCCGTTGGCTAATACATATCTGTCTGCTTGTCCCCTTTCAGAACCAGGCAGCTTGTCCACCACATTGGCACTGTGTGGGGCGTAAAGAAATTCAACATGCCGAGACAGAGGATACGCCCGGTACGCTTCAGTGCTGCATGTCAACTGTGGATGCTAACTGTGCCCGTCGTAGGAGGCAGAAGATGAAAGCCCATCATTTCCAGCCGCCCTACCCATTGCTCCTGATAGGAAGCAACCCGAGAATTTTCCCCTCTCAGGGGACATAAGCCGTCCATTAGTACTCACCGACTCTGGGTACGGATCAGCAGCGAACCCAAACCAGGACACAGCAGCGCCAAAGCCAGTTGATGAGGCCACCAGCCACTCCGCTAGAGACGATGAAACCCCGATAACACCAGTTCTAGACGACGAGGACTCGGACATGCAGACGGAATACTCGGCAGCAACCACGGCAGCACCGGGCCTAACGCATACATACCTGAGCGAGCTCTCTGCAGACATCTACAACAAAATTCGTCGACAAGTAGATGTCAGCGACTGGCCAGTACTCTGCCAAGCTCTTCCCGACCTCATCAAAGCATTTGCCGTCAAGCTTGGCCAAAAGAACTCGCAGGTGAGCCGGGCGATCATGCACTTCATCCATAAGCACCATCGGTAAGTTTCTCCCAGGGAACCTTAGTCGTGAGTGAATGGTACATCGGCGCTGGCGACTAACTGTAGCTGCGCTAGTGAGTTGATCACGCATCTCGAAGACTGCTTCATGCATACCGCCGACGACGTTCCAGTCGAAGTCCATAAGCATGATCCAGATGGCATGTCCCTCCAGGAAAAGATAATCCTGTGGGTCCGGAAGCAAGGGGCAGATCCTGTTCCAGTCGATCGCCGAGACTTGTATGAAGGCGTTGAGGAGGATGAAGACGATGGTATTGACATTACCACGCACGTTGAGCTTCAGACCTACTTTCAAGCCATTCATGGCAGTGTTGCGTACGAGTGGTTCATTACCAGCGCTCGCAAGCTTGCCATTCTTGGACCAAGAGAACCCCGGACGGCCGAATCTCTGCCCCTCCTGGCGTCCGATCGTATCCGGGACACGGTCTTGCGGCAACTCCGGTCCGACCATCAGGTGTCCCGGAGAATCAGCAAGCGACGGGCGCCGCCTGTGCACCATGTTACCTTTCGGGTCCCAAACGGGTTCGCCCGTGAATGCAATATAAATCGGAAGCTTTTGGACCGGATATCTGACTTTACCGTCGCAACAATATGCGTTGGAGACGCACAGGTGACGACAGTTAGGGAGTACATCAACCAGACATGGCCGGTAGGGGGCTCCGAATTCGCCAGCATTTTGCTGACAGGTGTTTCAAATCTGATACCGCAATCCGATAGCCCATGGGACCGGTGTTCAGCGAGGCTTGGGCTCAGACTAGAGAAGATCTACCTCGATGAGCTGCCTGACAAGACTCGTGTGGCAGTGGGAATGGACGCTGAGAGCCTGCTTGTCACTGTGGGTGGGGTAGCCTATTCTATTGCCGATTGTGGGGAGCAGCTTGGATGGCTGGCTGCAGTTCTCTTTGGAAACTCGACAGGAGCAACGTCCACCAGCCAAGTCACGCCTGAGGTGAGCATGCTGAACGTCAACCTTCCAGACCTTCTGGCGCTTTCCGCAGACCCCCTGGTGTCTCCAAAACAGGATAGCGCAAGAGGGATTGGAATCAGTCTCGCCAGGGGCACAGCTAGGACGACGTTATCTCGGTTACTTCACTCGCTGGGCTACAGTGCGATCGCAGCCATACACGGTTATCCCATCCTACGCCGGCCAGGGCTATGCCCAACGCTGGAGATTTCATCTCAAGCTCTCCTCGAGTTGACTGGGACTCAAAGTTTGGAGTCGGCGCTGTCTGAAGAATTCCTCCGCCTGAATACGCGCAATGGTAGTTTGGCGCTGATCAATCAATTGGGGGGCATTTTCCTTTGGCACCCGTCGACGCAGAACACTTCATCATGCCCCTGGGGGAGCCGCTCCGCCAATAGAGGCAGCGGACTCGAGTCTCTCCCCATCACCACGAATGAGGAGCTCAAGGCTGGCCGGCATATGCTCTGCGAATGCGGAGTTGCCTCCGGAGAGGACGGAGCGGAAAACGTGACTGTCGGAAACCACAACCCATCCTGCTCTCGCTCTACCACACCCACAACTCAGTCCCTGGACCCCGACATGCTGTCTGTCCCAAGCAGTTCGGAGGATAGCTGGGACCAAGACCGTGACAGTGTGGGGCAACAAGTCTTCATGCGTGTTTTTCGGCGTATCCTCCAACAGTCTCTTGCTGGACGGCAACACAATCCTGGTGACGGTTCCGGCCGAATGTCTACGCACACAAGTGCACCGAGCCGAACAAAGTCTGGGGCATCCACCGAGTCATCCAGGGCGCCCCCAAACCGAAAACGTCCCCGTCACAACGACAACTGTGGCGGCGGCGGCGGCGGCGATGACGATGACGCACCACGAATGCCCAAGAAGCCAAATTTGAACCAAGAAGCCCCCTCAGACTCGGGAAAAGGAAGGTCCTTTGCCTGCACTTTCTGGAAATCCGACCAATTCAAGTACCGGGACTGTTTTACGCGGAAGATTCACAAAATCAGCCATCTCAAACAACATCTCAGGAGACGGCACTGGCCTCGTTTTTACTGCCCGGTATGCTTCACCACGTTTGACACTGATATGCTCCTGCACACGCACTCCCAGAAAGCAAAATGTTCCCCGAAAGAGGGAGCCAAACTGGATGGCGTCACACACGAGCAGAGAATCCCCATTGAGGCCAGGTTTCGACAGGCGTCCGACGAGACACAGTGGTATTTGATATGGGACATCTTGTTTCCCAGTAACCCACGGCCCAGTTCTATCTACATTGACTCGGACATGCCTGAGACGTTTGCTTTGATGAGGGAGTACAGCGAGGGGGATGAGGGTGTGTCCATTTTCCGAGAGGAGATTCTGGCCACCCAGGGCATAGTCATTAGGGACGGCATCTCTCACAGCCAACTTGACCTTGCTTTACGGCGGGGACTAGGCGTCTTGTTCGACCGCCTATGGAGACGGCTCTCCGGCACCATTGCTTCCGGTGGTGGCCAGCAGGCCGCTCGAAGCTCAGACTCAGCAAATACCAGCAATTCAGGCGGCCGCCTTCTACTCCCACGAGCAATTCCAACACCCGATACTTCATCGGGAGGGAGCAGTGGCTTGACGCTTGGTCCGAGATATGTTCCCAACACATCCACCGCGCCCGAGTGGATGGGCAGCCAGATTCCATGGGGCGCGCCTACACGTGTACATGTACCTACGCAAGCCTCAACAGACAGCAGTTTCAACCGCAGCAGCTTCACGGATGTGGAAGCGCAAGATGTTTGGTCCAGGCAAAGTATTGTTCGCGAAACCAGGGGGGATGTTGTAGGCATACCTGCCCTCGTGCTGGAGCCAAACCTCCGGTCACAGGAAGGAGAATCCGATTTTCAGGTTGCGAGTGCAGATTTAGACCCCGTCTTGCAGGAAACACTTTATGATAATGTGCCCATGGAGGATTACGACTGGTCTCTTATGAATTCCAATGGGGGACAACCGGATGAACTTGATCAGTTCCTCCGGGATATCACTAACCTACTGCCAGAAGAGGACCTAGAGGATGACGTAGAGGAATAAGGGGAGGAGCTCACTACAACCAATGTAGAGCCGCTCAAATGGTGTGTGTCATTTAACAACATTGAACACTCGGCTCCGAATTCGAGTTGGGCTGCTGAGTTCATTGAATTTGCCGTCGGTGGTCATCGGTTTCTTCACTTTGAACATGAGACATATCTGGGGGTTCTTACCAGGTGCTTCCATTTTAGAGGGCTAGAATACAATCATACGTTGGGTATCTCTCTATTTATAGTACAAAACCCAAGTCAAAACACGCCGAACAATCCCATGTCCACATTATTGCCACAAAGCGTAGTAGCGTTTTGTTGGCTACCCTACTGTTCCGTCAAACCCAATGGTCAATGACCAATTGTCGACTTTGTTCAGAACAGTTCCCAAAACGCCCCCTTGTCGGCCATTCCCGTCTGATAGATGTAGGGCCCTCAAAAATTCGGGTTGACTCCGCACAAAGTCTGGCTTTCATGCATCAATTTTCGACTGCAAAATCCTAGTGGATCTCCAATATCTTCCTCGCCCAGAAATCCAATGTCGGTATCGCCATCGACCATCTCATCATACAAGTCTGTGACGCATCCGATGGTTGCGTCCCTATATCTATCGATATGCATCTGCTTAATATCACTGTCAAGAGACCAGATCCTAGCAAATTCGTCCTCCGGCTTGTTCTCAGCAACTGGTTCAGCCTCAACTCCCAGCGAAACTTCGGTTTTTGTTTGGCCCTCGACTCATGGTTGATCATTGGAGTCCGTGGTGCCTTCCCCGATTGTGGACTCAAGTTCGGCTCTCGGTTCATCTTCAGCTCCTTCACCATCTTCTTTGGACTTTCCCATCTCTATGGGCTCTTCTGGCACTTCGGGTTCGTCCTCGTCTTCAGATTCATCTTCTGACGTGTCATCTTCCCACTCGTCCTCCCAATACTCTCCCACGGGGTAGTCCACCTCGCTATCATCGACAATCTCGTAAAAATCCTCATCATCGCTCTCTGCCTCCCGGAATTTCCAGTTTGACTCCTCCAACAAGCGCTGCGACTCTTGCTCTACGTTGAGCGCATTAGCAGGGTTAGGCATGTCATTGCTACGGATGTAACACTCTGCGCGCGACAACCATCCCAGCCCCCAATTCATGCCGAATACATGTGAGATCTGCCGGTGTGTAAAGTAGTTTGTCTGAATGCTATCATGGTACGGGTAGCCAATGGCGATCAGCGAAGTTTGATAGCCAACTCCGCTGCCCTGTGGGTCCCGGAGCTTCTTCAACGGACGGTTGACCGACCGCAACAGGTCAAGCTCCTCGGACCACATTTCATGATCAAGAAGTATGTGGTCCCAGTTAGCTTGTCGAGAATGTCTTTGCGCTCGCTGTTAGGATGGTCGCCAAACTTTTAGAAGGGAACTCTCTTTCCAGTTTTCGTTAGAAGTCTAAGTCCTTAAACTTAATCTCCTTAGCGAACGGCATCTTACTCATTGCGGTAGCGACTCTCTTGTAGAAGCACCCTCGGGTCTGCAAAGTTTCCTGTTGGTTGTACATTTTTTTGTACTTTCTCCGCTAGCTCGCCAAAAACCTCCAATGCAGCATGTCTTGGTCCCCAGCGGTGGAAACCGCAAGAAGCTTCGCTTAGCTGCCACCATGACTGGAGGACCGGATGAAGCCTGGCGACGATTTTCCGGGCTGCCTGCTTATTTATACCCCAGTGTTTCTCCATATCCGAAGAAAAGTAGTAAGAAAGAGTGACACTTTTGGGGTTGTCGAGCTCCCCGTTGAAGCCCAGTGTTTTCTAACAAGACCGGAGCAAAACTGCGTAAAAGCAGGAAGGTCATTGTACACGTAGCTTTTATACCCGTAAAGCTGAAAGGACACAGTTTAAACAGACCTGCTGATCATGGGGTGTTGTGCGATGGCCTCTAGCCGGGCAAGCGATGTTGTGGAAATCGATACCTTGACCCGAGGAAGAAAGAGGGTGCTTGCGATGCGGTTTAACTGTTGGCAAGTGAGACGACAGCGGCCGAGTGACTTGCCAGGACGGGGATCTGGCCAGGTGAATGTCTTGTGGAAGCAGCCAAACACCATGACGAGGCTTTCTTCAGGCAGGTCTCTGATCTTCAATTGCCTCACACCTGGTCGCAATAGGCGGTCGATTAGCCCTAGTGTTTGGCGATGGGTATTTAGCACTCTCCCTTTCATCAACTTTGTCGTTGAAGGACCGCCAGGTCGGCCGATGAACCGTATGAACGCGACCGGACCATCTTGCCCACTCTTCTTCGGTGATGTTGGTGAGGTAGTTCCTACAGGCAAGAAACCGCGAGTATTTCGGAAACAGCCTATGTTTGGCAATCTGCTGTGCGACGAGATCGCCCTCGACGAACTGGAGGGTTTCTATGAGGCTTCCCATCAGAAGGTACGCTGAATCCAGCTTCTTAGGATGCAACTTCGCGTATTCGACGTCCTCGAGCAGGTCGTAGTTGTTGCCGTCGTCGATGCCGATCCCGATGTCATATTTGCGCGGCTTCAAGGCGGGATTTCGGGCGTAATATTCTTCGCCGTCCTCGCGACGGTCGTAGTCGGATTCCATCGTGCTTGCTTCGTGGGCCGTAGGTATTCAGTCTATGGTCTTACTAGAGGCTCCAACAGAGGGAAGTGCTAAGTGATATCGTGAAAGCAAGCAAGCAAGGAGGGAAGGAAGGTGTTCGAGGAAGGAAGTAAAATAATTCGCGGGCCACCTGGTGTGTGCAATTGGAAAGAGTAGAGCGGGGTCCAGAGCATGTGAAGGTGCTGGTTGCCAGGTGAGTCTCAGGCCACCTGTCGCGTTGGTCGTCTTTCCATCCCATCTTCAAAGAGGTTCGCGGAGCCGGCAGCCAGTGACCCGGCAACCGGCGGCAGATTTATGTCTGGTCGCCCAGAAGTGAAATGAAATATGGAATTTGCAATCAATTATGAAGCGTACAAGCCAGGGCCGCGGAAAAGAAGGGTAGGTATAGGTATCTAGCACAATTTCCTGTCGTCTCGCTCCCACTTTCGTCGTCCTCCTCTTTCCCCACCGTGACTTCAAGTTTCCGTGAGAGGAGATCACATTGCCTCCCCATCTCCCTGTCTCGCGGGCAAGGAGCTCTGGCCGCCGTCTTCGAGCTTCATTTGGACTCGGGCCTCGAGCCGGCGCGTTGCCATTAAAGACGACGCGCCTCAAGTTCCAACAAAGACAGCTAACATAAAGTTGCACAGGTTGCGCTGAAAGAAACCTCGACTAGAACAATGGCCATAACCAAAATCAGCGCATCTTACTAGAGGGACACCTTTGTCTTCGATCAGAGATAGGTATCCCGGTGAAAACGCTGGTTGCTGAGCAGCGAGTTGCTGAACAAACGGGAATCTGGCACGCGTCGCGACGTTAAACCACCAGACCGTGACGCGTCACGGCCATCACGAGAAGACGCGTCAGGACGTGACATCAAAAACGCGATGCGAGCAGCACAGGAATGGCAACCGCTGACAAGTGGCGGAAAAAAACGTCCAAAACAATTAACCTGCAACAATTCCACAGAACCAGCGCCCTCGGGCCAGTTAAAGCTTATTGATCGGGTCCGATGTTGTTGCCACCGATGGATGTACCGTCCTGTACCTAGTGTCAGCGCTTCCACCGTATCAATTTCCGAGCGGGGACTGCATTGGCGGGGCTTGGCGCTGACATGATGGTTTTCACCCCCTCGCGCGGAGCTAAAATTGCAGTGCTGTGAGGCGGCTTGAGCCCAACATAGCCCCGCACACACCATAGGCCGGCTGGGTTTTCTTTTTTGAGCCTCAGCATTCCATTGGAGGGTCAAAACCATTTTGTCATTGCCAAGGCAGTCAGCATGAGTGTGCTTGGGCGTTGTCTGCACTGTGTATCCACACTGAGGGTTAAACCTTGCCCCCTAAAAGATTTCACATAGGAGATTGTGGACTCCCGGTCCCAAGGGTTACACCTCCGCCAGCATTATAAACGTTAGCTCAACAAGGGGCCCACTGTTAGTGTTTCCATAAATTTCCACACCAAGCCGCAATCAGCAACACCCTTGACAAGCTAACGTTTATAATGC
>Ga0247770_1001242_pt1 | contig 21086 bp, 16 predicted proteins | sample UWRJL136409B6_FD_179943 | JGI IMG/M metagenome (GOLD analysis project Ga0247770, IMG submission 179943) | Plant litter microbial communities from Arlington Agricultural Research Station in Wisconsin, United States - UWRJ-L136-409B-6 | ecosystem: Environmental > Terrestrial > Plant litter >... | reverse complement strand
CAGCCCCCGACGCCCTCGCCTTCGTCCCGGCCGCCGCCAACACCTTCGCTCCGGTCCTCGCCGACCCAGGCGCCCCGGCCACCGCCGATGCCTTCCCCCCAGTCGCCGCCGACACCTTCGCTCCGGCCCTCCCCTCCCCAAGCATCGCCTTCGCTCCCGGCCCGCCCTGCCCGCCAGACGCCCAGCCCCTGTCCGGCTTGGGGTCTCCGCCCGACATCGACTTCACGGCGATGCTCGAGTCCGCCCTGCCAGGGACGGAGTTCGCTTCGGAGGCACCCCAAGCGGACGGGTGGTTTTTCGACGGGCAGCAGCCCAGCTACGCCCCGACCGATGCCACGGCGTACCTGCAGCATCCGGTCGACTCGGGGGGGTCTGGGGAGTTTGACTGGTTGGGGGATGGGGCGGTGGACCCGCAGCTGTTGCAGCTGGCGGGAGACCAGGATATGGGGCTTGATTAGAAGGAGTTGGTAGTTTTGTTTTTCGCAGGTGGTTAGGTAGTTTCTTTCGTTGGTTTCCTTTCTTAGTTTCCTTTGTTAGTTTTTCTTGAATGCATTGCATTGTCTTTGTACCCCGCTGAGGCTGGATCTTGTGGTCAAGAAGTGCGGCGGCAACAAGCCTGGGTACATCATGGAGATGGTTTTATCATGGAATCTGGATGGCTCAGCAGAAAGAGCCCCCGCACGAAGTACTCTGGGCGGGTTCCCAATGGCTCAAGTTGTCCATGGCCGAAGGAAATACGGGTTGCTAACCCGGTGATGACAGTTTTCCGCCTTGCCATCGCCACTAATCTCTCGCACAGCGACTCTGACGTCCGTTGAGAATACCTGCCTAGGTATGAAGGTCATCTTTGGACAGACTTTGGGCGATAGCGATGACCACTCGACTGAGATGGTTGTGATAGATGGTCCCAGGATCTTGGTCGGGATCAGCCATGTTGGGCGTCCTTGTCTCGCTGGCCTGGGATTCATGGTAAGCCGAGGATGACAGTTAGCAGTATCTACCATCTTGCTAACGCTAGGTATCAACACCGTTCTCCTAGGCCACGGCGGCAACGGCCAACTCACCAGCAACACTACCCGTCTGTTTCAAAGAAAAAGACTCAGAAGAAGAAATACCAGGACTAAAAACGGCCTTCCGGTGAAAAACAGACTCCCCTTGAGCTGGCTGTGATATAAAGTCTTCAACTGAATGTGCTGTTCGCTAAATGCAGCTAGATTTTTGACCGCGTTTGTCGTCATGACCACCGGCTGTTCCCAAGCTTGTAAGTACTTCCTTTATCACCAAGCAGCGATGCGCCTGGAATTCTTCAGAGACAGATAATTAGATGGCTGGGACATGTGGAAATTCAGACCCGGCAGGCGGTTGGGGGCTAGGTGCGCCAACTTGCGCCCTCACACTTGCTTGGGCCAGTGCCAGAGCTGGTGCTTAATCCGGTGCTGGAGCCGGTACTGGTGCCGGTGCCGGGGCAGGCGCTATTGGTTCATTTTACAGGTAGGTTTCACCTAGATAAAACTCGACCACTTCGTAGTAGTCAATATTATCTTCCGCAACAGCTCTATGTTGTACCCTAAAGTTGCCCTCAGCAATTCCCATGTTCGTGTGTGATCCTAAGCCGCTCCTGAGCTGGGGTGAGCTATGGGTGAGCTAGCCTGCACAGCCGTGTGGCCCAATTTTGGACCCTCGACTAAAGTTACCATCCGGAGATTCCGGTACGTTCCTCGGTTTGTGCTAATCTTACCGCATAGGTTGCGGCCACGTCAGCAGTGACGTTAGTCACAAAATAGGATTCTGCTAGCATGCAATGCAGCCTAGACGTTTGACTGTATGTAGTAAGGTAAAGTACGGGAAGCGGTGGAGGAAGGGATATGCTCGATTCTTTATTACTCTCTCGATAATTTCCCCATCACATATTAAGAAGTACTTTAACTTACGGCGTGATACTATGAATGAATTTGTAGGGATAAAGCTCCCTACATGCCAGAAAGATCACTTTTGAGACTCTTAACTTGCAGCGCAGTATTTCTGACAAAGCTAAAGATATTCCTTCGGCTGCAGCCTAATCGCTCTCAGCCGCACTATAATTTGTTGGACTGTTGCGCTTGTTAACAGAGAGGGATCAGTTAATTACGTCGCAGTTGCGTGGCAGTTGCGTCTGTAAGCCGCCATGAGGTGCGAGTCTTTTTGCTATATAGCATTTATAGGCCGGAGGCAATAGGTCTTTAAAGAGGGTTGCTAGAAAACCAGGGAATTCCATATAAGGTGGATTAAAGCTACTGTGCTTCTGACAGCAGTGCTTAGTGATACCCTCTCAAATTACAGCCAGATCAGCCACTTTAGCCGTTATACTACAAAACGAATTATTCTACAGTGAGAATAACTTTAACAATTGTGAAAGCAGCGAGTATGAAAGCGGTAAGCAGTTGTCAGTAAGGATAAATTTACCTGATTAGGCAAGTGGTAAGCCTGTTACCAGTAAAGCTAGGCAATATAGGCAGGCGGTGAAGTTATGTTAAGTTAAGCATTAAGCCTTAGCGGTAAAACAAATTTGCCCAGTCGCTTAACTTAGCCCAGACTATGGTTTATGCTTAATTGCTAGGCTGAAGAATCGGCCCTATAGCAGTATTAGAAACCTGGAGAGCACCTGAAAGCGGTGAACCTGGAAACGGCAAGCGGTCTAGGCAAACGGTAAGTATAAACGGTAACTTATATAATTTAAGAAAGCGGTATGCTCTTAGGCGGTAAGTACTAATTCACCCAGTCAATGCAGAGCTCAGATCATGGCCGGGCTTGACTGCTAAGCCGATTTCTTAGCTTATGATAAGTGAATTGATCTTTTAAATTTATAACTTAGTAGCTTAAAACATAGGCTTTACACTGTTAGTTTAAATATTAACTAACGCCTACTCATTAGTTCTCTCTACATAAACTTATCAAAGTAACTTTTATTAATAAGATGGCATTAACGCGATGAAGTAATGATAAAAGACAGCAGGGAAGGGATAAATGCCAGGAGAAGCTTTCAGAACATATTTATATAAATATGTAACTTCTAAGTCCTAATATTTTACTAACATCAGCCAGCCCAGAGGTTAGGTATTAAAATAAAACTTACAGAAGTTCATCTTAAACCTTGAATAAAAGACCAATATGCTTAGAAAGTTCTACTAGGTAAAAAGGAGTATTTCTCTAGGATATTTACCATAAACCTGAGTAGCTATTCTATTAGCACTTATTGAATCCTTTATTAAGAGGTTGGAAAAAGCTTTAAGGCTGTGCTTTTTAATTTAAAGTTCTTAACACCAGATATTATTACCTTAGTAAGTTGAGTCTTTCGGCATTTAGCATTATAATTAACGTTATATAGCTCTCTTTTCCAGAACCCAGTTTTCGAACAAAGATTAATAAGCTTAATAAAGAAAACTTGAAGCTTTTTCAAGAAATTAATAATTTAAGGAATAATTACAATGCAAAGTTGAAGTGAAGAGAGCTTTTAACAGCAGAAAACCGTCAACTTCACATCACTAAACAACAGCTTCAGTCACAAATACAAAATTACTCTAATACTGTAAATTATCTCAGAAATATCATATTAAGGTATATTCTTAGGCTGGATAAAGTACTACCTGTGCTGGAGGATTTAAGAAAAGAGGTATCTCTAAACAAGAGTCTTATTATAAATATGTAAAGATAATAATATTGTTAATTTTTCTAGCTACTGAGTACCCTGTACCGGGTACTCTGTACCCAGTATCCTGTAATGTGGTTGCGTACCCCGAAACTACCAGCCGAATCTTCTGGAACACCAGAGAGTTCCAGAAGATTCCAACCCACTCCAGGGCCCCTTAGAGCCCCTGGACTACTCCGAACCTTCTGGAATTCAAGGGGGTGGAACCCCCTAAATCCAGTGGAGCTACTGCCCTACAGAATCAACTAGAACATTACAGTGGCCACGTCAGCCACTACGTTAACAGAACCACGTAGAATGGTTTAGAACAATACTATTCCACCATTGTATTAGTTAGTTCCACTTTACAGAAGGCTCTGGAATTCTTCCAGAGCCTCCTATAGCTTATAATAGGCCCTCTCCTCTCCTGTATCTAATTCTAGTTAAGCAATTCCACTTCATTCCAGTCATTATACAAGGCACTGCCTTTTTAGATCCTCTTGTTTCTAGCTTTAATATTCGCTGAAACACCCTTATTTACAGTGGCACTGCCCTATAATTCAAGCCTTCGTTTGCTTCCTACAGTGCCATAGGCACTGTAGTACGGCTTGGACCAGTACTGCACTTCTTCCTCTAAGCCACAGCCGCTGTATTACAGCCCTGTGGGTTCCTGAAGTTTAACAGTAACTTAAGGTAGAAAAGTTACCTCGACCTTACTTAAAGTATCTAAAGGTCTTAGAGGAAATCCTATATAAGCTGCTTTACTAAAGGGCGGTATCTGGTAAAGGTGGTAAGGCCAGAAAGGGGAGTAAGGTTAAGGTAATTATGATGAACAAGGGGAAGAAACGTAAGTATAATGACCTATAAACCTTAAATTGAAAGGAAATCTATCCAGTACTTAACTCTTTACAAAATAATACTTCTAAGCTAGCTCTAGCAATAAATAGCTTGTTAAGGAAGAAGCGTTCGGCAGCTATAAAGAAACTACATAATTTAGGAAAGACAGCGGTTCTTGCTAAGCTTAAACAGCTCAGAAACCGATACTAAAGACTATTTTAAGCACTAAGCTATTAGAAAGAAACTCCCAGCTCAGCCGCATTATTAAGCATATTAACAGTAGTATTAAAATTATTGCTCTTAATCCCTAAAATATATATTATGTGTAACGATCCTACGCTAGTAATTAGCGCCTTAGCTGCCTAAGGCGACTTCAGGCTGACTAATTACTAGAAAGTGAATGGGCTTAAGGTCACTATTAATTATAAAAGTGTTCTGTAACATGTAGTTATTTTAGGCAGAGTAGAGGGTTTCTAAATAACAGACCCACTCTTAGTTCCTCACGTAAGCAAACTATAATACATTCACTGCCTGTAATTTTATATTAAGTTCTGGAGACCTGTTTAATAAAGACAATATCATAGAATTCTTAAGGTAAAGGTAATCTATTTAACTTATAATAGTAGAATATAACATACATCATCCACTGTTCCGAATGTTTCCAGAATAGCTAACGTAACCTAAAGCATAATCCCTAACAATTTACCGTTTATCTTAACTAATATACCGCGTACTCTTCCAGTATCTACTAAGTCGGAGGGGGGGGGGGAAGCTGCACACCCCCTGTTCCTGCACAGGCCACCAAAACTGCTCACAACCACTACCATCAATTTCAACAAGCCACAAAACAACTATTTACAGGACCTCTATACAACTTTCAGCATCAGAAGAATCCTCTTCTTCTGAAGAATCCTCTTCTTTAACTGCCTGCCTTCCAACTAGCCTCTGCGCGTCAGAAATGGTCTAGATACTGGCAAACAAGGTATTCGGATCTTCCTCGACCTTTTTCTTCTTCGTGCGCCGTAACCTTTCCACCTCCTGCTCTAGCGCCTGTATCTTACGCTTGCAGGCGGCTAGTTCGAAGGCCTTTTCATCTAGGGCCTTACCAGCCTTTCTAAGAAACAGCCGGTCGGTCGACGTAACTTTAATAGTAATAGCAGATTTCCTGGCTTACTCTGACTAATCCTTTGCTTTCCTTAAGGTCAACCACACCTCTGGCTTCTCACTATAACTATCCAAAATTAGCGTTTCAAAGGCTTTAACCTTAACCACGGCCTTTATAACCGCCTTTCTAGGTTTAGGGGTGCTTATACTAGAAGCGTTCTTAAGGAGAAGGCGGCTTATTAGGGGCCTAGTCATAAAAAGGGGCTATAGGCTAGTTACTTACTAACTAACTTTAATATTAACCTCTGTAAAAACCATAAACCTAGCTTAATAGTAACACTTAAAAAAGGCACGTTTACTAATAACAGAGGTATTGTTAATAATTATAGAGAGAAAGCAGTTAAGCTAATTTCAGTAAGTGTGTTTAAGGGAGCTAAAGATTAAGAGGTCTAAAGGTTAGAGGACGTAAGAGGTGTAAGCAAGTAAGTAAATAAGGTAAATGTCATTAATATAAGCTTTATATATATATTTAACTGTTACATAACTATTATAACTATTAATAATAAGGAGGCACTTCTAATCAAGGGAGGTTAGCTTAGTTAAAAGTATAAACACGTTCTTTAACTATTTCAGACTAGTTTTGTTATTAGTCTAACCCTTTAGAGTTACTATAAACTTTTAATGCTTAAAAGGCTGTAAATCCGTTAGAAATTACTATTATTAAACTATCTTCCCCCTGAAAATAACAAGTAGAGGAAGAAATCGACCAGTAGCTAAGATACACTTAATAAAAGAGGTTTAAATACGTCTACTAAGCTGTTTCTTCTATGAAGCCTTATAATTAGCTGTACTAATAACTAAGTCGTTCTCCTTAAAGCTCTTTATAATACTAACCTTGTCTTTATTCTAACGATTCTTAAGTAAGATAGCCTTAACCTTAAGTATTTAGAATAAGCTAAATTAAAGCTAAATAATAACGTCTATAGTATTATTAATACGGTCTGTATCAACTACCCTAGCCCTCTAAGTCTTAAGAAAGGAGTGCCTTCTTAGAAAGCCCTTTATCCACTTAATACCTAACCGCTAATTATCCCTCCTTTCTTTCCACATATAGCTAGCTATCTCTTTAATCTATGTATACGTAGGAGGGACCTTTAGTGTCTATTATACACGTATCCAATTAGCTAGATATATCTCCTGAACTACAGAAAGCTGTTAATAATCTTAAAAGGTAATGGAACAAGGTAAGGCCCTATTAAGTCGGATACGAAGGGTAAAGGGAGGAATAGCCCAGTTACAAGCAGTAGCGTGCAGTTAACTGGTTCTAGCGTATTCTTCGCATGCGTTACGTATATTATGTTCGGTATACTGTTGCTCCATTAATCAAAGAAGAGAATAGCGAAAAGTTGAAGAAATTTGAAGAAGAATTAAAGGAGGGACGTGGAAATATATCGTGGAGTTGACACGTGGCCAGGTGCGCGGTGGCCTGTGCAGGAACAGGGGGTGTGCAGCTTCCCCCCCTTCCGACTTATATCTTTTCAACATCTTACACTTTAATTCTAGTAGCTCTGCTCTAAAGTGTAATATCTTTTTAATAGGAGTCTACAGCGGAAGACTCCTAGAAAAGTACCCACCCAACACTACCTACTACTATTAACATAATAAAGCAAGAAAAGGACACTACACAGACATTATATACGCTACCGTTTTATAACTGAACTTAAGACAGCAGATTCCCGAGATTAGATCTTAGATATTATAAGATAATAATTAGAATAAGAAAGGAAACGTAGCAAAAAATCCTAACGAGTAAATATATAGCGAGCTGTACACCCTAGTGATATTTACCTATAAAGAACGTATATAGGCCATATAATAAGGTAGAAAAAAAAATAAGGAATACTAGTACTAAACCCATAATTAACGGGTATAAGAGATAGGGTATTATTATTTTTATAAGATTTATATTAACGGTATTAATACCTGTAAGCCTAGATTGAAGAAACTTAATAATTTCCCGAGGAAAAATACTAGAAAGTGTAGCTTCCTATAGGAAAATACTAGAGAGTTTAATAGGTAATTTATTATAAGACTTCTCTATTATAAACTCGGTACAGAACTCCCTTATACTAATTAAGCAACTCTTTAGCACTAGGTCCTTAATACGGCTTTTAATATCTCCAGAAATTTCGGAAAGGCTTATGGAGTCATTAAGTATTGAGACGGCATGTTATTCAGCTACATCACAAATAACCTCGCGAACAAGATTACGAATATCGAACTATGAAGTTAAAGTAGAGGTTAGTTAATGTTTAAATTGGACTTACTTACCTGTAAGATAAGTATACTAGATCTAATACTGCTTTCACTCGATAGTGTATGTATTACTAATATCAAAAAGGAAACAAAGATAATAATAAAAAAAAGCAAAAAGTAATGCTTTATTAGCCTAGGTTTATCCATTTAGAGATCGACTGCAGTGCGATAACTACCTTTGTTTCCGAACAGGCAAGATGGCAGGCACGGCTGGTCCCCATCGAACATTCAATCCTTGCACTTTCCGTTCCCCGATCTCCGTACCTCTCGATTCAAACTGCAAACCTTGCTCGGCCTCTGCTTTGCCCCGGAGCCCTCCGAATCTTGCGAAGCAAATGCCGCAATACCACGTTAGTCTCACCTTACTCGTCGGCAACAGCGTTCAGAGGGAAGAACTTGCCATAAGTCATAGTGTACTCGCGAAGAGCACCCTGGCTCTTAAACACTTTGACACCATCTTCGCCAGCCCCGCCTCTACCCTACTCGATTATGTCGACTATGTTAACATAGGTGTTTCGGACGACCTGAATTCAAACTTTGTCAAGTCTTTGGGATGTTGAGAGTGGAACTCACAGCCACACACCCCTGAATCGTCTCCGGGGCTTGCTGAATTCCAATTGCCCGACACAGCGTGTGCCACGCGCCGAGATCGTTCTCACTGCCAAACCAAACTCGAACCTCTACAACCAACGCCTCCCTGTACCCCGCCCATGCTTGGTCGCCCTCGACACTTTCGCGGGGCCAGCCCACGTGCCGTCACAACAACGAATATGACTGGGCAGGCGGAAGCGACGGGCCATATGCAAACGACGGAAACGAGAGAAAGAACTCATCAAGTGGTGTATTGTTCGTGGTAGGCTCAACAACAACGGGGGAAATAACAACTACCGCATCCTTATGGGCTTTGGCATCTCGGATGTGCTGCTGCAAACTCTCCAAACTCTTGAAGCGACGGTCGCATTCTTTGCAGTGGTGATCGGAGCGGTGGCGGGGCGAGTCCTGGACGTGTCGCTGCAGGCTCTCCTGCGTTTTGAAGGAGCCCTTCTTGCAGAGTTCGCAAGTGAAGGCCATGGTGGAGTTTCGGCGTTTGCTTTGCAAACGGTGTTGTCAAAAACAAAATTGAGGCCGACAAGATGTGGGCCGCGACCTCATGGTGCCCGACTTGTACGGTCACGAGATTTTGATGTTGTGGTACGTGAGGAATGGTGGTTGATTGGGCCATTTGGATTCGCTAATAGCACTCTGTCTGCGTTTGGCTCGTGATATCCCGACGTTGGAGGTCTTCAGGTTGCCACAATCCGCAAAGCTTGGAGCTCTATTGCCTGGCCCTCTTCCGTCTCCAAAGCCTCGGTCTGAAATTGATCAGCCCACAGGAGCCTGCACTCCAGCCACCAGCACAGCGCCGTGACAAGGTATAATAGTGAGACACCGGATGCAGAAGCGGCAAGGGCTATCCATGGATTTGTCAACTTAAAGTCGTTGCGATAGTCTTCAAAGCCTTTGAAGTCAACATAGCCGCCGTAGCCCCTGAAGAAGCCGCCCATGCAAGAGTTGCAGAAACAATTATTGAGAAACCCCCCCGACTATTGATTGGTCAGTTTTGAGCAGTGACATGGCTATCGGACCACTTACAAAGACGATAAGCATCAGAACCATGTACGAGACGGCGAGTGTGTTGAAGAAATGCGAAACAACTGTGGTGAGTCTGCGGAAGATCCTGGAGATGCGTCTCCGTGGGTTCAGGGGGCGATATTGCGTGACCCAGGTAACAGTGCTGAAGAATCCGTAAAAGATGAAGGCCAGTGACCAACAGCCAGGTCCAAAGGTGGGAGTAATGAAGTCTGCCCACGCAGCCCAGACCACGTCGATCCATACCAGGGTGAGGCACAGCAACGTGATGATGTGCCATGCCCACGGCCGTTCTCGGGGGCTGCTCAGTTTGTTGATCACTGCGTTTGGTATCGTGTCATTCCCCATATCGGCTTGCCAGTTCTCAAGCAGGCCTCTTCCTCTCGTTTCTTCGATGACGGCATACGGGAGACCACAATACGAGAGAACACGGCCTTGACCGATGAAATTCCCAATTCCTTGAAGGTCTTCAATGTCTTCCCCAGACCACAAGTTGAGATCCCCTCTCCCCAGCGCCGTTGTTCTGACAACGCCAACATTGTAAAGCCAGCGCGACATGTACCTCCTCTGGTGTTTTGAGTCTGCTGGATTTCGGTCAAGAATGAAGAAGACCACCAGGACGGGCACCCAGAGGTAAAATATGCCGATATCCAGGACAAATATAGACGTACTGCTGCTCAAATCGTCAAATGCAAGGACAATGGAGAAGCCAAAAGCCATCATGAAGATCACCAGGCTCAGCAGCGTCTGAAACACCCCCTTTCGTCGGTTCTTCCGCAGCTCTTGGACCAGTATGGAGAGTAGCACTTTCGTCTTCGCGATGTCATTTTCTGGCTCATTTGGATCGCGTGGCGTTGCAAGTGGTCGAAAGAGCCCATAGAGCAGTGTCGTTAGATAGATATGGGAGGTTGTGTTTGGATGCACTCGGTCAAAGCCAAGGTCGAACTGGTTGAAACAACTAAGGACATAGAATGCGTTGATGCGACTTCGATCGTTCTCTGTCATCCGCTCCATCTCCTCTTCGCTTGGACCTCGAATAAATCTCCACGCCTTGCTGACGAAACACCCTTCGCGAAGAAAGTCCGGTATTGCGCGATGGTAGCACTGACGTATTTGCCAAAAATTCCAGATCGAAGCCGTCAGTGCTGTCTGGGGGCTTCCCAGCCAGTTTGTGGCCGATACCAGGATGTTGCGTTCAAAGGGCAGACTGAATAAGATGGCGAGGGGGAAAATCCAGGTTGAGACCACGTTGAGGCCTTGAGAGCTCGTGTTGTAACCGATGGTTCTATCGGGACATATTGCAAGGCAGCCTGCTCATTACACTGTTAAGAACACGTCTTAACGGAGTACATGTACTTGCCTGAGTATTTCAAATAGAAGGTATCGTTCCAATGTTGACTGTCTAGGCCCTTGATCTCACCCGTCCAGGCGTAGCTGAAGATGCCCTGCCGTGAAAAGCCTCTGTAGGTTAAGTTCCGGTAGAATAGGACGTCGTCAATACCAGATGCGCATTCATCCCAATCGTTTTTTGGAGTTCCAGAAGAAGAGGTCACATATGTCGATCGGAGGAAGAGAATAGTCCGTTTGAGGATGAATAGCATCTTGAAAGTGTCCCAGATTCACCATATGGATCAAAATCCCAGCAGCTTGGCATGGCAGGTCTTTTTGTATCTGGCTGAGGTTGAGCTGGCGCCCTCTTTTCGACTTTATGCAGCCGGATCAGCCCTATCACCTACGAAGAATGCCACCAAGGGAGCCTTGGCGCCCGGCATTTGTGACGGGTGTGTTCTTTTGGCCAATATATCCCATTTAAACCTGAGGCGCACCCCCCTTCGGTGTGTTGTCGGACCTCCCGTTTCACAGCCCCGGTGTGGCTTGCATTATCCAAGCGCTTGTTTTCTCGCATTTTCATGGCCTCTGACTCTAGTGCAACCCCTCAATTGCCAATTAAGCCAGTCCAGCCCTCAGCCTTTCTTCGCCCGCCCGTCGAGGCAAGACCTCTATCGCAATTCGAAATGACCTCTTTTGTAGAAAGTCAATCGACGTAGCGGAGACGTTGACCAATGCATCGTCAAATGTCTGTGATTTTCGGAAACATGTCGAGACTCAAGTTCTGTGCTTGGAAGACACAGGCATCGACAACATGGGAACTATCAGGGATATTGGAATTGGACACAAGCTCATGATTCGAGTTTTTCAACAAGGCCCAGAAGTCTCTCCAATGCATGGCTTTGCAGTGAGCCTCGGCGTTGTCCCCCCAGTACGTGTATCCGATTTTGTCTGACGCGGGATGAGGGAAAGACTAGAGAACAGCAAAACCCCTTGTGGGGTTGTCCGTCTTGTAGAAATAGATCCAATCGATGTGTTTTTCGTGCTCGCTGCCGTATCGAACTGGTAGTAGGTGTTTATTCCCTGTCCGACCATTCAGCTTCATGATGGGATTCATGTCAGAGAACGGCGGTTCCGACGAGGTGTACGACCACTGGCTTTTGCCTGAGCGGACGACATCTGCCAGTGGATCGATATGAATGGTAACTTCAACTGGAGGCTGGAGCGCTGAACGTGGGAGATCCAGATATTCTGCTAGGGTCACCGTTTCGTGTCGAAATTCATGGTCAGCCAACTTGGAGCCTAGGGAATACCGTGTTGTTAGCAGAGACCGAAACATGCTACCCACCGCGAGCGTCGTACCGTAATACACACGGAAGTGTCCAGCCTCCGAGGCTACAACTTCGAATGCACCTGGAGAAATCTCGACCTTCCACAACCATACCAATCCGTCAACAACTTTGACGTAGACCTTCTTTCCCTGGGCGTATCCCTCTTGGAGAACGAGTGCCGGTTGCGCCAGGAAATTGTCACTGCGGTTGAAACTCAACACGGCAAGCCATTTGACACTTTCTCTGGGAACACCATTGACTGGGCGTCCCAGTAGATGCCCGGCTCTGGCTCTAATATCGAGCTTTTCAAAGCATCCAAGCAAAGCTTCAAACTGAACGCAATTGTTGCTAAGGGTCATGTTGTGAAATCTCTTTGGTCGTGGAATCACCGAAAGATGCTCAATGCTTGCAAACCATCGAGGGCTCGGGCTGAAGATGGAGGTTTTGTCCCGCACCAACCACTCTGATGATTCACCACCCCACGTCAGGATAGATTGGTCGTAAGTTAAGTGAGGGGGTTTCCGAACGGCAGGGAATCCGAACGTTAGCGCCATATAATATAAACAGATTCTCATATTGACAACGCTACCAATACGTAACTTAAAATTAAATGAAAAATAAAACAATTATTAACTTATAAATGATGCACTATAATGCAGTTAGATATTTTCTGTAAGGTTTTTCAGTGAAGATATTTAACATTTTACCAATCAATATATATCATCTGTTAAAGTCTGCATATACTGTATTACGTAATCAATATTTATAAATTATAAATTTATAGCTATTTAAATGGATAAAGACAATTTATAACTAGTTTTAAACTTAGTAGACTGCTTAGTTAATTTATAGCAAATTTTGGAAAGTCGTTAAAATTATATATTAAATTTATTAAATTTATTAAACTTTTATATTAAAATTATGCAAAATATATGAATAAAACTGAGTTTCTAATAAGATATGTAAACTTAGATCATTTTAGAAATGTAAAGCGTTATGAATTTACAAGTACTTCTTAATGTATTTAAGTTAAATTTTATACAGTTAGAACATTAAATTATTAACATTAAAGTAGTATTAGTAAGAATTACTTACTAATAAGATTTATTAGCTATCTAAAGACTAAAAGTACTTTATTTAAAATTTTATAAATTTTTGTTAGTTTTATAATTAATTTTAAGTATCTGTTAGCATATACATATAAATGTCTAACAAACCTTAACATTTTCGAGCCAAAATTTTCCAAAATTGATATTTATACTACCACGTTAATAAACTGAAAATTAAAACCCTTATTCACATTGAATACTACTAGATTATTACTAGGTATTTTGTTTTTATTTTTATCTTACGTAATAATAGCGTTATAGAAGTAAGGATTTAGCTTGTTTATATGGCGCTAACTGTTCAGATTCCCTGCCGCTCAGAAACCCCCCTACCTAACTTATGGTATTTGCTGGACGATCTCGCGCTGTAGTCGGACAAAAGCCTTCTCGCCGCCTTCCCCGTACATCAGCGGCATATTGACGTCGAAGAGGCCCAGCAAGCAATAGGCAGTGTCTTCGTCTCGTGTGGTCTGTCGGTGTGCTGCCCATGAAATTCGCCGAAGCGAGCAGGTCCCGGACCGTGTACATCTCGTCTTCGAATTTTCCAAAATCATGACGCTCGAGAAGATCTTTCTTGACTCTGGTGATCTCGGCGATGTCGGACGCTAGCTCTTTTCGCGACCCGAGGGGTTCCCACATGTTGTCGTAGAAGAGCACGGCCGAAGGGGCAATGAGCTCTTGCAAAGTCCATCCGTGCTTAAACCAACGGCTAGCCTTGAAGTATTCCGCCCTATCGCGTCTTTCGACGTCGATGAGATAGGCATAGCATAATACAGACTCGCTGTACCACTCAAACATGCTGTTTATGGCTTCGGATAGCTCGGCGCTGCTGGATTTGTCAATGCAGCACGAATCGATCCAGACGTACTCGAAACCGTCCGACTTGGCGAGATCGCAGACACCAAGCACCTTGGCCACACCGGGCTCTTTGATGCGGCGTCTCAGATTTTCAGCAGAGGTATTTTGCACATCTTCGTACAGGAGTTCGGTGCCTTCGGGGCCCCAGGCGTGAGAGAGGATCGCTTACGGCGGCCGGTTTCTTTTGTCAGAAAAGCTCTTGAGCTGATACGTCTTCGTATTGAGCAATCTCATGGTGGCGGGGTATTCTCCAGGGAATCGATGTGAAATTTGAGTGCCGTGATGGTCAGACCTGAGGTTGGGTTCTAATGTCGCCTAGAGGTGCTTGGCCTGCATGCAGCCCAATCAACCCCATCTGCCCATCTGCAGCTCACACGTGATTTAGAGAACCTCTGCAGCCAAGCCCTTCAGCTGTGCTATGTGTGAAGTGGCTGCGGTTGACCACCTCAAACAGCAGGTCGTGTCCAGGCCAGGCCAAACAGAAGGCAAAAGTGAGAATTCGAGCAGGTCACCGCTCCCAGGCCGGTTTTCAGAAGGTGGAGCCCGCTGGCATCACTGCAGGGCGGCCGTGACCTTGAGAGTCTGCATCGAACAAAGCGGGCAGTCACGAGAGGGGATCCCAAAAAGTTCCGCGCAACATACAACTATCCCGACGCAGGAGCAGATGCCAGATGCTCAACAAATTCATTGCGCTGATATCACAAAACCCATGGCTCCTGCCCCAGAAATCAAAGGTGTTGCGACCACCTGCCGTTCAAAAAGGGATCGATCAATTTGCAATTTCAAGGGCACAGCCTCCATCTTCCCCACCGCTATCAGAAGGCGAGGCAACGGGTGCAACTTTGGCCCTTTTTTGACCATTTCGGGAGGGATGCTTATCTCAACCTCACTTTCATGACTCACCCGAGGAATTGACTCAGCCCTATGAAACGCCAAACAGGTAAAAAAGAGGAACAGTCCAAGCCATTGTCAACATTTTTCTTCCCACCAAAGACAAAACAACAATAATGGCTTCAACAAGCCCCACCACTGAGCCCTCGGCTCCGACAACTGCGGAAATTCCCATCCCGACACCCATCTTGGTGACGCCTCGATGCATCCTCCGTCGCTACCACCCCTCGGACGTCCCGGGCGTCGCCCACCACGCCAACAACCCCAACGTCGCCGGTCGTCTCCGCCCGCATTTCCCCTCTCCATACACCCTCGCCGATGCCGAAGCATGGGTCAAACACGCCTGCTCGCTAGAGGGCAAATGTGGAAAAGCCCTTAGCTAGTACGACCTCCTTTCCCCCATGTCCAGTCGTCGATGCTAATAACACCCAGTGCAATCTGCGATCCCGAAACCAACACCCTCGTCGGCTCCATCGGCATCCGCCCCCTTGGCGCCGACGAGACGCTCACCGTTGAATTTGGCTACTGGCTCGGCGAGGAGTACTGGGGCCGGGGTATCATGAGCGATGCGGCGTCGGGCTTTGCGAGATGGGTGCTGGAGAACTTTCCGGCCGATGAAGTGTTGCGGTTGGAGGCGAACGTGTTTTCGAGCAACGAGGCGAGTCGGCGGGTGGTGACCAAGGCGGGGTTTGTGCATGAAGGGACAAGGAGGAAGGCGGGTGTGAAGAGGTGGGATGGCGGGATTGTGGATATTTTGATGTTTGGGCTGTTGAGGGAGGATTTGGAGGGGGTATAGGAGGCTAGATTCTGGATGTACCGTGTACCTAGGTAGATAGTTCGGCATCATGTACTGTTGCTGGGTCTGCAGAAGCGTTGTGGCGGTGTAACGGCCCCGGGAACAGTCGAGGTCTGGTGAGATGCTCTCGAATAAAAAGGCGGGAAGGATTGAGTTTGTCCCGTCCGAGAATGTAAATTCCCCTCTCTCAGAATCGTGCACTCACAGCCGGATGGGTGTATCTTGCAGCCTCGTCGCAAAGCATTCCGTCCGTAGAGTGTCGGATGGCCGTTTAGACCTCCCACCCTTACAAACCTCTAAATCATGTCAGCGTGAGTTGTGCAACAGCGGCACGGATTGTATGCCCTTCTGGAGGACGACTCAACCGGTGTGGAAGTCAGTCGAATAATGATTGGATAACCACTTGCCGTGGATACACTGTGCCGGATGATGAGGTGCAGCGCCAAGAATTCTCGAGGGTTTCACAACCACCTACCCTTGATAAGCCAGCCTGCCATTTCAAGAGACGTCAGTCTCAAACCGAGCGAAAGGACGTTTTGAAGAGGAGGCTGAGTAGCCCCGTGACAAAGGCTATGCAATGCCCTTGTAAGCTGGTAGTATACTTCGACCGGTGTGGGTGAAAGTTCGTTATCTATTGGAAGATGGATTGACAGGACGACATGTCTCAAGAGTCGGCGATGGTGACAAGCCTTCTATAAAGGAAAGGCTTTTCCACACTACCCTTCCGATTTCCATCCGTGAAAGACAGCAACATCTATTCTTCATCACTTCAACATCTCAACAACACGAACTAGGTCATCATGTCCTCACCTCCCACCCCAACTGCCGGGACAAAAGCCCAAGAAGACTCGGGTCCCCTCTCCCCTCTCACAGTTTCCACTGGCTGGCGAAACATCGGCCCCGAATACCTCGGCAAGTCCACCGTCGCCACCAAAGGAAGCCTCTCAGTCCTCTTCGTCCGTCTCCCCGACAACCGAATCTATTACATGTCCCTCAGCGCCGGCGAAGACGAAGAATGGCAACCCCCTCTCAACCCCATCTACGTCGGCCGCCCTGGCTCCGACGCCTCACGGATGCCCGCGGCCGCTAGTGACGTTTCCGTCGCGCCCATCATCACCCGCGTCGAGCTTGGTCGAGGCGGAGGCATCACGCACGAGGTCAACATCTTCATCCGCGGCCCGGACAACCAGGTGTATACTTGCTCCGGTGCTCCGGGCGATTGGGGGAAGTGGCGTCTCCTGGATGGGGTTCGTGCACAGGGCAACATTGGCGTTCATGGCACAGCGGCCGGTGCCATCTTCGTCGTTGTACGTGAAGCTTCGGGCGGGATTCGGTTCCGGGAGCGGAGCAGTGCGGGGGTGTGGGATGATGACTGGACCGACTTGGCGTATCGCGTGCTGGGCTCGCCGGCCATTGTGTACCACGCCGCCTTGAACGAGGTTAATGTGTTCGTCCGGGGGAATGATAACCACATCAAGACCAAGAAGCGGGATGCGGCGGGAGTATGGGATGCGTTGTGGACGGATCTCGGAGGACAGGCCGTGAGCAACCCCGTGACGGTGGAGCGTGGGCCGGCTGTTGAGGTGTTCATGGTTGGCCCGGATAATAAGGTGTATCGCAAGTACAAGGTGGGCGGGGTGTGGACTCCCTCACTTCTGGACTGGGAGGATGTGGGCGGTCGAGTGGCATCGCCCGAGGATCCTGTTGTCGTGGCTTGGGATACCGACCCAGACCCAGGTCGCACATCTTGGAATGTCGAGGTTTTTGTGCAGTGGAACGAGGGCAATAATGTGCGCTACCGGACCTGGAAAGAGGCCACCCTCTGGGATCCATGGAGGTCGCTAGCCGGGGCGACTCGCGAAGGACTGGCCGTCCCAACCGTGCCATCGCAGATCAGCGAGCCCCGTGTTCTTGCTAAAGGCAGCGATGGTTCCCTGCTGGAGTACCGAGCATGATGGGCCGGATGGGTTTCGTATCGAGGTTGATAATTCTAGATGTATTTGTCCGCTATTACTGACTGATTGGGTGATGCGAGGAGAGATGCTGGATGTGAGACAACGTCCATGTTCGCCATGTGATAGGAGAATCCGCAGCCAATCATGCCACGCACAAGCATTCGAGCTCCTCGTGTGGCCGTGGCTTTGAGGCGGAGCTTCGGTGATGAACAGTTTTTAGGGTCACAAACATTTGAGCTCCGAAAGGTTGCAGGAGTTGAACTAAATTAAAATACCTACCTTGGGCTTGATTGAGGTAGACGTTCTTTTCAATTCCAACGCAACTCCCCCCACCAACCTGAAAACCCGGGCCAGTGATCTTCAACAAGTTGAACAGAACTCGGAGCCCAAACTTGCAAGAACTTGTTTTTGGTCTTAAAAGAAGGCGCGAGATGTCGTACAGCATCAACGTCTCGCCCCTCACTTTCCAGTCGGGGGGCATCACCATCGCGCAGTGGATGTCCCTGGCCACGCTTTGTCTTGCGCCGTTGATCGCCCACATCATCGCCGGTGCGCCGGAGCCCACATACCTCTCCCGAAGACGACCGAAATGGCACGAGAGAATGTGCATCTACTCACCTCTCTCCATCCTCTGGCGATACGCCGCCATCACCGATCGACGGATTCGTGCCCTGGATCGGAGTCCCTCGGACATGGCAGCAACGAATGCCATCTTTTGGACCTCCTCGGGGTTCGACGGGTCCGAAGAGATGGCCGCTCGAAGCGTGCAGTACTGCGCGCGTCTCCCCAAGAAAGCACGAATGACGCTCATCTCGGCGGATTCCATCAAAACCCTCATCATCACTCTACAAGGCATCCATACTGTTTTCCTCAACGAGTTCGACATTCCTGGAGACCGTCCTAACGAGTCGATGGCACGTTTCCGCGCAGGCGTATCTGTGGGGAACGCCCTCTCTCCGCTTGCTCTTTTTGGCCTCCTACGACTGTGCGCCGCCTTCTGGATCACGGACGAGTTCAGCTACGTCTGCATCGATGATATTCCTCTGGGCATGTCCCGCGCCTGGGCCATTTCGTCCGACTCGTTACAGATGCAACCAACCTGGGACATCGATCCGTCTTTCTCATCCAAGCCAAACTCAAGGGATGGAGAAAACCGGTTCCTACCAAATTCATGGTGGAGTCGAGTTTTCCGCTTCTTCTATATCTCCGTCTTTGCCGCTGTGTGCCTCATCACTCTCACCTCGCTGATGATGATGCAAGGCGAGGACAAGCGCCTTTCGGCAACGGGAGCAGTCGCTCTTTCCACCGTTGCCATGTTTCCGGCCATGGCTGTCTGCATCTACACCTACTACTCCGTCCGAAACGGCTGCAAATCGACCGTCATTCCCTGTATCGACAAGACATGGTACAAGGTGCTGACGGCAGTTATATTTCTCTCGTGGACTATCTTTCTGATCTTCTCAGCCATCGAGACCAGAATGACGCCGTGTAGAAGGTATACCACAGGATTAGTAGGCTCCGGTGACGACGCTATTCTTTGTTCTGGACTGGTTTACGTTGGTCCGGAATACAGACCCGGCCCGTTGGGTTTGGTGTCAGACATCCCAGCGGAGAAAGGAAACTACACCATGGCGTACTTTACCGGTTCTTGTCAAGGGGAGTCTGGCCAGGTTGTTTCTGTTCGGCTATCCCAATAGTGGCGGGTTCACCCAACATAGCCGGAAAGCGGGGAATCAACGGCAGATAGACACGCAACCGGTGAGGAGGTGCCGGGTACATAACCAGCCATGGCTGCCCTTGCTGGATGTTGGCAAGAATGAATTCATTCAATATCCTGATAATCTCATCGCGATGCGTCTCCTCACTCTCGGGGTGCTTGCCGCGCTTTTCGGCCACCTGGCCGCCTCGCTCAAGATCGCAGCTAACCTGCAGTGGATCGAGCACCAGGGCTGTGATTTTAGTTGTTAGTATTTAGTATTAGTTTTAGTTTTCTTAGTTAGTTTAGTATTAGTTGCTTATTGTACTAAACTAAACTAAACTAAACTAAACTAAACTAAACTAAAATACTAAGAGGGTTAGGGTTAACTATGTATAAGATATCATATATGTATTAATAAAATGATTTTCTTTTTATAATGCTTATAGAAGTTATATAATGTAAAATATTCCACTAGATTCCATTAGATTCTACTAGTTTGTATATGTTTCTACCAGCTTTTACAAGCTTCTATAAGTTTCTATAAGCTTTTATATTATTAGTAATTAGTATATATGCTAATTTAAGCATTTTTACAGAGTTATATTACATAATGTATTAGAAATTTGCTAGTATATTCTAAACCGTTTTAGCAATATCTGAAAAGTATATAAATAATGGTTATGTCTCTTTCTTTTTTTCTTATCCTTTTTCTTTTTTACAAACTACTTACTTAATAATTTACCAAACTGTTATATTAGCCACTATACTAAACACTATATTAAGCATTATATTAAACATTATATTAAACGTTATACTTACTATATTATAAATAGCTTCTAACGCTTCATATAGCTAATAAACCTCTCTAGCTAGCTTTATTATATTAGATTACACTACTTAGTTAACGTAGTAATACAGCTAGTAAAATAACCAGTAAAATAGTCAGTAAAATAGCCAGCTAAATAGCTAGTAAAATATAAATTCTAAATATAATAACCCCGACTTTTAACTAAAAGACGATAATAAATATATATTTAAAAATGGTTTATTTACTTGCATATTACAGCTAATCAATTATACTAAAGAACGCAAGCTACTAATACAGTGTACAACCTACTTATAAAATTGCTGGCGTCGCTTCGTTCGTCATTCCGCGACGGCCCTTCGCTACGCTACGGGGCGCTCCATTCCTCACTTTCGCTCCTGGCAATTTTGGCGTGGGGTATTAAGCTTATTTAAATAAGTGCAGCGAACAAAGCGACAGAAACCTGTCCAGAGGCCAATACATCTATTTAAAGAGATAAAAGAATAATTAAAAATAAATCTTACTTTTTAAAGCCTTATTTTTACGATTTAAAGACTTTATTTTATACAGTTTACAGGCTTTCTTTTATGGACTTTACAGGCTTTATTCTACAGGGTTTACAGGCTTTACTCTACAGGATTTACAGGCTTTACTCTACAGGATTTACAGGCTTTATTTTACAATTTACAATTTACAGTTTTTTTTTCACTTTCACAAATGCAATTCGAACTGGGAACCTCTTTAATTAATATTACGCTATTTACCA
>Ga0247770_1001241_pt1 | contig 21095 bp, 17 predicted proteins | sample UWRJL136409B6_FD_179943 | JGI IMG/M metagenome (GOLD analysis project Ga0247770, IMG submission 179943) | Plant litter microbial communities from Arlington Agricultural Research Station in Wisconsin, United States - UWRJ-L136-409B-6 | ecosystem: Environmental > Terrestrial > Plant litter >... | reverse complement strand
AAGAGAGTTCCCAGCGCGAAGGCCGCATCAGGGTCCCTCTGGTTACTTGTACATCGTGGCGGCGATCCCAGTCGGCTCACGCCCACGCCCACGCCCATTCCCCGGACCGCGCGGGTGCCTCTCTCTCCCCAGGGCCGTGCCTCCCCCGCGTAAACTCCATTCTCGCGCAGCAGCTCTATCCCCGTCGTCGCGATGCGCCTCAGGGTGTTGGCGTGAAGACATCATCGGGATCCCTATTGCCTGCAGGGGGGTCTATGCAGCACAGTCGGCGGCGGGCCAACCAGAGTGGACGTCACTCGGCTGGGCAGATGAGTTAAAGCCCCCGGGCGGCGCCAAGCGAGGAACTATCGACTGCCCGAGCAAATTACCCCAGTCCTGGGGCGCTCGGCCGCCCATGCGTTGCGCCAGGCCTAGGCCCGAAATAAATATTGGGTCACATACGTCAGGCCGTGAGTCCGTTCTGTTCCTGCATTGGCAAGCTTCGACCGCATGCACTGCAACCAATGCGACAGGACGCCAATATTTGCAAACACGAGCCAAGGACTAAAAGGGGCAACCAGGATGTCCTGACTGTGGTGCAACCACTGACTGCCCAAAATGGTCAATATTCAGTCAACAAGCGGGCTTGAGTGCTACCAGTACTGACCGACGGATGTTCAATCCAGCCACCAGATGGCGCCATCACGTGTGTGGATTACGCGGGGTGCAGTGGAATCGGCGTTGGTGGCAGCGCCCCTCAGCGTCTAGTGTACTATAGTAGTGCTAGCGCGACGCTCCACCGTTGACGCTTGTCAAGCATAACGGCGATTCGCGAGGTGCCGCTCAGCAAGCCTCAGTCGCTCTTAAAATCCAGAATGGCTTGGTTCCTCCTCCCCAGAAAGCTTGAGCCGACAACAAAGCATGAAGACGGCGGCTGGCCTCGCGATGCGGCTCGGTCGTCATCTTCCACCGATAGCATTTTCCGGGTCGGGGGACAATGGGCTGAAAGCGGAGCGCTGTTGGATGTTAAAATGTTTGGCTCGTTGGCGGCGTCCAACGGAGCCTATCGGCGGGCGGCAACAGCCCACGCGCCGCGGGAAATTGAACGGACATTCAGTCAACCGAATCAGGGGTAGGCCACAGCATGGAACGGACGCGCCGTGCAAGGTCGTCGTGCTCGTGCACTGCGCATTTGTCGCGCCTTTGGAGATTTGGTCGCACAAAGGCCGTATTGAGGCGGTGCAGCTCGCCGCCCCTAAGTCCGTCTTTCCCGTCACTAGCGTCTCCCGTGGTTGACCATGCCACCGCCCTTTACGGGTCGATCCCTTTCCGGGAAGCAAGAGCTGAGCCGTCATGCTGGGACCTCAACGCGATGTAGACGGCCAAGGAGGAACTGGATCGCCGGTCTGGCCGGCTACCTTATTTGAACGCAGTGATAACTGGCGAGACCTTCAAGTGAACTGGGGGACCATTGTTGGGAGGTGGGTACCTGAACCATGACCTCTCGACCGAATCCTTCCAAATCCCGTGAGACTTTCAGTGCACTCCAGGGAGCTCGATCCGCCACTCAAGAGTCAAGGGTGCTGCGGGAAATCTTCTGCGCGTTGACCTCGTCTGAGATGCGGCCAAGAATGGCACCAAAAGTTGCTAGAGATTCCAATTGCTGGAAGCAAACAGATGCTTGATGATTGTAACATGTCAGCTTGAACTTGGAAAGAAGCAAAACGTGGGCAGAGCATGCCTCGCAGTGCCATCGCCACCGCCGGGAAGGAGCGACTACCAAACAGACGGCTCTTTAGCGTTCCTTCCTCGCGCTTGCTGGCCCGAAAGGCAGGACGCGGGCGAAATTCGACGAAGGTCAATACGACGTGTATTCTCGCTAGCCTTTATAGGCATTGTGGCATTTCCCATCATCACACGACCTGCAGCGTTCCGGATTGTGCCCCTCAACATTGATATTCATTCTTGCCGCCTATTCTCCAGTAATCCTTCGGCCAGCACACCTCCCGATGACGGCCCGGTATTTTCTAGCCTTGCACCCGCACGGGTGCTCGATCCCATCATGGCCTTGCACAGAGTGCACAAGTCCGATCCTCCCGCCAACGATGCCGACCCCGGCGCTGCTAGCCCCAGCGACGATGCCAACCCAGCCGACGGTGTCGATCCCGGCGGTAGCTCCAACCGTAGCGGCCCTGCTAGCTCCGCCAATAGCGCTACCCCTGCCGATAATGCCAACCCTGACGATGCGGACCCCGACGGTAGCTCCGGCACTGGCGACGATAGCGACCCTCCCAGACAGTTCTGCCTCGAACACCTCCATACCAGCTCTGCTGTGGTGAGGCGCATGAACCCCGGCAAGGAGCCCACAGATCACGGCGGCCGAAAACGAGATGGCCCCAAATACAAGTTCCTCACCAACATGTCAACAGTAGCGAAGATTAGGATTCGTTACAAAAAGCCTACCGCCGAGGCCCCGCTCTTCACAAGGGAAATACTCGAGTATCTGGCTGAGGTTTTTGCAGATTGGGAATCCGGGAGACGGATGCGTAGTGTTGTGCTCACCGATTTCGCTGAACAAACGTTCCAGATTCCGTGTCAGATGGGCGAAGTATCGAACGTCCTAGACGGCATTGCTCCTGCCGTTGCAACGGAACGTGATCCTATAACTGGCCGCTACATCAAGCTGAGTCCGCACTAGGAAGTGATCAGGGGCAAACAGTTGATAGAATACCAAAGCTGGCTAATGATCGGTACACGCATGATACCCGATGAGTACCGAAGATACTTGCCAATGGTTGTTTCGTACGCTCCCCTGGCCCGCAATAGTCAGACTAGTGCAATGATTTACGGTGTTCCCAACGCCATCAGAAGTTTGCCAGCCCAGGACCAAGACTCTTTTGTCAGGGGAATGAATCTATCGAAGGCGCGGAAGAGGGTCATGAGATCCCAACTATACCAGCAAATCAAAGACATACTCGACCCCACGCAGCTCTCCGGAATTCGCAAAGTCATCCTTTTCGGCGGCTACACCCTGACCGTGCGTGGATCAGAAGCTCCGCATTACCCGCCCGAAAACCAACATGCATTGGCGTACGTGCTCAAACTCTATGTCTGCGGCCGTTTGCTGTTCACTACTGCTCCCGACTTGTTTGCACAGGATCCAATTTACCAGATTCTCGACAAGAAACTTCTAGTAGGCCAGGGGTTCACTGTCCTCGATGACTCGCATGGCCTCCTCGAAGTCGACTCTTCCAGCATCGTCATCGCCACTCATTTGCCGGAAATCCAGGAGGTTATCACTGAGATCGCCCTTCCGGCTATCATCATTCAAGAAATCCATATACCTGACGAGCAATGGTGAGTCGTCCCCGTCACTCATCCCTTCCTCCTCTCACGGTGGGCTCATGCACTACGTGTGTTTGGCGCTGACAATGCCGCTGCTTTGCTGAAGCTCTCGCCGTCGACAAGAATGGATACAAGAGAATTACAACGTCACACAGCTCAAAGGCAGTTGGAAACATCTAGACGGTACGGAGACTAAACTTAAGGTGTTGGTACGCAAGGACATCACTCCCGTTATCAAAAGTACAGGCGCCAAGGACAAGCCCAAGCCGCTTCCAAAGGACAAGCCTAATGACAACACTGACGATAATGCCAACGGAAATCGTCAAAGCGAACCCCAGAAGAAGAATCGGAATAAGAAGGAAAAGAATAAGTCGCATCCACCGGAGGGCGTGGCTCCGAGAGTGGGGGGGTAGGCATCACTCTTCTGTTCTCTTCTTTGTCTTCCTCTTTTGTCTTCCTTCTTCATGGAGTAAATATCTCTGATAATGAGCGTTCTTTCGAAGCGGGGAAATAGCAAAAATGTATCAATAAGACAGCCACACGTGTGAATACATGCTTAGATAGTAATCGATCACAAGCTCAATAAGCATCTCCAGAAGCTAATACCTCGCAGCATAGTGTGTCCCACCCCACATGTGGTTGCCCATAACATCACCAGTGTAGTCGGGGTACTCCAGCCAGCACCACACCCAAGCTTTCACGATTTTGAGCCAAAGTTCGCCAGCGCCAGCGTTGACTTCTGGGTCGCACAGTCATCATTGAGATAGTCTCAGACTAAAAAGGAGTAGATCCCGTCTGAAAATGGTTGGGCTAAAATTAGGCTCGCTTCACTCCGGCTCAGCTTCGGCTCACCACAGTTCACCCTTTACCGCAAAACTTGGCAAGTTTACGCGACACGACCGATTTAAGGCCCCCTAAAAGACAAAGGGGTTTGGATAGAAAGGGTCCCATTTCTGGGAACCCTCCCCCCCTTCCCCTTCAACAAAACAAATTCAAAAAGGGGCCAAGAAGCGGGCTCAGTAGCCAGTCAAGCGGTTGGCATAAAAACAGAGACGCATTACTTGGCAGATACATCCATCCGAGCCACTCGTATGTGGTAAGCCAGGTCACTCTATGGTACCGCCATCTTGTCACCTGCCCAGCCCTTGCTAACAGAGAGCTGCTTACGCTAGCGCAAATTGGCGTCATCAGGCTGGTGGATTAGTAGCTGATCTTAGAGTCAGTTAGTGGTGGCGTGATTTCCTACCTGCCAAGACCATTTGTGAATCTCGATTATTTTGTCAACCGCTTGCCAGTGTATTCACCCTCCGCTTTGAGGTTCTGCGTTATAGTAGTCATGCCTACTGCACGATTGCTCTTCTCTTCGCCATAAAGAGGCAGCCCAACCCGTCCTACTGCCTACCGCACGGCCCCGAAGTAGCACGCGTCTCTCAAATCCAGAAACTCGAGCGCCGGCACCAAACCAACCAACACCACCGCACTAGTAAATACCAAACAGCTCTCAGACCAATGCCTAATCGCCGAAGAAAAAGCTGAACTCCTCGCAATGCAATCCCTCGAGCTACGCCTTTAACTTCAGAACAAGCTTGAAACCGAGCACCAAACCCAGAAGCACCAGCGCGCAATACAGTACAGCCAACAGCTATCCGACTGAGGCTGATAGCAGAATCAACCTCCGAGCTCCTATCAACGCAATCCCTAGAACGGAAGCTAGCGGTCCAAACAAATCACGACACTGAGTCGTTAGCAAAATACATGAGGTAGATATAAGAGGAGTACTTACAAGCGAGGCAAAAAAAAAGAGCTGGAGCACGCGAAGTAAGTGTTGGATCAGACGTGGGTAGCGCATGAAAGGGCTGAGAGATTGGCGAGCCAGGCACTGGGGAGGCGGTTAGCGTTGGAGATGAAGTATACTGCGGAGGTTGCGAAGGTGCAGGGGGAGTTGCTAGAGCAGCAAGTGAAGATAAGGGCGGCGGAGAGAAGGGCGATTGGGTGGAAGGAGGAGCTGACTGTGAACTAAGGTCGTCAAGGTACCTGACTTAAGGGACACACATACACTTTAGGCGCTCACATATGTCGATTGCTGGCATGATCTGATTTGATTTTGCGAAGGGTGATCTAATCGACTTCACAAGGAACAACCTATGTCATTAGCCGAGTTCATGATCTGATGATGGGATGTGAACTTGAGTGCGGAACAGGCTGGTAGTGGCACACTACTATAACAAACAGCGTCGAATTATCTACCTGTATCTACTGCATTACCTACTTTGGTTTCATTATCACAGGTGCCTCGATGTCAACTCTCTACCCTCCTCTGGGGGACCCATGATTCCGGCGATATGGGGGCTCCGGAACACGCCGCTAGCGTTGCGAAAGCGACCAATCAGCGGATCTGTCATCTATTGGGTTTCGGCGACGGACCCATACACCTAGCCGGCGGTGTTCTGCGCGAGACGCTTAATAGTCGCCTCCAGCTCTTCCATCGTCCACTGCCCCTCTCTATCGTATTTCTTTTGGGCGGCGAAAACATGTTGGTCGTTGAGCGCCATCTCCCAGCGAGTGGGGCACGCTGACTGAATCCTAGTTGGCGACTTGCAGAGAATCTCAAAAACCAAGGTCTGCATGAGGCCCAGAAGAGACTTCTGCATATCGGTGCCCAGATTGCAGAAGTAGTGGGCAGCAATGGTCGCTTTGTATGGATGCGCCCACTTGGTGACACAGTCTTGCGTTCGCGAGTTATCGGCGAGAAATTTCATCAGCGTCGACTTGCCTGAACCGGGTTTCCCGTGAATCCAAAAGATGCCCCCTTCCTCTTCTATCCACTTCTGGAAAGATGAGATTTCGTATATCCAGCCGAGAGTTGTACTGTGGTTCTCGGGAATGGCGTGATGTCGATGTGTGCGACTTGGGAAGTGCAGACTGTTGACCACGGCCTGCTTGGCGTTGGTGGTTCTTTTAACCAAGTCAAACTTCTTCGCTCGCTCACACAGAGTTTCCGCATCCTTGATCAATATCTGGGCGCTGCGCAAAGCGTCACCGCTTTTCAGATCTTCAGAGTCCATGTGAAGACTGGCTAAGTTCTCCGAGAGCTGGTCGAGCTGCGGGTCATTCTGAATCCCGTCGCGGGAGGCCGTGCGAATAAGATGGTCGACCTTGCCATTCAGCTTCCCCACCTCACGCCTTGCCAAAGGTCAGTCAAAGTCGTTCATCAGTACTAAGAAGAACGCCACTATACCACGTAAGTTTGGTCATCTCAATAGAGACCAAAATTAATCCCGCCCTCAATCGTGTTTCGATCTCAGTAATCTTCTGCCTCATCATAGATTTGAAAGCTTTGACCATGCTGGCCCATGATCGCTTGGTTCCGCCTCTTTTCAATTTTAGTTGCTCGAGAATGCTAAGTATTTCGTTGCAATCTTTTTGTGCAGATTTGGCAGCTCCCAAGATGTCGCTCAGCTCACTGGAGTCGGCGGTTCGAGAGCGCCCATCGTCTGCGAGACTCTATACAGGTTGGAGAGTGGATCGCATCTGCTGGTACACCTGCTCCAGGGCTTCATCTTTCAGCGAGAATCCACTGAGCGAGCCCCGGATCTCCCTTGCGGATGCGATGATGAGCTTGAGGGAAAAGTCGACAAGTTGGACGATTGAGCTTGCTGCACCAACAGCAGCGAGCCCATCCATGGTGTCCTATATGAAGCGCCGGGCGTCAATGAAAGCAATGATGTGTGTTAGAGGCAGTGGGAAAAGTTGTTGTTGGGCGAAACATAATTTTTGTTGCTGAACATCGAAAGAGGGCAAGCACAAGAGGTTTGGTTTTGCCCAAGGCAGACCGCAGGCATCCATGGTCGGAGAAGCGGGCTGCCACTCGTTTCTCCTCCAGTTCATCCGCCTGCCACGCGTGGCGTTCTTAGCGCGATATCGTGCATACCGCAAAATCATGGGGCAGGCGTGTTAGTTTCATATCGATCGTCGTTGGGGAGTCTGCAATGCAGATTGGAATGTTAGTCAGACTGTTAGTCAGACTGTTAGTTCAAAAGATCAAATAATTTTCTAATTTTCTAATACCATCGCGAGGGCATCTACGTCCGTCTTAGATCTCTCCCTATGGGTGGTGTGTGCAAAGCGCAGGGGAAAAAAGTTACTATCTGGAACAAGCTATGAACTGCCCGAGGAAGATTGAAAGGCACTGCTATATTGAGGCGGGCACTAGCGAGGGCGGGATCTGGGGTTCCGTGTTGAGCCTGGTGGCCAATCACCTCTGGCATTGATATTGCCAACCAGCTGCCGGGATACCAGTTGACACCCGAAAGCTGCTGATATGGAGCGCAATGAGGCAAACTGATTGGATCATCTCGCCTTGGACCACTAGGGAAATGTGATAAAACATGTTGGCGCCAGAGAGCTTCTAGCGCTTGGTCTCTCGCTCTTTTCCCATGGAGTTGAGACAGTCGGCTACTTACTGACGTGATCCTACCTTTATTCGCCTTCAACATGGCAAGACTCGTTCTTTTGCTGGCAATTCTTGCTGCGACACGGGTAGTCACGGGCCACGGATTCTTGAAGAACGTTCAAGTCAACGGCAAGACATATCCCGCATGGCAAGTCGGCCAAGATGATTTCGTCAAGCCTCCGCCGGTTCGGTACGTTCGGAAACTCAAGGACAACGGTTCCGCTCCGGACTTTACATCCAAGGATATTACGTACGATCTCAGTGCCAATCGATGGTATGCTCTTCGGAGAATTAATACTGATATTATCTAGCTGCGGAGCAGGTGGGAATCTTCCAGCAGAGGGCGTCATCGAACTCAAAGCAGGAGACAAAGTGTACGTATCTTACTCTTCCACACTCGAGGAAGGTCACACGACTAATCCTCCCTAGAACAATGATCTGGGACCAATGGGGCAGCAGCCACAGTGGCCCAGTCATGACGTGAGTCCCCTCCCCATTCCTTGACACCCAAACCAAACACCAAACCAATATGAACCTGATCCAACCGCACACAGCTACCTCGCCCACTGCCCCAACGATGACTGCAAAGTGTTCAAAGGCGACACCGGTAACATCTGGGTCAAAATCGACCAGCTCTCCTACAACCCTTCGGCCAACCCGCCCTGGGCATCCGACCTCCTCCGCGTCCAAGGCGCCAAGTGGACCGTTACTATCCCACCGAAGCTCACACCAGGAGAGTATCTCCTTCGCCACGAGATCTTGGGCTTACACGTCGCGGACAAGCGGATGGGTGCTCAGTTCTATCCCAGCTGTACGCAGATACGAGTCACGCAGGGAGGGACGGTGCCGTTGCCGGAAGGGGTGGCGTTTCCAGGGGCGTATGATCCGGCAGACGCTCAGGGGGTGAGTTTTATTTTGCCTTTGGCTGGAAACGATGCTACTAAACTTGCCCGAGCAAAGTGGAATGCTGATGGAGTGTGAACAGATTTTGACGCCGCTTTGGAAGATTCAGCAGGGGCAGATCAAATATCTTGCACCGGGAGGCGAGGTCTGGAAAGAGGCTGCACCGAATGCGAATCGAGCTGGCCCCTAAGTACCCCAGGCCATGGATTGGCTTGAGTGCTGTCAATGTCGACTTGTGAGGCCATCGGTCACTCAGTCGCCGCAACATTGTATGCCTATGATCAGAAACACTGCACTGTTGTTTGGGTTGTTTCTTGGGGTTGCAACTGTGTAGTTTTATTGCAAATGTGTGTGTGTGTGTTGCACTCTGGTGAAGCCAGAGTGCCTCTTTTATGGGTGTATGTAGTGGCAAAGTCGGTGGAAATATTAACACACACCAGCTGAACTGACGCAGTCAGTTCAGCTCTCCTGAGCACCATTTCAGACCCTGTTATCTTGCCTATCTTAAAGCCTAATTAAACTAGTCCCTCACGAAAGCTGAAGTTTTGAAATTTCAGGAGTGCACTGAGAGCACTGCCCACTTGTCTAAACTAGGCCTGGTGGTTTCCCTGATCATCTCCTGAGTTCCTGATTAGCGCTTGAGTAGCGCCTGAGCAAGGCAGCAAGGGGTGGTATGGATGGTGTGGATGACTGGGGGTTGGTGGGGCAACTTTTGTGTAAAACAACAGGTACTCTTCAGCCCCTTTCCGAGCTCCCTTACTGTCTTTACAATGGTATCAGCTGGAAGCTAAAGTCACAGATCGATAGTAGTGGCGAGGCAACATGCGATTTAGAACATGGCTCAAATATAAATTAACGCATCTCCCTTCTGATCCCAAACTTAAAGCTCTCGCCTTCTTGACTTTCACCGTTAACTCAGCTTTAAGACGCTTTTTCTGGTGCGTGTAGAACTCTCGAAATTTGGTTGCCCGGTTTGACGTATCAACCAGGGGGACATGGATTTCTTTGCTCGTAAGGCTGCACTAGAACTTGGGGATAGCCTGTGGGATAGCGCTGCTGCTGCTGCTGCTGCTGTTGTTGTTGTTGTTGTTGTTGTTGTTGTTGTTGTTGTTGTTGTTGTTGTTGTTGTTGTTGTTGTTGTTCTAGATCAGTAAGGCCATTCTCGTCGACCATCCCAACCATTTCCCGACCATAAGAATCCTCAAGAAAGGCGATGAAGTCCGAGTATGGTCCAAACACTGGGCCGAAGTGTTGGCCCTTTAGCACCAATTCCGCCGAGGAGACTGAGCCTAGATCGAGACTGGCACCATGGGCCTCGAATTTGGCCAGAGCCAGTGCCGTATCACGGGCATTCCGAATTTGTCTCCCATCCCACTTCCTATTATTGTGTTCGGCCCAGTGGTTATCGGCGAAAGCAGTGATCGGAGCCATATCGACGATGATTTTGTCGCCTTGTTTACGAAACTTTTCCAAGATCCTCTCCAAGTTCAGCTTGAAGACTTCTATGGCCGTCGAGGCGTCTAAAGGAGGACAATAGAGACTGATATGGATCCTGGAGGCGAAGGCTTCGTCGAAATTACCAATTCGGTTTTTGGAGAGGAACAGGATGCCCGTATAATACTCCAGCGCGCGTAGGAATACTAGATGTTGTTAGATTTGGGGCACAATAGATGCATGTAGCATAAGCGCCGAACCTGAGACCACGCTGTTCCGTACCAAGTCCGTCCGTGTCCTCGCGGTCAAAAGCACATCAGCGCCTACCAGTTGGAGAATGCAATCCCACCTGCTCGCCAGCGAAAAATGCGTCTGGAGCGCAGCTGCAACATCGCTGATCGTTGTTCCTAGCTCGCCTAAAAAATAGAAGCTGTTGGCAACGCTGTGTCCGCAGGGGGGAGATGGAAGGCCACTGACCGCATGCGATTTGGATCAGAGGCTTCTGGAGCATTTCAGCTACCCCTTGAACTGTGCTTGTTTTACCCATTCCAGGCGAGCCATGAAGAAGCAGTATTAGGCCCTTTCCTATAGCGTGAATTAGCAGGATACGATACCACCCGCCCTCTGATGGTTCATAAGGAATTCCTTACCTTTTCCCCTGACAATATCTACCTAGTCAGATACGGCCCTGGTACCGCCTTTGTCTCGGAAATGTTGGGCAACCGACCTACAGTGATATTAAACCCCCGTCTAGAAGTGCTAGCTTAACAATCCGTCTTCGGAACGCCTACCTAGCCTTTAGCGTCCTGCCATACGTTCTGTCTTAACCCGCGCCAGTCCTCTCAAGGCCTGTGTTAGGTGCAGGTTGTAATAACTACACACAGAGCTTAAAAAGAACGACAGGGTCGGCTTGAACAAACGCCCTAAGTTATTAATGTAGATAGATATTATTATAACTATACTAGCTGTAAGGGACTTTTAGTTCCTTACGTTAATATTTAATTATTTATTTATATCTTACTATTTAGACTTACTTTTGTGCATTATAGTGATAACGACTTATAGTGACATTAAACCCCTGTTTAAGAGTGCTAGCTTAATAAGCCGTCTTTAGAACGCCTACCTAGTCTTTAGCATCCTGTTATACGCTCTGTCTTAACCTGCGCCAGCCCTCTTAAGGCCTGTGTTAGGTGCAGGTTATAATACAAAAGTGTAATTTTAAATAATTAACTTATTTAAAACTAAACTTACGTTAATATTATGTAAGTGGTTTTAAATTTTATAAAAAACCTGTAAAAGGATTTAAACTTTTATAAGTTTAGATTTTAAAGGTATTTAATATAAAGAAATATAAAAGCTTAAAAACTTTTTTTATAAAGTACTTTTTTTTAAATATAAAGCCTTTCTTTTATAACTTTAAAATTTATTACAGCTTATACCATTAAGTCTTCTTTCTTAATATAGTTAGTTTATCTTTAGCAAGAGTTTATTAGTTAAAAGCCTTTATTATGTAGATAAAGAGGACTTCCTCCCCTTATTTTAAATAAAGTTTAATTACTATACTGCATATTACGACCTGCACCCGACACAGGCCTCGAGAAGACTGGCGCGGGTTAAGACAGAACGTATGGCAGGACGCCAACAGGTAAGGGGCGTTCCGAAGACGGCTTGTTGAGCTAGCACTCCTAGACAGGGGTTCAATGTCACTGTAGGTCGTTGTCACTATAATGCACAGAGGTGAGTCTGAACAGTAGGACACAAATGAACAATTGAATAGAATACTAGCGTGAGGAACCAGGAGTCCCTCACGGCCATCGTGGTCACGATGATGACTATCTATACTAACTAACTAAGAGGTACTTCGTACCTTTCTCTGTGGGCCGTGTCTCTGTGGTTCTCAGGGGGAGACACCACAGAGACCTCTTTCTCTGTGGCCCCGCGGGTCTCTGTCAACAGAGACGGGTCTTGGCACAGAGACTCTTCTTACTGGTCGTAGGGGCTTCGGGTCTTCGCACCCCTGGCCCAGTGCGTAGTACCGTGCGTACTGTCTTCCTGCACTGCTTTTCCTGCGGGGGATTCGTCGGGCCGCTCCGACCCAGGTGACGGCCTGCAGGGTCGTCACACTGCAAGCTTACTATTATTTATATATGTGACTTTACTTTACTTTAGCTTTTATAGTGCTTTTAGACCCTAATATACGCCCTTCTGTTACTTAATCCCTTACACTCCTAGTATATTACGCACGACTCCAGACTCACCTTTCGCAGTGTAGAGTACAAACCCATGCCGTATCGCCAAGCCGAACGTAAGTGCTATAAGATGTTTAAGCGGGATAAGCAACCTTAACCCCTCGGACCCTAAGGCAGATACGCGGAGAGTTAAGGCCCCTTGGTTTAGGAGTACTTTGTTTTGGACGGAGCTCGCTGGCAGTATGGCAGGGGGAGATAGGAGGTTATAGGAGAGGGGCTGGAGAGGTGTAGGAGTGCGAAGGAGAGGGGAAAGGGGATTGGGGAGGGGTTATTGAAGAGCTTAGAAGTGTAAGACAGAGGCGGAGGAGTGTGAAGGGCTGGGGGGCTTGTGCTGGAGTGATGGGATAACTGAATAAAAAGTATTGTTGATAAGCTATTTACGAATATCCCTTGAGCCCCCCCCCCCCCCACCCCCCCATTCCCTCCTCGTCCAACTCCAGATTGTGGATTGTGGATAAATATCACATTACCACACTAATACCCAACAGCAAAACATGTAGATTGCCGCGCCATTAGTACAGTGGTTAGTATATTTGCTTCCCATTCTCATTGTGGAATAGCAAGGGACCCAAGTTCGAATCTCAGATGGCGCAATACCGCAGATGTATATTTTTTTTTGGTGCATTTTGCTAATTTTCCTATCTATTCTAGAGATTGTATGATGTTCAAATAAGGTAGAGAGACAAATTCATTGAGGCCTGGAGGACGATGTATTTCACATTCCGGGCTGCCTAAAACAGACGTTTATATGTATTCGCAAACTTACTACTAGCAATGACCGAAATCAGATCTCCACAGTTGCTTTCCACATCCCATCCAACTCAAACCAACAAGTTCAAAAGAAATCCCAAACATGACACACTACTCATTCAGCACTCACACCTTAACACCACCCCCAAAAGGCTCATCAGTAGGAATATCCGGCTGCTCCGCATGCGGTGCTTCCTCCGGCGCCGTCAGACAGTAGCACGCATCAGGTGGCGAGCAGCACTGATTATCAACAAAATTAAACGTTAGCTGCCCTTTGCTGACGTCGTTGCCCGGGTTGGTCGGCACTGAGCCGCACTCCTTGCATTTGTGGCCTTGTATCTGCTCGGCAAAGACAATAGCCTGGTCCAGCGTGCCGCTTGCGCCGCTCTGGAAGAAGGCGCAGATGCCCGGCTCGCCGAGGAAGTTGCCTGGCTCGGCGTCGATGCAGGCAATTTGGGCTGTGAGACGGGCAAAGTTAGAAATGCTGTTCGTTGAAGTTGCCGTGTGTTATGGGTACTTACCGCCGCTGGCAAAGTTGTCGTTGCCGTGGCCAAAAGAGGAGGCGTTCTTCATTGTGTCGATCAGCGTGTTGACGGCGCCGCCGGCTGAGAAGTCGCATTCGCTGCTTCCGCGGCAGTTGATGCCGAGGGCGTCGGCGCCGTGGAGGACGGCAAGGGCCGAGAGAAGGTTGGTGATGGTGAGCTGCATGGTAGCTGTTTGAAGTTTCTATGTTGAGTTTTAGTGTTGTTGTTGTGTTTTGTGACAGATGTATGCTGTGAGAGTGATGCTGTTGTGAGAGTAGATAGTGTGCTGTTAAAAAGGTCCGCCTGCAGCTTCTTATACAAATCGGCCACGCCATGAGAATGACACTGTCGCTGGACTGAAGCCGTCTAAAACTAGTAGGCATGTTCCAGCCCCCGACGCGAGCTGTTTGATGTTATTCAGATATTCTCAATACAGTGATTTGAGCCGACATGCTGACCTAAGAGTCCCCGTCGGAGGGACACTGCTCCCCCGGATGGACATCTGGCCGGGCTATGGAGAGCAGTCAATGACAACCATAACCGTCCTCCGTATTGTTTCCGTGCCATTCGCCTCTTTGGCATCTCTCCGGAGGAAAACATGTCGGTAGCAGCGCACCGTGCAGCCCCGCCGTTGCGGTTGCTGATCGACGGGAACAATGGGACGGCGCGAATTCCCGTTAGCCTCTGTCATCCAACTCAGCTGAGGTTTCGGGAGTGCAACCTGAGTGGCTGGGGCGCCTTATGCAGCTGTCAGGCCCGTCGGCATCAGATTCCAGTTACAGCAATGCATGCCGACTGACTATCCGCCGCTGGTGCGCAGATCGCAGATCGAACCCCATAAAAGAGGCGCAGGGGCAGGTATCGACTTGCCGGTAATAACCTGAGGAATCCTTTTGCTAATGATTATCCTTTGTTTGTTCCCTCAACCGAACGAAGGTCGGCCGTGTGCTTGCATCAACCCAAAATGACTGAAATATGAGCTTTGCCGCCATTAGCCCGGTTTTGTTCAGCCCAGAGAACATGCATCCGTTTTTTTTCTCTGCCTATCTCGTGGAAAGTCATCGGCGCCCTCTCCTCCCCGTTGGACAAAATGGCAAGTTTCCTGCGATTGCTGGTCTGACGCTGGGTTATTGGGCAACAGGTATATTTTCTGCACAAGTTCTCGTACTGAATTCGTCGAAGTTGAGACACTGCCACCACAGCTCAGTCTTGAACCACCGGCGCTCAAGACCTCTCGGATGGACGGCTTTCGCCGCGACTGATACTTTGAGACAAACGCGCAGTTGTAGCACCCCCCGTGGATAAAGGCAAGCCAGTCAACGACGTCCTACTAGTTATCGAATTTACCGACGCCAACACCATCCCACAACGCAAGCAGTCGGTTATACCAATGAAGAAGTTGCTGGCCCCGGGGGTATAGCTATGTGAAGGGGACAGATAAAATGCCATTGGTGGGCATGTCGTTTTTTTCTTTCAGTTTAGAAGGTGGTTTTCGACGCGGGGGCTCAAGGGGTGCGGACTCTATCGGTCATTTTTACCCTTGAGTGATTATGGCCAGATGGATTCTGCAGGGGAAAGATACTGATTTGATTCTTTGTTTTTCCCATAGCCGACCACTCGCCTTTCTTTCAAGCACATCCAATTAGCTTTTCTTCAAAATCATGATGCTTTTCCAACAATGCCCTTACCCCAGCCCAGCCACTGCAGTCCTTCCCACGCGATTCCATCTCTCCCCCCTCAAAACACACTACACAACATGTAACTCCCCATCGCAAAGCTATACCCCAGCTCGTGGAAGTCTGTCTGGTGACAGGTATTATCCACCTGAGCCCCTGAAGCAATACCTCTTCTGCCAGCCCACGCACCACGTGTGGTCAAAGGGGTGCAGCTTCTGGTATGGCCCGCCGGGATAATTGATGTTAAATGACTTGAACTTATACCGCTTCCAGATGGCGCACGAGTTGTCCCAGACGGTTTGGCTGGCGATTTAAGGACTTAGCAGTTTTCGTCTTCGAAGAGATCGACCGTGGCGGAGGAGGCAAGGAGGGTGAGGAGAGCGAGCAGGGATAGGGGGTGCATTTTCGTTAAAACTTCGATGTCTGGTTGATTATGCTGGGGATAGATTCTTGGCCGCTAATCAGGGTTGAATGTTTGTTGCCCGCCGGGATTACCGAAAAGGGAAGGGAATAAGAGGTTTAGTATGGCTAAGAGTTGGAGATCCTCGGCATGCGATTAGAGGTTCTCTCAAGGCTGCTGCTGTGCCGAAATGCTAACCCAATTTTTCGTGCAGGAGCAGGTGGCAGCCACGATGGCCACCGTGTGAACCGAGGCCGAGATCCGCAGCCTCAAACTTTTGCCCCGCAACATGCCGAACTCAACACTTTAAGAAGCGACAGGTCGTGGTTGATGTCACCAGCAAAGCCGCTTTGTCATGGGCAAAGAAGCACATTCAGTCTAAGATATCCGATCACTAGCGACCACCACCTCTGCTAACCCGCTCTTTTCGGGCCTTAATAGAAGAAACCTTCTATTGGAAAAAGCATACAATGTACCTACCAACTCGTTGCATCGAAATCAATCCTATCTTCTTCGGATTAGAGATGACGCGAAAGTTAGGCTTCGCACGTTCAAACGTGGCGAGATAGGTGAATAGGTACGCAACACTCAGCTACTACTGGGGAGGTATACCCTAGTTCTCGGCAACGAAGGCGAACGCTGAGTAGCTGAGCCAAGGTTTTAACCTGCAAAGTCTATCCCCGATAGTTAGAGACATAGTCGAGGCAACTAGATCCCTTGGGTTAGATTACCTTTGGATTAATGCTATCTGTATTATCTAAGATAATCCCCTCGACAAGGACCACGAGATTGAACGAATGGGTGACATCTATAAAAACGCCGTGGTTACTATTGCCGCGCCCTCTGCGACCGCTAACACAGATGGATTCTTAAGGTCGCCATGCCCAGGCGAAAGAACATGTATTATCCCATTCCCCCTCGGCAGCTCTGGGGAGGTTAGCACAATTTCGCTCGTGACCAAAGAGCCTGGTCTTAATTTGACGAAGATGCCACTTTATCGGCAAGGATAGACTTTTCAAGAATTATTTTTATCCCTACGCAGCCTCTTATACTCTACTGATAAACTTCTCTTGTACTCTCTGAAGTCCAGGTTAAAATGCGTTACTAACGTAATTATCGAGTATCGCCAAAAAATCAAGGATATTTTTTCTTTACATATGGAAGAGTCTATTGCGGTCTCGCGATATCAGGAGCTTTAACTTGACAAACAGGAACCGAAGGTTAAGTCAGAGAGGCGAGAGTCGGGGAAGAGCTTCTTGCGTTCCCCTTACAGACTTTCTGCTTCTCTGGAGCACTTGCATTCCTTCAACTCCGGGATCTACTTTGACGAACATCGTGATCGTTACGTTCATCAGTACAAGACATGGGTGGCTATCGTGACTGACCACACGTCTCTGGAGTTGTCTGAGCGAGGGGGCCGTCTCCGTGCCCTCGCTGGCGTGGCAATCTGGGGAGTGAAATACATGCACGGTATGTGGCGGAACGCTATCCCGGATCTCCTGCAATGGGCAGCACTTCCACTAGCAAAGGGAAAACTCAGACTTGCCGAACGCTCAAGAAGAGTTCCAACGTGGTCGTGGGCGTCCCTGGACAACGCCGTTGGATACCCCGACGACCTTGAACCGAACATCACCTTGCGCAGCGAGTTGGAAGTTGTCGCAGTCCATGCAGATGCGCCGGCCCTAGTGCTCAAGGGGTTTCTCATGGACATGAACACATTCGAGGGTCGGCAGCTTGGGATCAGAGAGAGCACGCAGTGGTACTATGATGTCACACCAACCCCCCTTAGGAAAAAACTGCATGTCTTACTTTTGCTCAGTTCTAATGATATGAATGAAGATTCGGAGCATTGGGACTATGATCTTGGGGCAGAAATGAAGGAGATAGATATTCTCCTTCGGTGGAGAGAAAAAGGCTTCTACACTCGTGAAGGAGTTGGCATCAGACGCTGGCGTTCTAGGAACACAAAGCCAAAGTCGCATGAGACTTGGGCAATGCTGAGGACGATTACCATCAGGTGAGTGACTACTGGGCAGGATCTCCATGATTTATATAGCGTTTATAATAGACATCAGGGTCTCCTTAGAAAACGAATATTATTAGGAAGATCTTAGAGCAATCTATGAAGGAACATGGGTAGGACGTAGGACGATCTATAAGGAAATTATACTAGGAAGCCGGAGGAGGACAAGGAAATTCCGGCGATACAAGCATCATAATACTAGAGGTCATTTTGGTATATTGTATCAACGCAGCAATCAAGATTTTAAAGATTATAGCCAAATCGCCCCAAGATATTATTTTAACAAGAATAATTGCTCATTTCGCCCCTTTGGTGTCGCTTGTTAGCTAGCACTTGTCTAATTGGAGCCAAGTGGCCATTGCTCGCCATTAGTGGCGTTTCCCGTCTGCATAAATGTAGAGGTAACACGTTGCCTGGATGACCAGACTCACCTTGTGATATCCTTACACTTTTTGAGAAAAATGGATAATTCAACTTAGGCGTAACGGGATCAGCGAGAGTGTTAAATGTCAGGTTTTTTTTCCCTGTCTTTTAAGTGAAAAAAAGCGCGGTTAGGTGTTTAAGGAGGTTGTGGTGGTGGTGGTAGTGATGGTGGTAGTGATGGTGGTGTGTGGTAATACGAGGACCTAAAACTGGGGCCTCGCAACTCCACGGCCATTTTGGACCGCGGCAACTATAGCCGAGGCGGGCCAGAATAGTGACCCCCTTGCTCAGTCTAGCTCAGTCTAGCTCAGCCTAGCTCAGTTCGAAGAAGGAAAGGGAAATTCCTGGTGTCGATTTTAGGGTAGTGAAATTGTTGTTTCATGACCCTAAAATCGACAAACACCCCTGCTCGTAGTCACGGGACTCTTCGTCACGTTTGATCAGTCTAGATCAGCTCCGGCTCAGCTTCGGCTAATATTTGCCCATTGAACAGCACAGCTTTCCGAGAAGGTGCAGTTTTAGCCGAAGGGCCAAAAAATAGTTCTGTGTAGTAAAGGGCCCAGAATTAGGACATTTGCACCCGTAATAGCTACCACCCAGAATTTCATGGACAATTCGCCCAGGCCTTCCGTTTGGTAATGCTTATATCTATTACTAGTCGTTAATACTGGGGACGTTTAAGAGATACTTTTATAACTAGGTGTTGTTAAGGGATTAGTCATATTGACCGATAACTTATCAATCGCCCACCCTGCCAAATGCAGGCGAAGCCTCAACAGCCTCTTATATATTAGAGTTTAGGTAAACCGCTTGACCCAAAACGGCCTATGCGGGGTAGTTCGCACGCCGTGCGACGTACGGCATCTCCGTGTGGGTTGGCATGGAATCCAATCAACTGATCAAGGTCGACCACACCTCGAAGCATCAGCGCCCAAACATGCACTCTTCTCATAAGCCGTCCCGATACCGCCGATTATCGGTCTCCTAGCTCAATCCGGCCCAATTTTTTTTTTTTTCACTTTTCGCATGGAGGGTCGAACGAAGCTGATTGCCACGCACATCGAGATTGCTTGCGCTTGCTGTGCGCGACGTCTTTGGTATGGCCGACGCTGCTGCCGACGACTTGGCAGGTGCCTGGAACGACTTTACCAACAACTTTGCGTCGGATATTGCGCCGCTCGTCACCCTCTTCGGCGAGCAGGTCACCAAGCAGTTCCTCAGCGAGTCGACGGGCATCCTCGACAACATCATCTTCGGCGTGGCTCCGCTCGGCATCCTCACGGCCGTCGTCTCCGTCATCCGCATCAGCGGCTGGCCGGGACTCAAAGCGTTAGTGGGTCGTGCCCAGGAGCCGCACGGAGTGGCCGAGGCCGAGCTGTGCTCGTCGACCAGCCGCGACGTCTGCGAGCTGTGGTCCGAGGGTGGCATCTGCCGTGTCTTTGGCCGGCCCAAGATCCTCGAGTTTTTCCACAAGTCCGGGAAGGACGACTTCTACCCCACCTTCTCCGAGACCACCACGGAACGGGAGGTAGAGGAGCCGGGCGCCTGCAACGTCTACCGACCCGTCTGCTTCCTGGGCGGGAAGCGCTGCTGCAAGAACGCGCTGTCGCGCAAGGACCACACCTGCGGCGACAAGAACGATCAGTGGACCGAGACAAAAGCCACGCAACCCGAAGCCTGGGAGAAGGGCGAAACTGAACCAGACTTTGCTCCCTTCCCTAATTTGTCTCTCAACATCGGCATCCGGAAAACGCCGGGCTGGGCGCTGGCCCTCACTGCTGTCTTCGGCGCCCTCCTCCAGCTCAGCTTCTTTGCCTTCGCAACCTACATCACGTTCTACCGCGATGACCTGTACACGGGCACGCCGCCGCCGCGCACCTGGTCGTTCGTCCTGACCGTTCTCGGGACTGTTATGGTCGTCGCGGGCATGATCTTGTGCGCTTTCCTGGTCGAGCGCAAGTCAGAAGAGAGGCATTTTTCCGACGGGGGCAAGGACATGGCGAAATACTACTACACCAAGGTGAGTTGCGTCTCGTGGGACTGCGAAGGGGGGTCGTGAGCGCTGGCCTGAGACATACTCCATGATATAGGGCGACACTACCATGTACTGGCTGCAGCCTGGCAACCAGCGCGTCGGCGACCAGCAATTCAACGCTTTCTCGCACAGCCGTGTGAAGCACGACTACATTACGTCCTGGAAGATAGACCGCGGTGACGAGAAGCTCGGCCCAGTTCTTGCCAGCGTGATCCTCGTGTTCGCTCTGTTCTTCTCCGTGGTCGGTTACATCCTCCAGTTTGTCGGCTTCCGCGGCTTGCATGGCTCGGTAGCCCTCTATCAGATTGCGGCAACCCTTCTCATGTCCGCCGTCCGCGCGTTGCTGAGGCTGCGGCGGCTCGACCCCGACGACAACAACCTCCGCACCACGCCCGGGACAAAGGAGGGCTGCGAGCTCGACTGGCAAGCCATGACCACCTTTGCGGATCGTCCTGGCCCCTGGTGGGAGGAGAAGCGAGTCGCGGCGCCGGCTCCCCTCACCACGGGTCCTTCCGGCGACGGGGTTCGCCTACCCTTTCGCATCAAGCAGGTGACACGCTGGCGGATACGAGACGGATATTACCGCTCAGGGATAGATTGGACGCTTTTCCAAGGCACTCGATCGGAGGCGGTAGCCTACATTGCCGTAATCAACGCCGACAACTCCAGGCGCCTGTACGGCTTCCGCCCTCGAGGAAGAAAGCCACCCACGGGAGGAGGGGGACTGAGCTGGTCGCTGAGCCTGGACTGCGCGCGTGAGGCGGTGGAGCTGGCTAGACACAACGAGGGCGTCTACGGCGCCGAATTCGAGGGATACTTTGGGCCGAACCCCGTCGCCATGGTGGCCCTCCTGCGGTCTCGGTTCGCTTTCCTGACCGGCGAAGGCATCGACAGCTCGCGG
>Ga0247770_1001240_pt1 | contig 21116 bp, 25 predicted proteins | sample UWRJL136409B6_FD_179943 | JGI IMG/M metagenome (GOLD analysis project Ga0247770, IMG submission 179943) | Plant litter microbial communities from Arlington Agricultural Research Station in Wisconsin, United States - UWRJ-L136-409B-6 | ecosystem: Environmental > Terrestrial > Plant litter >... | reverse complement strand
GGGTGGGAGGAGCAGGTGAAGGTTGGGGAGAGGCTAGTGAGGTTCTTTAAGGAGGGATTTCGGATGCGACGGTGCTGGGGAGGCAGGTTGGGACGAAGAATCCAGGGGGTGTGCAGAGGATGGGGGAGAAGGGGAAGGGGAGGTATTTGCATGATGGGGAGTCGATGCAGAGACTGTGGGATGAGATTGGGGAGCGGACAGGGACGAGGTGGAAAGTCAAGGCGGAGCTGAGCCATGGGGTCGATGTCCTTGAGGGGGGAGAGGAGGTTGAGAGGAGTATGATACGGTATGTTGTGAAGAAGTTGTGGGGGGGACAAGGGGTGGAGCACAGCACTTGAGCCGCTTTTCAAGACTTTTAGCTCGTATCAACACCCATTTGGCTCAACTCGCTGGGATTTGTTAGGAGGTCGTTTCCATGCCAACGACAGGATCAAACTGCCACTATCACACCGCCTCTGCACACCGCAACTTTGAACATGAGCTAGGCGGCCATGGCGGGGCTGATGTTGGTTGCGGAAGGGATGCCGCTTTGAGCCCTTGCTTTCGTACCATATGATGTAATACTTGCGTCGAGCGAGGTGCCCTTGTCTTCGTCGCTTGCTCATAATCTGGCATTCCCCCTTGGAGATACCAACCATTTTCCTACTGCATACCAGTCGATCATCTTGCTGCGGACCAAACACCATCGTGTCAGCAGGCTTAGCTCCCAATTCGCATCGCACCCCGAAACAATCCTAACACCACATCCACGCACCAGCCCCCGACGAACATGTCCGGCAGCGGTCAAGACGCGACAGGCTACGTCATGGCCGACACCAGTCCCTACACGACTGAGGAAAAACAATGGCTCAAGAAGCACTGGGGCGGCGAGTTCCACATGCTTCAGGCTTATGGTCTGAGCATCCACAAGGAGGACGACCGCGAGGAAGGAAGAGCTATTACGCGAGGGCTCATGAGGCAAGACGCCCATTCGGCTTGAAGGCAGCGACGTTTGGAAGGTGTCCGCAAGCAGGCCGGAGGCGGGACAAAGGGCAATCGGAGGTTAACAGCATGTGAACAATCGCCGGGTCTAGGCATTTTCCCAAAGTTCCGGGTTCTTTGAGTCAGGCAGCTTCAGGCAAAGCGTCAACACAACGTTTTCTTCCACACTCCATTTCGCAAACCTTGTAATTCGCCCACAGTGAACTGCTGTTGTCAAGAAGACTACCCACCACAGCTTGTCGCCCGATAACCACGTCCTCGGCGCGCTCTCGAACCCCGTGCAGCTGGTGCAGGGCCGGAGGCAGTACTGCTCACGACGAAAGCGGCGCCCGCGACGACGACAACAAAGAAACTTGGATTGGAGCTAGCCCATACACCAATGACGAAGAAGTGTGGCTCAAATCGAATTTTTGGTACCGAGTTCGAGTTTCTCCAACTCTACGGCCTGAGCACCATGAAGGAAGACGACAGGGAAGAAGGCAGGGCAATTGCGCGAACCATGATGAACAACGATCCTGACCGGCGGGTCGTCCAACTGGAGCTCATCGCTAGCCGGCGGAGCTAGAAGCGGAAGAGGAACGAGTAGCACTCTGATAATATCTCGGAAAGGACTTTGATGCGGATCCAGGCCCCCGTCGGTGTTGGACGTTGATGATGAGGTCACCATACGTCAAGCGTGGATATGCAAGAGAACTACATTCCTTAATTCCGACACATTATTTCTCCTGTCCCTGAACTTGTGATTGCCATCAACGCCAAGGGCATGTGACTCGAACAATCTTCATACACGGGGCAGTCTGGGGCCATGTTTTTGGTGCACTCAAGCGCGCTCCTCTACCCTGACTGGGTTCTATCGAGGAACTCAACAGCCCAGTGAGTATCAAATTTTTTTCAACGACTGCAACATCTCAAGGGATCCGGGAAGCTTGGAAAGTATTTCGACTAATTCTTTGTATCAACTAGCGTTGCAAAGGGACCGTGGCTGGTTCAAGGAATATCATGAGTTTGCGACGTTTGCATCGTTTACGACTACCTCCATTCAAGGGATTCGGAACGGCCTAGCGGTTGTTGGAATTGGCGTCGTGGAGCTTCCAGTTTGCAAAGATCAGGATATGTCCCATTCTGACCCTCGAGCCAACGGAATACTCCCTCTTATGAATGTTCTCCACGCCCCTGACGCCCCTTTTAACATCATCGGCTCTCTTCCGACCTGCTTCGAACACCATTACCCCCTAAAAACGCATCGCGGCGTGGCGGGTCAACTGATAGCTCGTGACGGCGGCTACAGAATTGCATACTTTTCAAAGCATCCATTGCACGATCTATGTATCCTCACACTCAGTAAACCTCCTTCCAGGCCATTTACTCGACGATCTACGTTGAATGCTCAGTCTAGAGATATTCTCCCCGTCATATGGCCGAAGTTTGAGCAGGAGAGGTGGGCCAAGATATGCTCTCCTTTGATGATCCGGGAAGATGGCAATAAGACAGAAGAGCACAACGGCCATGACGGTGATGAAGATGACGATGGCTATGACTACGATGGCGACAATGACGACGATGACGACGAGAACGACGACCATGAGGACGACGACTACGAAGACGACGACGAGAATGATGGCGACTCGATAGCCGAGCAGAAGGAAATAAAGCGAAAGATAATCGAACAACTGCAATTGGACGTTGGTATGCATCGAGCTAAAGTAAACATTGAAAGATTGAATGCTTTATGTGGACCCCTCTTTAGTGGTGACCGCAACGACGTCGGCAGGGACAAGGAGAAAGTCCAGCAGACGAAAGATCAGCTCAGAACACTCAACCAGATTGATGGGTTCTTCCTTGCCGCAGAGAACGATATCGCGGAATCAACTAGACAGAATGAAGACGGTAATTTCTCATGTTTCCTTTGAAAAGGGGAGGAAAGAATGAAATATGGAAGATAGAGAGAGACTAGAGGCTGGGGAGCGTACGGGTGCTGATGGTGGTGCTTGCGCCATGAAGCTGCATTGTGCGGGCAGGTTTACCCGCATTCAACCATCAAATCAAACCTTGTGTCTGCTAGTTTCTCCTTCGGGCCGATATGGCTATTCTCCCGGTGCAGACCGCCGTTGGTTTTAAATACTGCTTGGTGCGCTCGACTTCCACGAAGTTGTAGTTATCTTAGTCTTTCCTCACCGACTGTCATCAATTCAACACAAAAATGCGCCCAACGACCCTCACGGTTATCGTGTGCGCCGCTGGCATACTTAGCCTCATTTCATTACCCAACGCCTTGCCCTGGTATACAGGACCTCTGCAAGCCTCGGTCACCTACACATGCATGTCCTTTTCTGGGATTGACTCGATGTGCCGAATTGTTCTGCACTACAGAGTTGGGAAACAGGCGGGCGAGGAAGATGTGAGATGCACTCTGATGGGAGCCAGTGCGGCGACTGCGATTGCAGCTATCAGGACATGGAGATACCCCCCGTCTATGTTGTACAATACGAAGGAGAACTTGAAAGGGATCTGAGCACTTGATCCGATGGAGTTGGGTGACACAAGCTACCTATGAAACTGTACACTCGTTTGTCGCCAAACTCGGGTGTAGTTGTAGATAATTGTGGCATACTGCGACGGGTGCGGGACCTGAGGGGGTTCTCGGGGAATCGTCTGACCTCACGCCAGAGAACTGGCTCTGGACGGTTCTGCATTACGAAGTCAGTTGTAATTATTCCTAGGTACCTTACGATTCACAGTTCTAGGTAAGGTGCGCAATCCTGGACAACGAAGTCAGTGGGCTGTTGGGTCTTATTATGCTTCTTTCCACTGAAGTCAGCAAACAATAGGCACAAAGAGTATAAAGGGCTTTGAATCTCTGGAATCCCTAGGTATCCAATTCATTAATCTTTGGAACTGGGAGGAGACATTGACAACCTCAAGTTAAAATTCCTGTTCAACATTAAAGTGGCATGAAGAAAAAAGCCGATCCCTAAAGGTCATTGATTTCCAAACCAATAGTCCTCCTGCGATGTATGAACTTATAGTTGCGTAAAAAAAAGACTCACAGTAGGGCTTTAGATCTCAGCTCACTGGCGAATCCTGACATGAACGGGCATATTCTCTTTGGTGTGAGGAGTGTTTGGCCCGTTCTGATAGCACCGATGCCCATCTATGATTTCTTTGCGCTCCGATTTCTTTCTGTCCCCCCCCACCACCAATGTCAGTAGTTTCTCGGAAGGGATTGTGCAACATAAACTACATACTGGAGAATATCCCACTTGTCCCACGCGCAATCAATGTCCAGCTCCCTGGCGACAAGCGCCAGGACCACCTTCAACTCGGAGAGAGCAAGCTCCTGGCCGATGCAGTTCCGTGGCCCCAGGCCAAAGGGGTGCCAGGCATTCTTTGGCGGATATAGCGGGTCACCAGGGCTGGCGGTAAATCTCTCGGGGAGAAACTCGTTCGGACGTACCCAGATATGCTCTGCACGAGACGTCGCCCTGACTGCGTCCAGGATCATAAACCCCTCGGTTGGGTACGGTTCTGAGCCGGGAACGTCAAAGTTGAAGTCGCGGGTCCCCCCTCGGACAGGCCCGACGCCCGGGTACATGCGAAGGGTCTCTTTGACAAAGGCCAACGTGTATGTAAGTTGGTTCAGGAGATGGGGAGAGGCCTGCAGCTTTGGAACGACATCGTCAAGATTTGTCCCTAAGATAGTATCGTGTTCTGCCCGCACTTTGGCCGCTGCTGAGGGGTACTTTGCAAGACAATGAATAGCCCAGCAAATAGACGTCGAAGTTACGTCCTGTCCGGCGAAGACGAATATTTTGAGCTGGGAGAGCACAATGTCAATGAAGGCGTCGTCAACCTTGGCTTGGTTGCCTTTTCCCGCATCTTCCTGGAGGAACTCCCGAACGGCGAGGTCAACAATAGTTTTAGCTTTTGCGGACGGCTTGGTGGCGACGGAGGATTCTAGTCGGGCGTAGATACTGGGCAGGAGAGCCTCCCGCATGGTTCTGGTGTTGCGGGCGATTTTCTATAGCCGGATCGGGTTGAGCCGCGTGGGGAGCGTCCATAGGTTATATTCGAACACACCCTGGGATAGCTGATCGATCATGGCCTGCTGCAGCAATCCCGGCCCACGGGTTTGCTCATGGAGGCGGACGTCCAGGGCTGCACGGCCAATGACGTCGAACGTCAAATTGGTGGTCAGGGGCTCGAGAGGGAAGACATCTCCCCAGCCCCCGTCCTTGCCTGCCTTGGCCCGCAGGATGTCTCGGAACACGACTGTTTCCTCAAGGATGGTTGGAATCAGAGCCGTGAGGCTCTTAGAGCTGAAGCCCGGGTTGAAGCGCGATCGCCAAACACGCCATCTGTCGCCCTCACTGGTGAGGATATCAAGGTTTTGAGTCAAAGGATACAGGAACTTAACCACATTGGCGAGTTTTGCAAGGACTTGATGGTTTGGAGCGCTCTGAGTTGTCATAGCTGGGTCGATCACTGTTCATGGGTAAAGTTGTCCTCGGCTCAGCATTGAACAATTGGTCTTGTTGGGCTGCTACTTACTGTACAGTGTTGGTGGGCCCATAGGCCAGACGTCAACATAGATCAAGCCGGGACAGGCGGCACAATCTGGGAAGAATTCCATCCAATCCTCAACAATGAGTTGGGGGATGTAGTTCCAGTGCAGATCCCGGGGCTTTGATTTCATCAGCCGTGCGAGGAGAGGAAGATGGCCGAGCAGAAAGGAGTGGCGCATCATTGGCTGCGCTGGAGCTGTCAGTGGCTGGTCATTGGCGATCCGACAGGGCAGGGATCGGGTCGACTCACGATTCCGCGGGCTTTCAGACGTCGAAATTGCATCCGCACAGTTATGAAGCGATAGAAAACCCACGCCGCGCCGCCTGCGAGGATAAGCCAGAGGCACGCAAGAATGGGAAGCCCGAGTCTGAGCTCGGGCAGAAATACTGGCAGCTGAATAACACCCATCGTTGATTGATCTGAGCCCGGGCACTTGGGAGACGCAGGCTGAAGATGTAGCTCAGGTCGACGTGGTTTCGATCGATGCTGATAAGTACGAGGTCGGAGATGATGGCGCCGTGTCAGCCCCATCTGCGGTGCACGGCCTTTTCATGTCTGGCAGTAAACCCCCCGTATTAGAGCATGTCGGCTCTTCCCTTTATCTGCACAAACGGACGAATGAACGTTTACATTGCAGAAGCGCATTGATGCACCCATCCTGCAACGCCAGGACGCACATCATCTCCTAGGTGCGCTCCTACCCTAAACATCAGGACTGGATTCCAATGTAGCGGAATCAACAACCTCCTCTTCAGCGACTGCCACCACCACCTCTGTAACTCATTTAATTTTATTTCTTGGCGCTGTCAAAGTCTAGGCTAACTGCCAGGTACTGTGGAAGGTAGCATTGCATTGCTGATCATCCTGGGCTGAGCGATTGGGCTGCTCGGACTCGGGAACGTTCGGTACCCAGCCACTTTATTGAGGCCGTGAGTCAACATGAAAATTCCACCGTGAGTGTCTGTGTCGCGGTTTTGGGTGCCGTTTTTGCCTAGTGTGGACCCGCCATTTTCAATAAGCTCGAGCACCCAGATACCCCTCCAATAGTTTCCCCACGCATCCCGCTTCATGGATCCCAGCTTCAGCAACACTTCGCTATGGCATCAATTGCATCGAGGCCGCTACCGGCGGTATCTCTATCGGCTGCATCTACGTCGGTATTGGCTTTATCGGCAGTTCTGTCGACGTCTACCATACTTCGGTAAACTCGACAAAAGATAGCGATTCCCAGACCGACGATTCCCAGACCATACGATTCACTAAAGTGTAAGATCTCTTTAACAGAATTAATCACATTAGTGGGGATTCCCTTACCGTCATAAATATAGTATTACCCTTTTATTTCTATATAGTATATTAATTGTTTAAACGTCTCTCTTAGTTATTTCACTAAAATCTAACGTAAGCAAGAGAAGTAAGAAAACTAAGGCCGCAGGTACCGCTTTCGCAATTACGACAGTAATTCTCAGATCCTTATTATCACAATCACAACTGACCTTTATAAGCAACTTCACAAACAGTTATATAACAAGTTTCTCAGGCAAGTTCGCGATATGGGTTTAAAGAACAGTTGGAAAGATATTGGCAGTGCTACACTTCCAGGATAACAAGGACAAAGCGGTAAAGAGGGTAATTCAGCTGGTGGCCCAGAACCTCAACGAGCTGCTAAAAGTGCCTGGCTAACACTTATTATCAAGGCAGGGTTTTCTCAGACGCTGGGGTGATTGCGTATAGTTATGCGGCGGTGGTTTTCTATGTTAAACCACAAGGTTAAGATTGTTCTTCTTACCAAGTTTAACGGTACTACAATCCTTTTGGAGAAGTGGGAGGAAGAGCTAGTCTGCCCTGGAGCTACCATAACGCGACGCTCACTTCAACACTAAGAGCCGGTACTTAGACAAAGCATTACTATTACCCGAGATACTACAACTAACCCGGAAACGTACAATGTCACTAGAGGTGCATTAGTACTGTCATTCTGGCTTCTTTTCCTAAGAGATCCAGGCCTTAGGGAGGGAGACTTAGTTTACAGCGTTCAAGACCTGGAGGAATATGTGGCAAAGGTCTGGGCTCAAACGTAGATTAGCAGTTGTAGATTAGCAGCCAATCAAATTCGGCATAGCCGACCAATCAAAAACGGCAGCCCCGACCGCGACACAGGAATTCCAGCTTACCACTCTCGGGTCAATCTTTCCATAGGCGATCATGGCGATCAGTTTTGGCAGGACTGAAAATGTCTCGATCTCTTGTTGTTTCTCCTCAATTTCTTGTTGCATCTTTGCTGATCGTTTTCTTCTGGGAGTTGATAATCTTATCCTTGTGTGACAATTCCAAACGAAGATGCTGTATCTTGCGGCTTTGCCCGCCGGCGGGATTTTCTTGGCCCGATTTGCCGCCGCTGCTGCCACGGCCTACCTCTCCGTCATTGCTGAGCGAGGAGCTGGTGGTGTTTTTGACGGTGTCGCTGCCGGTATTTGTGGGCTCGCACTAGGCTTCCGTGACCGCGTCCTGGAGGTTCGGCTGCGCGTGATTAGCATGAGGTTCGAGGTGTGTGATGGGGGAGATGTGTCGCTGAGGCTGTGCGCGGGAAGACACAAGAGCGGGATATGCGGTCAGAGGGATTTCCCAACGGGGAGAACGGCCGCCTCGCTGTACTGAGAACGCGTTGGCTGATGGGGGACGCGCAGTTGGGTGAACACAAACCTGGTCAGAGCCTTCTCGGCCTCCCTCTCCCTGCGCAATCTGCGGCGGTGGGGTTTGGTGATACGCGCCATTTCTCAGTTTGGAGGTGTTGGAGAGAAGAAGGTGGTGAAGAGCAGAAGGCAGCGGAAGAATATGGCGAGTTGGGCGGGGGAGAGGAAGAGTTGAGGAAATAGTAAATGTGGAGGGTGGGCTGAGGAGGAGGTGCTCAAAGCGACGATATTTCCTAAAGCAACGCGTCACGTCACGCCAACCCATAGAGTAGCAAAGAAAACTTCTGATTCCTCATGAATGATTCAGGCTTCGGGCCTGGCATGATCTAAAAAGTGTGAGTACCCAAATTTGGCCTTCGCTGAAATATGTGCTGGAAAGCGTGATAGCTATGGAACAATAAAGATCGCAAGAGAGAACGATCCACTCTACTGATCTTTTTATGCCTTCTTTCTCTTTGGAGAAATGAAGAAGAAATTCAGCGTTGTTCTTGCTGTATCAAATACCTTACCTTGCGTAGCAGTTGTCGCTGCTGTGAAGATGTTGCCACCCTGAATATCCCCCAATCCCAGCTAGATCTGATACCGCCTGCAATTCTTGAGAATAAACAAACAGCCCTTGCCCTGATTTCGCCATTTCAGATCAGTTGTGCTGCCAGCCCCACTTCCCCCAGATGATCCCTATTTCACCACCAAAACCCTTGCTTAACCTTTCCTCACGTCCCCAAGCTTGCCAACTTCAAGGTTTCTGGCCCCGACAACGGCGAGATGTCTCGCCACAATGAACGCCAGCGCCGCAAACTCCAACAGACGCGTGAAGCTTTGGCGGCTCAACCTGGAACTACCGAAGGAGTAAGTCTGAGTCTGCGTCACCTCAACGACCGGCTTCTAGCATGATTGAGGCCTTCCTTCCTTTCCTCGTTTCAGGCTGCGCGGTTTCTTTTCTCGCCTCAAATTGCCTCCCATCATCGAAGCATTCTACAGACACAACACTACAACCTAATTTCTTCTTCTCTTGACTCGGGCAAAATTTTAGCTGACCAAGAATGAATGTAGTCCGCAAACAAGATGATCGATCCTCCCGTCATCACCGGCGATATGGCCGCTTCTGCGGTAAGTCCATTTCTAGACACAGAAATATCCCATTCTTCTCACATCTGCTCTTTGCGCTCGAATTTTAGTTCTACTTGACTCTTCATCTTCACCCTTCCTTCCTGGTCCCTCTAGCACGCTTCCTGAATCTTACCCCTCTCCCGTCCCCCACGTATCGCTGCCCCTTCATCGAAAGCATTCCGTGGGCGTAAAGACACAGCTGGACCACATGCGGAGACTGGCTGTTTGCATCTGTCGGGCATCTCGGACCTATGCGCCGAGCCTGCTGGCAAAAAGTCTCCGCATGACAGCAGCTGCTCAGGTTGAAAGGCTCTGTAATCCTAACTTGGAGTGGCCCCGGAATGAGCTCTGATGCAGCGGCGGGCTTCGCTTTCTGGAGGTGCCAGGCGCTACTGTGAGAGCGGAAACTTGTTTCTGAGCCCGGTGCTTGACACGTCTGGGGGCTTGGTCCGTCGCTGCCAACTGGCTAGTGATCGATACTTGGTCTGTATCGGTTGGGCCGAGTTGAACCTTGCGGTTCTTGCAGCTTAAATGGCGTACAGCGTTGAAGGATTTCTGGGCTTGCCTGGGAACCGGATCGGTCAGAGATGCAGATCACATACTTCTCATGGCATTTCCTGTGTTTGACTTACTCAGCTTTGTTGTTTGCTTTGCTGACTGGACTAGACGACAGATGATTCCCAGAATACTACCTCCACGATCAACGGTCGTGATAAGGACGGGGACGGCGATGAAGTCCAGATGTCGGTAGTTAGGCATTTTGATCGGCAAAATGCGCTTGATGCGTTGAATGCTGCTGCCAACAATATGAAGGAAGACACCATGGCGGAATTAGCCAGCGCTTTGGTGTTATTCCAAGATGCAATGGATCTCCTCACGACACAAGAACGCTCTTCCCAGTCCTCAATTCTGCTGCTCGCGGTGGGCTTGAAGCTCATGTACAAATCACTCGACACCGGAATCGACTTTGTCCTGCAAGGAGTGACGGAAGATTGGGCGGTCGGATACCGGCAGTTCCTCAGTCACTAGAGCCATCAGAGGGAAGCATTTCGACGCCTGTCTACCCTGGACGATCACCATCAAGTATCTCGAGTCCCTGCCGAGAGTTCAGAGCGCCATATCCCGGAAGCCTCCTTGAATTCGGAGTTAACAAGCGTCAAGGCCAGAATAAGGGAGTTGGAGAAGTCCACTAGCTTATATAAGAGCAGATTGAATGGCCAGCAGAGTGCCTCGGACAAGAGAGACCAAAAGGCGGACATAAGAGACCAAAAGGTCGACTGGCTGCAGTTGCAGTTAACTGAGATGGAAGTGAAGTTCATCTCTATAACAAAGGATCATGAAAGTCAGTTGCAAGAATTGCGGGCTGGAATGGTGGTGAAGGATAACACGATCGGTGATTTGAAGAGAAGTGTCGATTGTCTCACCCAAAGTGTCAACAACCTCAACGAAGGCGCCAAGAAGAGAGATCAGGATATTGCGATTTTGAGCAATTTGCCGAAGTTTCTGAGTAGGATGGCCAATGGAGAGATAGACGAGAGAAAGGTAAGCAACTGGGTGTAACTATAACGGACGAGTTCGAGACTAGCTCACTGACTTATCGCGTTCTTGTAGCTGCCAACTGAGATGGAGAAACTGCATATATGAGTTCGCAGACAATTCAGCGCCAAACTGGATAGCTTTGGTTTACTTTGCTCGCTCACAGCTCTTACTGGAAGGAAGAAAACGGAATTTGGGGAGTTGCCAGCGTATTCGAGATGACAAGAAAAGACATGGCGAAATGATGTTGTTATATTTATGTTACGTTGTGGTTTCCGAGGACACCTTCCTCCCGTTCCTGGATGATCATGAAACCTTTGCGGTAAATTCCAAAATTTGTTTAAGAAGGCTTAGATAATAGAGCATCCTGCGTCGATGAGAGGCTTCCAGGTTGCCAGAAAAAAGATTGATAGAAGAATCGGACAGACGGAATTGCTCTTTACCTACCTTATCTGAGTGACGTGCCTGCTTTTAATCACCTCAATCAACCCCACCTCGCGCATGCCCAAAAAGCGAAAAAGCCAGGCATAAAAACCATGCTATTGGAGTACGCTCGGAAGTCAACAAACCCAACTCGTTCTTTCGTTTTTGACCTGATCTTCAAATTCCCACCATTCTTCACGTGGCCCACCCCTCACAACAATGGACGTGTCCGAAATCGATCCCGAGACCTTGAGCCTCATGGTGCAGCTGCACCTGGATGACCTCAAAGCACTCAAGAACACGGTCGACAAGAAGGGCAAGGGCCGCGAAGGAGAGGTGACCGACTTGGTCGTCGCAATTGAGGCGTATCAGGACAGTCTGTCCGACCATGCGCAGATCCTGTCCGACCGGGCCATGAGCCAAAGCATCGGCCGAGCCGTGCTGCTTGACGCCGAAACAATCCGAGCCCTGAGGGCCGAAGAGGAGCGCGACAGATGCGACAGGGAAATGGCGCTCCGGCTGTCGGGGACCAGAAATGTAGGCCCGCCTGCGGCCCCAGGAACACTCTGGAACGACAAGCAGTCGCTGGGAAAAAGGAAGGCGCCTGAGGTTGGCCCCGCAAACGACCAAAGTTCAGCAAGCCAAGCCGAGTCTTCTTCGTGGGCTGCGAATCGCAGATGACAAGATGCATCAGAGGAACAGAAAGCGAAGAGGAGCTGCATCGCATGCGGAGATGAGCATCACCAAGTTGACACCGTCGCCTGCACAGGATGCTCACATAGGTACTGTCGGGGATGCCTCGAGCCGCTGTTCCAAGCTTCATTGAAGGACGAGACGCTCTTTCCGCCGAAGTGTTGCGGCAAGGCGATTCCGGTCGACATTTGTCGGCCTCTCCTACCCGTACAGCTCGTTGGAGAATTTAGCGCCAAAGTCATCGAATTTGCGACGCCAAACCGCACATACTGCTCCCAGCCGACCTGCTCGACGTTCGTGCTGCTCAGAATGGGACCAGGCGTATCAACATTGTTAAGCACGAGACACAGAATCTTATAGCAAGCCGCCAGTGCCAGCACCGAAGTTGGGGACGCTTGGACGGCAGACACCAATGCGAAGAGTGCAATGATGACCTGCTAGAGTTCATCTATGAGTGTTAGTAGTGTATGATCATGGCTTGCCGGCGCTGCCGGTTCAATCGCCTCTAGGCTATGTCAGGACTTAGAGGACTTAGGATTCACCTCAGCACATCTCAACGAGGACTTTCGTCTAGAAATGATGTGCTATACTATGGAGAGCATGGTCGTAACTACTACTGGTGCCCTCATCGCACAAGATGAAAGGAGTTTGTGCATATTCAGTGTTGTTCAATTCCACATTAATGGTACGGGTGGACGCGGTTGGGCAAATCGGATGGGAGTCGTTGACCTGAATGACTTTTGTGTCGAGATACTAGATACTTTCCCCGGTGTATTGGGAGGAAGCAACCAAGCTATAATGTCGGCAGCTCTTTTGTAGATTACCGCTGATAGATCACCAAGTTGAAATTGAGAACATGTGAGCCAGTAGCCAGTGAACTGTTATGCCTGAGTAATAAAGAGATTTCCAGCTCGCCACGGGAGAAATTAAAATGTCAGGGACGTTGATCGGAATTGACATGATATAGGTTGGAGTTGATGGTTAAGCCACAGATTCCTGCTTGTCAGCCAGCACGCCGCGAGCAACTCGCAAGTTGAAGTCCTACATGACGGTTTCCGGCGGCGTAGCGACTGACTTTGTATGTGGCGCCATCTCTAGACATTGTGGCCAGAGTGACCAGGACGAAGGCGAGCGGGTCGCCCACATCTGCCTGCACCTGTTACCCGAGGGCCGAGATGTAGTTCTAAACGGGTTCTGGGCCAGGGCAGTGAGATCAGAATAACGGCACTGCACTCGCTCGTACAGCAGTGGCAACCACATGGAGCTGTTTGTCCGGAAGCACTTGGACGATGGGGGCTGGTCGTTTCTCGCCCCTGCCAATGTTGCCGTTGCGACGCCGAGGTCCAACGGAACGGGGCGTGATGTCGTCCCGCAGAAAGCTAGAGTGAATTGGCAGGAGTGAAGAGACGTGAAGGACGGAAACCAGGACTCGAAGTTTCGGGGCGTCGGTGATGGTGGCCGGACTATCGGCGCGCAGATCAACGCTGCTCGTAAGTCTAGCTGTCAAGAGATCGTCCAGATGACAACAACTTGATGTATTCTACATGCCAGGCGAAGGACTCGGGGAGGGAGCTCCCGTTCTAGTCGCTCCCGCACGGCCGTGTCAACGCCCAGTAGCACCATTCAAATTCTTCGCCAATGCGGGCACCGGGAGGGCGGGAAGCGAACCGCGACGGGCACCAGCTCGTTGAGGGGCCCATCAGCTGCGGGTCTCGACATAGTGGGGACGCCAGGTCAACCGGTCTCACCGCCATTGAGCGACTGGTGGATTCGTGACAAAGGAGCTGCCTAATTCTACTCTATCCATCTCATCGCTTGTATTGCTTCGCTCCTTCCATGTCACGTCAACCTATCAATGTCAACACCCGGCCTTCATAGCGTTCTCGCTTATGATTGGCCTGAGTAAAAAGTACTTATTTGTTTCACGGAGGCTCCCAAACCTAGCTCCGTCTCTCCAAAAGGACCAACAGGGCTACACAAACAAGGGCCACATCGAAGACCTTCCGCCTTAGAACGTGAGCTTAATTATCTAGTTATTCCGGACGATGATGCCCTGGAGCGGTTGGCGTCTGAAATTGCTTTCATCTTGGCGATTTTTCAACGGCAAAGTCAATGCGTCTAATCAAAATATCTACCTCCTAGGGAATGTGAAACTTCCAGGTTCCATGCGTCTTTCTTCGCGAATACCTTACCTAATCTCGACAGCTCCACTGCTGGGTCCCATTGCAAGTGGCATGATATCGGTACCCGAACAGGAGCCGTGATCGGTGATCCATCTCACACCAACATGGGTTCCGGTAGCTAAAGATTGACCCGGAGCAGTAACAAGTTTCGAATTCCTTTTGGGTCCTTCAATCCTTCACTACCGTCCCATTTTTCCCCCTCTGAGCAGTAAGCTCTTTCATTCACGTTCCGTCTCGTCCATGGTGTGAGCATTCCAAATTACAGTGTCGCGTGCGCCGCTGCTGGATGGAGCTAGACGAAGCGAGTGGTCGCTGCCGCTCACCGGCTTCACAAATCCACTCATCAGTCCACATCTGACATTACATAGTACCTGCGGCTATGGTAGGTAGGTTTGTTTTCAGGGGCCCGCCAAGTGGGCTGACCATATTGGGTAGATTGTTGATCTCGTTCCCGGAACAACATCTGTCCCGGATAAGGTCGCTTTAGCCAAGGTATGGATCCATATGTGGACCCTTGGTGAGGCAGAGTGGATAAAAACCAGAATAGAAGCCAGTTGAGATGCTTCCAGCCGTCAAAGCAATGACAAAGAAAACGCTTGGGTTGCAGGGACAAAAAAGAACCCCTCCCACTGCATCATGAAACCCCTTCGAGCGACAGCAATATACAGACTCCTGGTGGAATCCTAGTAGCTGCAATTAAATTTTGGCAGTGTCAATAACGGCAACCTTCCAGTCTGCCTTACCAGCCCCGACAAAAGCCCACCGCGCTGGGCACTATCGCTTGACAAAGGGACCATAGATGGGTAGATGCGGTACCTATTACAATCCTCCGCACTGAATTTTCCACGCGACTTGTCCTTGGCAGGGCGATTCTATACGGTGGAGTCGAGTAGGAATGAAGCGTTGTCGTAAGGTTCGAAGCGGTGGACCTCGAGCTGACAGATATCAATTGGAAGACATGATAGGCTGGCATGTTCTCATACGTCATGATCACACGAGCCCTTGCCATTGAGACGGATGCCACATCAACTTGGTAGTTAGGTAGCTGGTGTAAAATTATTATTTTACGGGCCTCGTGCAGTGACCTATCCCGGACCCGGATCGTATCGGAAAGGAAGGTAGTAAGAAAAATGTTGAACTCATTTCCGAGATCCAGAAGAAATCTAGGCAGCCGCCAATGCACGATCCATCTAATAAGACACTTGGATGATCTAACCGATAACCTGAGGTGGAGAGAGGCACTGACCGCGGGCTGTAGGGCTTTAGCCAAGGTATTGGGTCAGGTCTTGGCCCTGGATGCTGCCATAGGGCCATATAAGCCCGTTTGCTCGTAATAATAGGAATGGGCGCGGCAAACATCGGTAGCATTTACCTAGCGGTTGGTGTCAAGCGCACTCACGGCGCGTGCAAACCGGGCTGGGCCCACGGGTGCTAGAGCCCAACTGGAAGGCGCGGCTTAAACGGACCATCTCGCGCTAGTACAGTGGTATTGAAACTTCAGCCCTGTGGACGGGACGTTCCAATGAGGCAGCGCAGCGCACGACTAGCCCTCGCTTGTAGAGGTAAAGGCCCGACGAGTGATGATCCCGGCTCAGGAGACTGGAACTTTTACTGCGGAGGAGGTTGAGTGGGGTTATCAAGGGAGATTCAATCTGCAGCAGGCAGCAACAATTCGGCTAGGGGACATCTAGTGGTGCACCTTGCGGGACTCGAGCAGCCATCAACGGCAACGATGGGCAGACGTAGTGCCGGTTGCATCTTGGCCAAGCCACCGCAATGGAGACACCAGCTCCAGACACACTGACGAGCAGACAGACAGACGGACATCGATACGTATATAAGGAGACGACGTGCCCGACATCCAACACCCAGATCATCAGCCTCATCCACAGTCTTCCACACTCGCTCAACCCAACCTACCAACTTCAGTTCTCTCACTCACACCGAGTCCCAACTCGCAAAACCAACACTCCCAACCACCAAGATGCGTTTCAATATCTTTGCCACCCTCCTCCTCACTGGCTTTGCCAGCGCAGCCGCAGTCGCCCCCGACCAGTCGCCCAACAACATCGTCAAGCGCGACTCGTTCGACTGCGCCGGCTCCGGCATGTGCGGCAGCGCGGTCAACTTCGTCCGCGACTGCGACATCGCCGTCAACTCTGTCCTGATTCGCAACAACGATGTCAACTACGGCGCTTCAGGCTCCGGCAAGGCCGATGGTGCCCAGCGCGGTCGCTGCAAGATCTTCATCGGCGGCCCCCGGGACTGCGTGCGCACCGGCAACCAGATGTGGCAAGATTACCAGGAGATCCGCCGCGCCGCCTGCGCCAAGTGTGGCAGCAAGCACTGGGGCACTAACAACGCCTGCCGCACCACCGTCAACTACGTCGCTTAGGCGATTCGACTCTGCTCGCACCTTCCTCTCATCGCACACACACACACGACACAATCTCTTTCCTAGCATTGTTGGGTACTTTTTCACCTAGGCAGTATTCAGAAGGGGTTGTTTGGATGTTTGGCGAATAGACTTGGAGCTTGGATACATGGGGTGATAGCATGGAGAGGAACTAGAAAGACCTAGCAGTACAACCATCGCGGCCTCCCTTTATGGTATAGTCAATTTAACTGGTTGCTATGTCTTCTTATTCTTTTCTGTGAACTGACATGTACGAACGCAGAGGGTGAGGATGCCCGGTAGTTTCGCATCTATTTAGCGCAGGGCTCTTGGTTTATGTTGAAGTTTCTGGAGTCAATTTGAAATTCCAGAATTTGTTTCTCAACGGCCCCGCAGACTGGGGAATACTTACCTTAGGTACCAGACATTATCGTTCATAAGTAAGAAACATGCTGAGATGTAGCTCGGATGTGGAGACAAGCAAGGATCACTGGTCCCACACTTTAAGTCTCTTTGAATATGATTATTTATCCAAGACGGCTGACCTGCATTCGTTTATAGCGGTGAGCATGACTCAAGTTCTGAGCTATTATTAGCTGCTCAGACTGCTGTTGGTAATCAACAAGAAAACGGTGAGCATGTGGTCTGTGCGTCGTGGTATCTCCCGATGTTTCGGAAGCATCGGATTGAGTGCCCTGGTAGGTATTTTGAGCAGCTTTGAAGGTCGGATTTAACGGACCTCATTCTTTAACCAAAAAATGGCACTGCAGGCGCCAATAAGCCGTAGTGTTTCTTACCAGCATGCCGTTGGTTGATGGCACGACCTCAGTTGAGTTTGAAGGTCTTGGATCTGGTAGATTTTGATGACAACTTGGCCAACAGCTGATGCAGCCAGGATACCAGAAGACCAAAACGGCAAGTGCCCCCTTGGATCATCATAGGCTTCCCCAGACCAGGAGGTTGGATGCGGCCTTTCTATCCTCATTACCTTACCTAATGTTTATTGTACGTTCAAGCAAGCCATTCGATTTGACACGTCGACAACCATGACCAGGCCCCGGATGATCACAAAAGTGATTTAACATCTATTCCCCATCTTGCGCCCTTGTGGTTAGTGCATGTTTCTTGCCCGTGAGGGTCGCCATTCCGTTCTCCACCAACACCGACACTGTGTATCAACACCTGCACCGCTTACCAATCGCCAATGGCACGCCAACACCCACGCGGCGTCAGCAGACGCCGGCATCTTCGCTGCCTGCAGCAATCTACCCCAGTGTTCTGGGCACCCGCGGGATCTTGTTGCGATGGCGACCAAAGCTATCCCACAAACCAGGTGCTTACCGGTACTTAAAGGTAGATTATCCCCCGCCCCAGTTGCCTCCCCATTCTGAACTTTCCAGACAACTCACACACGACGCAGACAATTCGGCAACATTTCCCATCAACCGCTTTACCCTATACGATATACTATGGCTGAGCCTACTGCAGCTATTCCCGAGGGGTCATTGATCCTTATCACCGGCGTGACAGGCCATGTCGCATCCGAGTTGACCAAGCAGTTCCTCGAGCGGGGATACAAGGTCCGCGGTACCGTCCGCGATCTCGTCAAGGCCGCTTGGCTCGTGGAAGATGTCTTTAAGACGCATGCGGATAGCGGCAATTTCGAGATCGTCCCCGTTCCTGACATCAGTGCCAGAGGTGCCTTTGATGATGCTATCAAGGGTGCATCGGCCGTCGCCCACATTGCCACGATTGGGTCATTCGATTCGGACCCGAACAAGGTGGTCACGCCAACCGTTGCTTCGGTGACTTCCATCCTCGATTCCGCATCCAAGGAGGCATCTGTCAAGCGGTTCGTCTTTACTGGCTCTATTGTGGCGACTACGATGCTTGTCCCAGGAAATTCGGCGCACATTACCAAGGACTCGTGGAACGACGCAGTCCTCGACATTGCTTGGGCTCCTCCCCCTTACGACCAAAGCCGAGCTTTCCCCGTCTACATGGCGAGCAAGGTTGCCGCCGAGAAGGAACTCCTTAGATTCGTTGCCGAGGAGAAGCCACATTTTGCTGTCAACGTTGTAACGCCCCAAACAATTCTCGGCAGGCGGCTGAACAAGAATTGCACCTCACTGAGCGCCAACATTCTGCCCAGCTTGTACGAAGGCAACCTGGACATTGTTCAGATGCTGCCAGCCTGTAAGTCTGACTATATTCTCGGTTGCCGCCCTGTAGTGCTGATCATGTCGCGACAGTCTATGGAGTTGATGTCAAGGACGTCGCTCTTCTACATCTCGCAGCCATACTCGACGCAGATGTCGACAACGAACGTATTCAAGCCTGGGGTCGGCACTGCACATATAACGAGGCGTTCGCGATTCTTCGCAAATTGTACCCGAAGCACAAGTTCGTCGAAGATCTTGAGAACGTGGAATCGTATAGTATCACTTCGGACCTTACTCTGCCGCTATCGCTGTTGAAGAAGTGGGGGAAGCAAGATGGATGGAGGCCGCTTGAAGAGACTTTCGCAGACAACTTGGACCATGTACCTCGTGAGTAACCGGGGAGATTTCGCGGATAGCATAGCGCAGCACTTGACACAACAATCAGCTCCATCTACCAATTACTCGGTCAACTATATCTGAGTTTTTACGTAGTGCAATCAGCCTTTCGCCAGGCGTGCAGAAGAGTTCCAACACACAATCATCATGAATGAATATCAGAGGACACATGACGTCGCATCCATTTGAGCCTCAGTTTCATAAATCCGAGGACCTGGTCGGCAGGAAATTGGGGGCTTCCAGGGCGCTGTGGTCACGTGCAGTATCCGAGGTGATCCGCATCCTTCGTGCGCCGAGCCTTCGCCATGTGGGCGCAGTCTCCTACGGCCTTTTGTAGGCTCCATTTTTTTCAATGGTAACCGTGGCATATGGGGCTATGCTCATTGGCAGGCTCGGACAGAATGGAGAGCTCAGACGTTTTCAGGGGTTGTTCGTTGGTCGGAAGCTCCAGGCTCCAGGCTATCCCTTGGTAATCATCGTCAAAAGCAGCCGGTTTTGCGTGTCTGCACCGCCAGCAAGGCTGATGCTCATGGGGATGCTAATCTCCCGCAGACATCATCCTGTCCGAGGAGCTTCGCCTTCGACGATCGTCACGAAACGGGCCCCCATCATGGTTCTCCACGACGCGTCAGGGTCAGGTATAAGGAGTGGTGCTCGGGCTGATACACAAGACGTTACGGCTTCCTTCTGTTCATCATCTTTAGCATCTTTCGGGCCCTTTTTCTGATTTCTGGTTCATCACCTCGCGCGCCACTCTACTTTCTTACGCCCCCCTATGCCGTCAATGTCGATTCTCGCGGCGGCCCTCGCCGTGCTGGCCGCCGTACCGGTTGCCAGCGCCAGTGTCTGCCCTCCTCTCGGCCCAGTGCTTCTCCCGCCGCGATCGCCCAGCCAAAACCCCATCGTGAAGGCCGCGGTCGGCAGCTTGAAGGCAAAGCTAGATATTCAGATCAAGGGCCAGATGAAAGCTTCCGCCGTTTCAGTGGCCGCCAAGTCCATCCACGAGGATGGCCTGTTGTTCAACTACCACTTCACGCCGCCAACACAATCGGGGCTCGGCACCACTAACATCGACGAGGACACCATCTATCGCGTCGGGAGCGTCTCCAAGCTGATGCCTGTGCTGGCCCTGCTCCAAAACGGTGAGGTTAGCGTTGAAGATCCCGTTACCAAGTACCTCCCAAGCTTGAGGAACGCGACGGGTACGAGCGAAGTTCTCTCAGTCTCTTGGGATGACATCACCATCGGCGCGCTAATGTCGCATCTTTCTGGTCTCTCAACCGACTGTAAGTCCACAAACTCACACCAACACACCCACACAGTCAACCAACTAACCCACCTCAGCGGCCCAGGACCTCGGCTTGTACCCAACTGGCCCATGGACATTGATGGGTCTTCCAGAAGTCGCTAAAGGCACTGGCCCGTCATGCTCAGGCCTTCCTGGCACGAAGCTCTGCAACGCGACAGATCTCATCCGCGACATGGCGCGTCGACCGCCGGTCTACCGAGAGTTCACAACCCCGGTGTACTCGAACATCGGGTACGCCCTTCTTGGCCTCGTGGTTGAAGCCGCAACCAACAAGACTTTCCAAGATGCCGTGCAGACTGGCATCTTCGACGCCATTGGCATGAAGAGCACCTCGTTCAACGGCCCCCCCAAGTCGTTCGCCGAGAAGGGGTTCATTCCGGTAAAAGAGAGCACCTGGAACTTGACCCTTGGTGCTTTCGAAGCGTAAGTACCTTCCTCAACACCGAGGCCCTCGGGCGTGTCCTAATCTTCTCTGTTTTCCTCTTAGCTCCGGTGGAATGTTCTCCAGCACCAACGACCTCATTCTTTTTGGCAAAGCCCTCCTCGAGCACCGCCTCCTCTCGGCCGCTAAGACTCGAAAATGGCTTCAGCCTCTCGCCCACATAACTGCGACGAGCTTCTCGGTTGGCGCTCCCTGGGAAATCGGCCGCAGCGACACCCTTACCATCGACG
>Ga0247770_1001239_pt1 | contig 21118 bp, 11 predicted proteins | sample UWRJL136409B6_FD_179943 | JGI IMG/M metagenome (GOLD analysis project Ga0247770, IMG submission 179943) | Plant litter microbial communities from Arlington Agricultural Research Station in Wisconsin, United States - UWRJ-L136-409B-6 | ecosystem: Environmental > Terrestrial > Plant litter >... | reverse complement strand
ACGGCTATAATAACACGGCTTCCACTCTCAAAGATAGAAATAATTAATCACCTTCAACACACTCTGCTTTCTAAAGCCTTAACCCCTTTTGCATTTTAACAAAGATCGACCAGATCGCCTCTAAGAACTAGTTAAGATAACTATTAAGGCTAATAATTAATACTATAATCACTATTATCAAAAGAACTTTTAGAAAGAACAGACCCCTTACTAACTAAACAAACCTAAAAAGGGGAACTAGTTAACCGCGATAAGTTACTATCCCAGGCTAATAAATATTAGTATAGTAAACTGCTAAAACCGACCTAACTGCAATAAACCTTAACGATAACAGTAACAAAAGTAGCCTAAGGATATATTACAGGTCCAGTGCTTTAACTATAATAAGAAAGGACACGTAGCATAGTAATATCTGTTACTAAAGTAAGTAAGTTAGAAACCTATTCTAAAAGGAGAAAAGCATATTAGGTTTAACTTAAGAGATATCTATATTAAGATAGTAAGTAACGAAAAAGACTGCACCTAGATAGATAAGTGCAAGTTAGGAGACGAGGATAAAGTGGAAAAACCTTAAGATATAATATATTTAATCTTTACAGGGGTTTTGGAAGAGTTAACTACAAAGGTACAGGTTGCAGAAAACTAACTCTAAAGTGGAAACTTAAAACCACTAAAAATGTAAGTTACAGAAGACCGACTTTAGGAAGAAATATTCCAGTTAACTGTTATAGGTTTTAAAAACCTTACCTTATAAGCCTAAGAACTAAGGAAGTTTAAGAAAAACCCTAACTTAAACCTTACCAGAATAGTCGAAAGAGTTAAAAAACTAGCCCTCCAGGCTATATAAGTAGTGAAGTAAGCCTTAAAAGGTAAAAGAGAATAAGTTAAGAGAATTAAACTAGAGAAACGGAAGTTCTTCTTAATAATACCCCTTAAGATTCTTAAACACTTTAAGCATACTAAATAGATTAGCACCTTTACCTCCTTAAAAGAAAGACAGCTTAGATAACTACCTTATATTAAAGCTAATGTACCTTAAACCAGTACCTTAAAGGTCTTATAAGAAGGTATAAGGTAAGTATACTAACAGAGGGTCTAAAAACTAAAGGAAAAACATTAAAAGCTAATAAACGAAGTAAAAGACCTGTAAATTAAAAGTCTTACTGTAACGTTTAAAGATAAAATAGTAAAGATTAAGTTATAACTTTATAATTAAGTTCGCTTTACTAACTAACTTAAATATTAACTTATTAAAGAAAGACACTTCGTAAAGGAATAAGTTAAGTTACTGTTACTTAAGTTCTAAGAAGAGGGTTAAGAGAAATAACGCATACGGAGGTAAGTAAAAGAAGAGAAAAAATAAAGTATTACTTCTCCCGTTCTATACTCTATAATTACAGTACCTACAGTTAATATTAACTACCTTAATTACAAAGATATATTATAAATTAATTACGTATACGATAACTACGCTCTTAACTAGTATTATAAACTTAAAGCCCTTTATAACTACTTCTTAAATATATAAAGATAAGATTATACTATTATAAAAGTAAAGTTAAAACTAGCTTACTACTAAGTCTCTTACTTTCTAATAAGAGAATTTAATAATAAGTAGAAAGTTACCGTAATTAACTAAACCCTTACTACGTATTAGTAAAAAGGAATGCTTAATAACTACCTAATCGTAACGTACTTATTACACCTTAACGGAAAAGCTAAAAAGTAGTAAAAACGGAAAGATTATTAACAGATCTAAAAGTAGAAAGATATTACTGTAATCTAAGCCTGCAAAGTATACTATCGACTTATTAAAAACTTCAGAAATATTGTACTGTTCGAAGTTAACTGGACGCTAAAGCGTAAGAACCTAAGAAAAGTTAATCGCTAGGTTTACTAAAGCTGCTTATTTTTCCAGAAGGAATTAGGAAAAGGTTACGGGCCCTTTAGAAAGGCCGGAAACTAGTAATTCGCTAGTTAGCAAAAACCCTGAGAAAAAGGAGAGGTATTTAAAAGTTAAGCTATATAAGACCTTAAGGATAGATAATTACTATAACTTAAATATTAAAGGAGTATAAATATTACTCCGTTAATATCGACATAACAGACGGAAAAGGGAAGTTATTTAAGGTAAGAGCAGTAATTAATAACAGGAGTGCTTCTAACTTAATATACCCCTTGCTAATTAACTAAAGGAAACTCCTTAACGAAGAGTATAAAAAGGCTATTCCTATTTGGAATAGAGAAAGAGGCCTATACTAGTATAATAACAGCAAAGTCACTTACCACTTACCACTCTTAATTAAAGTGGATAGGGATAAATAATAAGTAGACTTTAACATTACACTAATTATAAGTTATAATATAATCTTAAGTCTACCTTAGCTAGAAAAGTATAACCCTGTAATTAACTAAAAGAGTAGCTACCTCGCCTTCAGTAAGTCCCTTAGCTATAATTGCTATTTGGAGAAAACTAAAAAGGTATTAAACCGTTCCAGAAATACATAAAGCATTTAAAAGTACATTAAACCCTTAAAACTAAGTATAGTTTAGGTTAAGTTTACTAAGACAGTTAAAGGATTAGAAAGTTTACCGCATTACCTAAATAACGATTTAGAAGGTAAAAAGAAGCTAAAAGCTAATTTACAGATAAGTAAAGAAGTCGACTTATTTAAGGTACCTGTAGAGTATAGGAAGTTTACCTTATTTTAGAAAAAAATACTGTAATTACTGGATTACAGACTATAAGATTATAAAATTAAGCTAAAGCCAGGAGCGAAGCTTTATAACTTCTAACTTTATTACTTAAACCCTTAATAAGCTAAAGCCTTAAAGGAGTATATCGATAAGAACTTAAAGAACAGGTTTATTATAAAGTCCTAGTCCTTAATAAGGTACCTAATACTGTTTATCTTAAAGAAGGGAGATAGTAAGTTACGTATAATTATTAACTACTAAACGTTAAATAAAGATATAATTAAGAATCGTTACTTATTACCACTTATTATGGAAATGTAAAAGTAGATTATTAAGGTAAATTAATTCTTTAGTCTTGACTTCTTTATAAGATTTAACTATATTAGAGTGAAGGAAGAGGATAAGTATAAAACGGCTTTCTAGACTTATAATAGGTATTACTAGTACTATATTATGCCGATAAGATTAACAAACGCCTCCGTAACTTTCTAAAGCCTTATTAACAGTGTTCTTTACCCCTTCCTTAATAAGTTTATCTTTATATATTTAAATAACGTTCTAATCTATTCTAAAACTTTAAAGGAATACCGAAAGTATATACGATAAGTTCTAATAGTTTTTAAGAAGGTGAAGCTAACAGTAAACTTAGAAAAGAGCTACTTCTACGTTTAGAAACTGAATTATTTAGGGTTTAAAGTAACCTTTAAAAGGCTCGAAATACAGTTAGAGAAGATAAAGGCAATTAAGGACTAGTTTACTTTAAAGAACTAAAAAGAGTTATAAGCCTTTATCAGTTTTATAAACTTCTATTACTATTTTATTAAGTATTTTATAAAAATCGTAAGATTACTCTATAAACTTACAGGTAAGGGAAAGCTATTTAAATAAACTGATAAATAGTAAAAGGTGTTTAAAGACCTTAAGCACACTTTTATTATAGCGCTAGTCCTAACCCTCCCTAATTTCTTAAAGCCTTTCTAAGTCAAGACCGACTCCTTAGAGTTCGTAATCGGTAAAGAGCTTAGCTAAGTCTAGGACGATAGGAAACGCCACCTAGTTACCTTCTTATTGAAAGGAATCTACAGCCCAGCCCTGTAATACCCAATCTATAATAAAGAACTAATGGTAATTATTTAGTACTTTATTAAGTAAGCACTGTATTTAAGCGGTATAGAAGAACCGGTCCAGGTTTTCTCAGATTATAATAACCTCCAGTACTTCCTAACGAAGGAACTTAGCCTACAGTAAGCACGATAGGCAGAATTAATAGCCCCATTTTATTTCTAGATTTACTATGTTAAAGGAAAAGATAATAAGTAAGTTAATGCTCTTAATTAGAAGCAGGACTATAAGGATACCAATCTAGTCCTAATCCCCATCACTATATTTAACAAAGCCAAAAACAGCACACTAAAGCATACACCGCAAGTGTTAGATAACTAGATACTAGAATAAACTATTAACGTCTATATAAACTTATAAATAAAGTATAATATCTATTAATAATAATAAGACTTTTAAGTGAGAAGGTTAATAAAAGGAACCTGTAAATATAAGTATCCCTTAAAGGACTTCTTAAGGTATATATATGACTGTGGAAAGGAGTGCTTAATATATCTAAATTATAATAAAACTAGTTATTAGTTAAAATAGCTATTAGAAGGTGTAGATAATACACTTAAACTAGGAGTAAAGCTTTAGTATTAAAAGAAACTGTATATTTATAACTTAGATAAACAGAAAGAGTATATCTAATAGGTCTATAAGTCTTAGCTCAGAAGACATATAGGCTAAGCTAAAACTCTTACGTAAGTTTAATAAGTGTACGCCTTCCTGGGAATAAAGAAGCTAATTAAGGAAATGGTCGATAACTGTAACGTCTATTATAAAAAGCAGAACTGACATTATAAACTGTATAAACTACTTAAACCACTCCCTATACTACAGGCATTATAAAGCTCTATCTTACTTAACTTTATCACTAAGATCCTAAAGTCTAAGGACCCTGTTATAGGAGTTACCTATAATTAGATCCTTATAATAGTCGACAGATTAATAAAGTAGGCTTACTTTCTACTAACCTTAAAGAATATAACAGTGGAATAACTCGCTTATATCTTTAAGAAAAAGGTAATCTTATAACACCTCTAACTAGATAATATCGTTACGGATTAAGATAAGCTAATTATGTTGAAATTCTAATAAGGGCTAATGTAAAGAATAGATATAAAAAGTAAGCTTTTAATAGCTTTCTACCTATAGACAGATAACTAAATAAAATAAGTTAACTAAATACTTATAACGTATCTTTAAACTTACGTTAACTTTAAATAAGACAATTAGCTTAAGCTGTTACTAATAGTATAAATAGCTTATAATATAACGTTAGTTAAGTTAATAAGTATATTACTGTTCTTTACCAACTACAGTAAGGAGCCTAAGCTCTATTAAGGCCTACCTACCAGCACCTCCTAAGCTGCAGTCTACGTAGACTGGATATAAGAACTGTATAACTACCTATAAGTTAAACTTAAGTTCACATGTAAATAAATGAAGAAATTTACTAATAAACACTAAACTAAGTAACTAGTGCTTAAGAAAAGACTTTATTATAATAGCGAATAAGTTAAGAGACTAACTCTTTAAGAGGGGGATTACGTTTACCTTTTTTCGTAAAACCTACATTCGAAACAACTTAATAAGAAGCTTAACTTTAAAAGGTACAGACTGTTCCGAATTAAGAAAAAGGTCGCCACCTTTAATTATAAACTAGACCTACTTGCTAATATAAAGGTGCAGACTAAGGTTTTTCATATCTTACTTCTAAAACCTGCCCTAAAGGAAGTTCCTCTGGAAAAGAAGATTAAGATCGACGCTAATAAGGATAAGTACGACGTTAAGGAAGTTATGGATTCACGAAGGGGAAAGAATATGTTTGAATATCTTATTAAGTAGTTAAACTACAGCCTTAAGAGTAACTTATAGGAACTAGTTAAGAACTTTAAATATTTAGACCTGATTACGGAGTTTTACTGGAAAAATCTAGATTAATTAAAACTAACGATAAGAATTAAAAATAAGATAAGATTTAATATCTAAACTACTATACTGAAGAGTAAGACTACTGTAGGACTTAGAGCTTAAGAAGTGGCAGAAAACTCCTTAATAGGTACGGGAGGATATTTATTAAAACCCTTAACTATGGGTTGTAAGGACCTTAGACCTAATAAGGAGGCTAGGCCTTTAGAGCTCCCGGTAAAGCTCTGCACGAAAAATAAGTGCTGTTAAGGGAAGAAGTTAGTAAAAGAAGAATAAGTAAAAAGTCGCTAAGGCTCTTGTAAGTGCTAAACTTACTGAAAAAGGCAGTTACAAAGCAACTGCTTACTGTAGGGACTTTGCTAGAAAGTTCCCCTAGTTAAAAGACTTTATATCTTTAGGAGGAGCGTTTAACTTAGCCTCTTTACTCTCCTGGAACTTTAATAACTCCGCTTCACAATTAAACACTTTCGTAGCCTGGTCCTTAAGGCGGGACTGCTGTTTATAAAGGCACGTTAGGCGCGCTGATGCCTTTTAAAGCTTAGTAATGGCTTTATAAAGCTGCTAAGTAGTAGACTTAACTTGTAAGTTAAGACTTTGCTTTTTAATAAAAAGAGCTTTTAATTTTGCCTTACTAATACTAAAAGTGTTATACTGGGAAGGCTGATGCCTCTTTAAACAGTAATCGTAACTGTTAGACTGGTTTAAAACCCAACAGATAAGTAAAGGGTTAGCAGACTTATAAAAAGAATAAGGGGACGTTTCGTTACTAAATACGTATATGTAAGCTGTAAGGTTTAAGTAGCGGTTAGTATTTTTGCCCTGTTCCCGTTTTAAGACTTAAAAGCTGGATACTTATTATATAGTAAAATAGTGAAAGGAGAAGCTTACTTTTTAAGTTCTTTATAGGAAAAGAACGTTAAAGAGGGGGAATTGTGTGATAACCTTACAGGCTGTCACTTAAGCCAGGGCAGCCTAATAAATCCCCTGCAGAAGGAACAGTGTGAGAAGACAGTATATATTACCTAGGCACACTAGGCTAAGGGTGTAAAGACTTAAAGCCCTTACGACTAATAAGGTACTGCTTACAGTATATTAAGTGCTTATATCGCGAGTAGGAGAAACCTTACGAGTAAAACGCTTACACGATGTAAAGTGCTTATATAATAAGTACTTATAATACTATAAGTAAGGTATAAAGTACCTCCCAGTTAATTAGTATAGATAGTTATAATTATACCTATAATTACCATAAAGGACTCTAGTTCCTTACGTTAATATTTAATTGTTCATTTATGTCTTACTGTTCAGACTTACCTCTATACATTATAGTGACAGTGACCTATAGTGACATTAAACCCCCCGTCTAGGAGTGCTAGCTTAACAAGCCGTCTTCGGAACACCCCTTACCTGTTAGCGTCCTGCTATACGTTCTGTCTTAACCCGTGCCAGTCCTCTCGAGGCCTGTGTTGGGTGCAGGTCGTAATACCAGCTTCCAGGTCTTAAAACGGAAATAGGGTAAAAGTATTAACCACTATCTGAACTTTGCAGCTTATACATACATGTTTAGTGGTGAAATGTCCTTTTATTCTTTTTGTAAGTTTACTGACTTTCCGCTTATCTGTTAGGTTTCGAACTGGTCTGACAGTTACAATTACTATTTAAAGAGGTACTGGCCTTCCTAATGTAACGCTTTTAGTGTTAGTAAAGTGAAGTTAAAGGCTCTTTTTATTAAAAAGTAAGACCTTAACTTATAAGTTAAGTCTGCTGCTTAACAGCTTTATAAGGCCATTATTAAGCTTTAAGAGGCGTTAGTACGTCTGGTATACCTTTATAAGCAGCGGACTTACCTTAAGGACTGGGCTGTGAAAGTGTTTAGTTATAAGGTGGAGTTGTTAGAGTTCTAAGAGAGTAAGGAGGTTAAGTTAGCTGCTCTTCTTAAAGACGTGGAGTCTTTTAACTGGGGGAACTTCCTAGCGGAGTCTCTATAATAAGTAGTTACTTTATAACCTGGTTTATAATTTCTTTCTTTTAATAAATAAAAACGGCCCTTTAATGTAGTGGTAGCGCACTTACTTTTTAAAGTGAGAGGTTATGGGTTTAAGTCTTATAAAGGTCTTTTTGTCACTTTAGATCCTTACCCTTTAGGGCTGGAGGGTTTAATACAGCTTTTCTTTATTTTTCTTTACTAACTTCTTTTTCTTAACAGTACTTGTTCTTATGTAGAGTTTACTAGGGGTTCTGGAGGCCTATCCTTCTTATTAGGTCTAAAGTCCTTATAACCTTAGTTAAAAGTCTTAATAAATGTCTTTCTATACTTACTAAAAAGTTTCCTACCACTTCTTAAACTTTAAGTCCCATAATAGTCTTACTCTTCAGTATAGTAATTTAAATGTTAAATCTTATCTTATTTCTAGTTTTTATCATTAGTTTTAATCGGTTTAGATTCTTTCAGTAGAACTCTGTAATTAGTTCTAAGCATTTAAGATTTTTAATAAGCTCCCACGAGTTACTTTTAAGGCTGTAATCTAACTACTTAATAAGATATTCGAATGTGTTCTTTCCTTTCCGTAAATCTATAACTTCCTTAACGTTATATTTATCCTTATTAGCGTTAATCTTAATCTTCTTTTCTAATAGAACTCCCTTTAATGCAGGTTCTAAAAGTGAGATATGAAAAACCTTAATCTATACCTTTATATTAGCAGGTAGGTCTAGTTTGTAATTAAAGGTAGTAACTTTTTTCTTAATTTAAAACAGTCTGTACCTTTTAAAGTTAAGCTTCTTACTAAGTTGTTTTAAACGCAGGTTTTATAAAAAAAGGTAAACGTAATCCCCCTCCTAAAGAGTCAGTCCCTTAACTTATTTACCATTGTAATAAAGTCCTTTCTTAAGCATTAGTTACTTAGTTTAATATTTATTAGTAAACTTCTTTATTTGTTCACGTGTGAACTTAAGTTCGGCTTATAAGTGGTTATATAGTTCCTACATTTAATTTACGTAAACTGTAGCTTAGGGGGTGCTGGTAAGTGGGCCTTAATAAAGCTTAGGCTCCTTGCTGTAGTTAGTGAAGAACGGTAATATACTTATTAACTTAACTAATGTTATGTTATAAACTATTTATACTATTAGTAACAGCTTAAACTAATTATCTTATTTAAAGTTAACGTAAGCTTAGAAATACATTATAAGTATCTAGTTAACTTATTCCGTTTAGCTATCCGTTTATAAGTAGAAAGCTATTAAAAGCTTACTCTTTACACTTATTCTCTATATTAACTTTTATTAAAACTTTAACATAATTAGTTTATCTTAATCTGTAATAATGTTATCTGGTTAAAGGTGTTATAAAATTACTTCTTTCTTAAAGATATAAGTAAGTTATTCCGCTGTTATGTCTTTTAAGGTTAGCAGAAAGTAAGCTTATTTTATTAATCTATTAACCATTATAAGGATCTAGTTATAGGTAACTCCTGTAATAAGGTCCTTAGACTTTAGAATCCTAGTAATAAAGTTAAGTGAGATTAAACTTTATAACGCTTATAGTACAGGGAGTGGTTTAAGGAGTTTATAAAGCTTATAATGTCGATTCTACTTCTAATAGTAGATATTGTAATTATTAACCACCTCCTTAACCAGCTTCTTCATTCCTGGGAAAATGTACGCTTATTAAGCTTACGTAAGAGTTTTAACTTAGCTTATATGTCTTTTAAATTAAAACTTATAGATTTACTAGATATACTCTTTTTACTTATTTAAATTATAAATGTACGGTTTCTCTTAATACCAGAGCTTTACTCTTAGTTCAGGTACACTGTTTACGCCTTCTAATAGCTATTCTAGCTAATAACTGGTTTCGTTATAGTTTAGATACTTTAAACACTCCTTCTTATAATCCTGCACGTGCCCTAAAAAGTCTCCTAAAGGGTACCTATACTTACAGGTACCTTCTACTAGCCTTCTTACTTAAAAGTCTTATTATTACTAATAAACGTTATATTTTATTTATAAATTTATATAAACGTTAATAGTTTATTCTAAAGTCTAATTATTTAACATTTACGGTATATACTCTAATGTGCCGTTTTTAACTTTATTAAATATAATAACTGGGATTAAGACTAGATTAGTATCCTTATAATCCTATCTCTAACTAAGAACATTAGTTTACCTATTATCTTTTCCTTTAACATAATGGATCTAGAAGTAAAACGGGGTTATTAACTTTACCTATTGTACCTGTTATGGACTAAGTTCCTTCGTCAGGAAGTATTAAAGGTTATTATAATCTGAAAAGACCTAGACCAGTTCTTCCGTACTACTTAAATACAGTACCTATTTAATAAAGTATTAAATAATTACTATTAATTCCTTATTATAAATTAGATATTATAAAGTTAAGCTGTGGATTCCTTTTAATAAGAAGGTAATTAAATAGTGTTTCCTATTATCCTAGACTTAGCTAAATTCTCTACTAATTACGAATTTTAAAAAGTCTATTTCGACTTAAAAAGGCTTTAAGAAATCAGGGAGAGCCAGGACTAGTGCTGTGATAAAAGCGTGTTTAAGGTCCTTAAACGCCTTTTACTATCTATTAGTCCACTTAAACGGCTTTCCTTTACTTATAAGTTTATAAAATAGTCTTACGATTTTTATAAAGTACCTGATAAAATAGTGATAAAAGTTTATAAAGCTAATAAAAGCTTACAACTCTTTCTAATTCTTTAAAGTAGGCTAATCCCTAATTACCTTTATCTTCTCCAGTTACATTTTAAGCTTTTTAAAGGTTACTTTAAACCTTAAATAATTTAACTCCTAAACGTAAAAGTGGCTCTTCTCTAGGTTTACTATTAGCTTTACTTTTTTAAAAGCTATTAGAACTTATCATATATACTTTTAATATTCTTTTAAAGTTTCAGAATAAACTAAAACATTATTTAAATACATAAAGATAAACTTATTAAAGAAGGGGCAGAGAACACTGTTAATAAGGCTTTAAAAGGTTATAAGGGCGTTTATTAATCTTATTAACATAATATAGTATTAGTAATACCTGTTATAAGTTTAAAAGGCCGTCTTATATTTATCCTCTTCCTTTACTCTAATATAGTTAAATCCTATAGGGAAATTAAGGCTAAAGAACCAGTTTACCTTAGTAATCCATTCTCGCATTTCTGTAATAAGTAACAGTAAGTAACGATTTTTAATTATATCTTTATTTAACGTTCAGTAGTTAACAACTATACGTAACTTACTATCTCCCTTTCTTAAGACGAATAACATTAGGTACCTTACTAGGGACTAAGACTTTATAATAAACCTATTCTTTAAGTTCTTATTAACGTACTCCCTTAAGGTCTTAACTTACTAAAGGTTTAAATAATAAGGCTAAAAGTTATAAAGTTTCACTTCTAGCTTTAGCTTAATTTTATAATCCTACAGTTTATAATCTGGTAATTACAGTATCTTTTTTTAAAATAGGGTAAACTTCCTATACTCTACAGGTACTTTAAATAAGTTAACTTTTTCGCTTATCTGTAAATTAACTTCTTACTTCTTTCCACCTTTTAAATCGTTATTTAGGTAATACAGTAGACCTTCTAATCCTTTAACTGTCTTAATAAACCTAACTTAAACTATACTTAATTCTAAGGGTTTAACATACTTTTAAGTGTTTTATACATCTTTAAAACGGTTTAATACCTTTTTAACTTTCTTTAAACAGTAATTACAGTTAGGGGACTTATTAAAGGTAAGGTAACTACTCCTTTAGTTAATTATAAAGTTATACTTTTCTAATTAAAGTAAACTTAAGATTATATTATATCCTGTAACTAATGTAACGTTAAAGTCTACTTATTATTCATCCTTATCCACTTTAATTAAAAGTGGTAAGTAATAAGTGACTTTACTATTATTATACTAATATAAGCCTCCTTCTTTATTCCAAATAGGAATAACCTTTTTATATTCTTAATTAGGGAGTTTCCTTTAATTAACTAATAAGGGGTGTATTAGGTTAGAAGCACTTCCGTTATTAATTATTACTTTTACCTTAAATAACCTCCCTTTTCCGTCTATTATATTAACACTAATGGAATAATACTTATACTCCTTTAACATTTAAGTTATAGTAATTATCTATCCTTAAGGTCTTATTTAACTTAACCTTTAAGTACCTTTTCTTCTTTTTAGGGTTTTTACTAATTAGTAAATTACTAGTTTCTGACCTTTCTGGAGGGCCTGTAACCTTTTCTTAATTCCTTTTGGAAAAACAGGCAGCTTTAATAAACCTAACAGTTAATCCTTCTTAAGTTCTCACGCTTTAGCGTCCAGTTGACTTTAAACAGTACGATATTCCTAAAGTCCTTAATAAGTTAATAATACACTTTACAGAACTGGATTATAGTAATATCTTTTTACTCTTAAATCCGTTAATAATCCTCTTACTTCTACTATTCTTTAGCTTTTCCGTTAAGGTATAGTAAACACGTTATAATAAGGTAGTTATTAAATACCCCTCCTCACTAGTATATAACGGGAGCTTAGTTAACTACAGTAACCTTCTGTTTATTATTAGACTCCCTTATTAAAGAGTAGGAAACTTAGTAGTAAGCCAGTTTTAATTTTACCCTTATAATAATGTAGTCTTATCTTTACGTGTTAGGGAAGTAATTATAAAGGGCTTTAAGTCTATAATGTCGGTTAAGAGTGTAATTATCGTATATGTAATTAATCTATAGTATATATTTTTATAATTAGGATAGTTAATATTAACTGCTAGTGCTGTAATTATAGAGTACGGAACGGGGGAAGTGGTACCTTATTCTTTTTCTTCCTCCATTTACCTTTATATACGTTATTTCTCCTAAACCTCTTCCTAAAACTCAAATAACAGTAACCTAACTTATTCTTCTATAAAGTAGCCTTCCTTAACAAGTTAGTGCTTAAGTTAATTAGTAAAGTAAACTTTATTACAGAGTTATAACTTAATTTCTATTACTCTATCTTTAGATATTATAGTAAGACTTTTAACTTATAAGTCTTTTACTTTATTTACTAGCTTTTAATATTTCTCTTTTAGCTCTTAAACCCTCTGTTAATATGTTTGCTTTGTGCCTTCTTAGGGGACCTTTAAAGTACCGGTCTAAAGCACATTAGCTTTAGTGTAGGGTAATTATCTAAGCTATCCTTCTTCTAAGGAGGTAAGGGTATTAATCTATTTAGCGTGCTTAAAGTGTTTAAAAGTCTTAAGGGGTATTATTAAGAAGAACTTCTATTTCTTTAGTTTAATTCTCTTAGCTTATTCTCTTTTACCTTTTAAGGCTTACTTTACCGTTTAAGTAACTTAAAGGGCTAGTTTTTTAACTCCTTTTACTATCTTAGTGATTTTTAAGTTAAGGTTTTTTCTAGACTTCCTTAATTCCTAAACTTATAAGGTAAGGTTTTTAAGGCCTGTAACAGCTAATTAGAACATTTCTTCCTAAAGTTAGTCTTTTATAACCTACACCTTTAATAGTTTTAAGTTTCCACTTTAAAGTCGGTTTTCTGTAACCTGTACCTCCGTAATTAACTCTTTTAAAACACCCTTAAGGGTTAAGTATATTACGTTTTAAGGTTTTTCCTCTTCTTCCTTATCTCTTAAATTATACTTATCTATCCAAGTGTAGTTTTTTTCATTACCTGTTATCCTAACGTAAATATCTCTTAAGTTAAACTTAACGTACTTTCCTCCCTTTAAAACTGGCTTTTAACTGACTTATTTTAGCAACGGGTATTACCACGCTATATAGCCTTTCTTATCGCAGTTAAAGTATTAAACTTAAGATAAGTCCTTAAACTGCTTTTATTACTATTATTATTAAGGTTTATCGCGGTTAGGTTAGTTCTAACAGTTTATTATACTAATATCTATTAACCTAGAGTAATAACTTATTACGGTTAACTAGTTCCCCTTCTTTAATTTATTTAACTAGTAAAGGGTTTATTCCTTCTAGTAATTCTTCTAATAATAGTAATTATAATATTAGTTATTAGCCTTAATAACTATCTCGACTAATTCCTAAAGGCGATTTAGGCAGTCTTCTTAATAAAGATCTCTAGTAATATATTCTTTTAGACTATTTTAAAACAGTATTACTAGGGCCTCTTAACTAAGCTTAGTTTTTACTGCTTTTAACTTAAAGTAGGTAGAGAATTTAAGGACTAAAGACATCTGCCTTAGGGCTATGAGGCGTTATTCGGCCCGTTTAGGAGCATCCAGCTCCTTAAACTCAGTTTAAAGTTAGTTAATAAAAACGTCAAAATCGTTAAAAAGGGCTTAAGTCTTAAGGGCCTCCTTACACACTTTGTCCACAGAGAGGTTATTAATTATCTTTATATAGGGTTTATACTAATAAGCAGCTACTCCGTTTAGTAAAGCTTTAGTAAACCTAACCTTTCCTTCTTCTTTAAAGAACTGCTTATCGTAATAAGTAATATAACTTTAAAGTTAAGCTATCTAAGACTTCAGTTACGTAAAGTCTCCCTTAAAGCGTAACAGCAGGGGAAGCTTTACTCGTTTCTTTTATAAGCCTTTAAGGTCGTTATTCTTTAGCTTAACAGCGTTAAGTCAGGTTTAAAGTTTTTTAATAAGACCGATACGGCTTTTAATATCTTTAGGGAAAGCTTCGTTAAGTTCCTTAACCAGTCCTTACTAGTTAAGGTTTAAGTTTTTAAGGCGTGTAGTTAACTTATTAATAGTAAGGAGCTAAAGTTAGGCTTACACCTCTTTAATCTCCTTACCTTTTCTAAAGGTCGATATGTTAGTGGGAGAGAGGTAGTGTCTGGGAATTTAACAAACAGCGTTTAGAACTGTAACGCTAATATTATATTACAACTTACACCTAATATAGGCTTTGAGAGGACTGGCATAAGTTAAGACAGAACGTATAGTAAGATGCTAACAGGTAAGGAGTGTTTTAAAGACGGCTTATTAAGCTAACACTCTTAAACAGGAGGTTTAATATCACTATAGGTCGCTGTCACTATAATACACAGAGGTGAGTCTGAATAGTAGGATATAAATAAATAATTAAATACTAACGTGAGGAACCAGAGTCCCTTACGGTGGTTATGGGCATAACTATAGCTATTTATACTAACTGACTAAAGGTACTTCGTACCTTGCTTATAGTGTTATAAGTGCTTGTTATACGAGCACTTTGCACTGCACAAGTGTTCTGCTCATAAGGTTTCTCCTGCTCGCAATACGAGCACTCGGCATGCCGCGAGCAGCACCTCATTGGTCGTAGGGGCTTCGGGTCTTTACACCCCTGGCCCAGTGCGCCCGGACGGTGTGCACCGTCTCCCGCACTGTTCCTTACGCGGGGGATTCGTCGGGCCGCCCCGGCCCAAGTGACGGCCTGCAGGGTTGTCACATTACAGTGAACTTACAGTAGGTAGTACCCCTGTATAATCACTGTAAAATAACTAGGTTGCAGAGCTTTGTAAGTTGCAACTCACTAAGCTGTTATAACTACTAAAAAGAGAATTTGCTTGCTTTTTTTTGCTTACTTTAATCTAGATACAGAAGAGGAGAGGGCCTGATATAGGCTGTGGGAGGCTTCTAGAGCCTTCTACTACTAATACAAAACAATAATAGTGCGTGCAAGCTCCCCTGGGGGCTTGCGTAAGCCCTGTGGGGCCGGTGTAAGCACTAGAAGTTGATTGAACACACTGCTTATAAATTAATCCCCTCTAAAACCTTCTAGATTCCAGTTGGCTCACAGAGGGGACCCTGTGGCCTCCAGAGGTTCCGATAGTCTCGGAACCTTGGCTACGAGGCACGAAGCCAAGTTCAGGGTACGCAGCGTACTCTGCACCCCCGCTGTGCAACAGAGGGTTGTGGCACTTATAGTGCTACACTGCAGTGGTCACAGAGGCTATATCTCAACGCTTATATAACCTATATATATATATAGTCCTTTTAAATCTTTTTTATAATATGTTTTAGTTTTCTTAGTGTTTTACTTTTTCACCTTTGATAAATTTTAACCCTAATCGTGGTTATGATGCTTAGACACGATCTACGGTGGGGCGTGCTGTAGACGCTATGCGTAGTAATGAAGAAAGCTGGAGGAATCAATCCAATGAGAAGAAAGTGCTTGCAAGTCTACGTTTGGCATCGGTCGGTGATGGCAGTTGTCGTTGCATTCGTTCTCTACCATGGGGCAGAAGGCGGTCTCTGACCTAGGTGAGTCAGGAAATTCTGCACAGACCAGCCGCGATATACACCCAGGGTTCGGGTTGTTTATCTACCCCTATGACATCATCGCAGGCACCCGGCGTTATCTTTCAAGCTACTTCTGTCTTCACTGTACAAGCTAAACTCCCATTATCACGGCGACTGTGGTAAAAGCTTTCCAGAGTACCACCCCTGACCTAACACTATTCCCACTGCTGGCTGGAGGTTCTGGCACTAAAGACCCCGGAGTGGCTTCCTTCACCCTCAACACGCTAGCTTCGTCGTTGAATCTGGAATCTAGGGTGTAGGCCCGCTCTTGAGTATTTCCGGCCCAAACATGACCATGACAGGTCAGGCCAGGCTGGCTGTCTTGTAATACGCCGTTGGGTCCCTGGGTGGGTGATAGTCGCTTCCGTACTGGATTGCATGGAATTTGCCGTCGGGCCATTGGTTGACTTGGGTGGCGTTGAAATCTGTTGTCAGGGATCGGTCAGCGCTTCAAGTGCTCCTAGAGATGCAATGTGCTGGAGAACCAAGGAAACCTACGCCTCGTCGAACACCCTCCTCCTGCTTTCAGAAAGCCAATCTCGTCACCGCTACACCACTCCGGAAGCTTTTCGTAGTCTGGACAGCTACACTGCCCCGATTGGGATGCTCTGTATGCCATGACGCTTTGGGTGTTGGCATCGATTGGCGCCTCGAGAATAATTTTGGTCGCAGTGAAGGTCTGATTCTTCAAGTTGTGGGGTTCGCTATGGTTGGTTTCTGCAAAGGAAATGTCTGCAACGACGGAGACGCTCCATGTCCACTTGGGCACCGAAGAGACTTTTGCGGTGCCGGGGTAAGATGATGAGGTGTCTGGAGCTGCTATGGAATATTTGCTCGAGAGATTAGGGGACGCCATGAGCTCGTTGAATCTTGTCAGAGGTACGAAGTGTGGTCCCTCGTCGATGCCTTACCTGTAGCTGTCAGCGAGCACGGATGCCGAAAAGAGCATCATACTTAGAACAGACAAGAGCGATTTCGGAGATACCATGGTGGGCGAGATTATTAGCTAGCGCGAAGGAGTTGACACAGGACAGAGATGCTGAAGCCCTCATACCTCTGGGCACAGCCTGTTTCTTCCTCTTTTCAACGTAACTCCGCGCCCTGCTAACTGAAGACGTCATTGTGGACGTGAGGGGCCGGTCCGCCGTGCCGCTCTCTAAAAGCAATGATATTGGGACCTGTTAAATAAATCAAGACGTCATGATAAGAATACTCACTTGAAATTCATCTGCCGAAGGCTTTGTGCAACCCCTACTTTGTTGCTTGACATTAGCCGAATGTTGCAACAAACCTGTCAAGCAGGGCAAGAGCTGCAGTTGGCACAGTGCGCGGAAGACAGTTCAGTGTCGCAAAATCCAGTTAAAAGAGTAACATTCTTGACAAAAGATGAAACCAAGTTTTCTCATCCCCTTCCTCGCTTTCAGCTTGGGACAAAAGTAGGTAGGTAGGTAGGTATCTTGGCATCCAAATCCGACATCCCGATAGACTCTCGGAGAACCCCCTACAAGGCTGGGACGAGATATTTGTCTTTCGCAACCCCTTTCATCAGAGCTCATTGTGCTCAATCAACAATCATTCCTCCTGCAAATAAACACCATTAGCGACGCCAGACGTTTAAAGGCAACAGATAAAAAACCCATGAAACTAGGTAACAATCTCACCTTGCATCATCAACCTCCTCAGGCTTCCTAAAAAGCGCCCCTTCCAAGTCCTTCAGCAGCCGTTCCCTGCACACACAGCCATCCCTGCACCTCCCGATGGGGCAAAGATCCGTCGTAGCGGGGACGGAGTCGCAGCCGACGGCGCTGCGCACGGAACGGAAGATGCCTGGACGGATTAGGTATCCGGTGGAGTCGCACCACGGGCAGCCGATGCACCAGCAGGGGCAGGGTGGCTTCATGAGGTACCAGGGCTGGAGGCGGAAGGGGAAGCTCTGCTCTAATTTGAGACCCGGAGACAATGAACTGTGATCTTGGTTGAATTGGTGGTTATTGTTGTTGTTATCGGGATGGGTGACTTCATGTTGTTGACGCGGGCCTTGGTCGGTTGAACGGTAGTGGTCATCATCGCTAAGAAGGGCAACCCTGACCTCGCGGAAGAGTACTTCCCTGCACAGGCATTGCTTGTCACACTCGCCGACGGAGCAGAGTGGGGTGTCCAGCGGCAGGGATTCGCAGCCGACCAGGTTGCGGACTGTGTTGTACGTGGTGCGGATCGGGACGTCGCAGAAGTCTGGCAGCGACTCGCAGCCTTCACAGCAGGGGCAAGACTCGGGGCAGGGCAGGAGGGAGTAGATGGGTAGATTTGCTGTGATATCGTCAAGATGATGGGGCCGGGAGTCGGAAGTTGATTCGGAGGCGATGGGCGCCTGGGACACAGATCCGAAAGCGACGGTTGCTGCGAGCAACAGGGACAGAAGGGGCTTGATGAGCATTTTGAAGTCGGGAGTGGATTGGTGCTGGCTCAAATCTCCAATAGATCGATTGCCACGAACCGACGTATTTTGAGCATCGAGGTTGCGTGGACAGTAAGTTCGAGACGAATGAATAAAGGGAAGACGCGTCTTATTTTATCAGGCCCCTTTCAAAAATTTAAGCATCCGTCTATCCGACCTTCCCGGCCGGAATGGAAGCATGCTGAACCTCCAGACAGAGTCATTTTTGGGGTGATGGATTGTGGGGCTTGCAGATGGTTCTTCGTTCTCCCCATTTCACGTTTCACAAGTGCGCGTACTTGGAGACGTAACCAGATTCGTCGTGGCGCAGCGTGCTGAAGGGTTTTTTCTTGGCCAATCCCCTGGTGTTGACCCTCTCAACCTACATCGCCAATGCGGAGAATGCCGCATGGGAAGCAGTGTGATTCGGCAACTTCGCCACCAACAGAATAGGGGTCTTGGCCAATTAGTATCTCGGTATTAGTTCATTCCTCGGTCAGGTGTCCTTCTTCCCCCTCTTTCGATGTCGGATAGGTCAAATGGGGCCGCCTTATCAGTTCTCTGACTCCTGAGCTCCGTCGGGCGCCGACTTGGAGGCATACCTTGCGGCAAGGCAACCAACTGATGATGGCTGCGAGTTGCTGTATATATCCACCTGCAGACGCCGGCTGTCGCGCATACTGCAGGGTTAATTACCCAAAGCATAGCGCGCCATCCGAAAGCAGCAAACCATCCAACGCACCACCATGGCGCGGGAAAGCAACGAGAAGAGAACCGATGAAGGCATCATCGAGCCGGATTTGAGAGACCTCACGGTTCGTAAGGCCTCCATCGTGGGACTCATTCTCGCCTGGGGCGCGTCTCTCTTGACGCTGGCCACAGGAATCCTCATCCTGGTCATGCCGAACGTCACGGCGCCAGCCTTTCTCCTCGACCGCATGGCCATGATTGGGCCCACACCCTTTGTGTGGGCAACCGGACAAGACGCCACGTATCTGGCCGGCCACCGAGTGTACAATGTCAGCAACGCCGCTACGGTCGCGATCCCCCTGCTTATCCAGGCGGCCGTCTCGCTCATCTCGGCCTGCCTCGGATCCATCCACGCGACGACGCTTCGCTGGGCGCTCTGGCATGAACGGCGTCTCTGCCACAATGCGAATCTGCGACTCTTCACCAACTCCAAGCGGCACGGCCCCAACAAATGGATGGCGAATGCAGTCGCGATCGTGGGCGTGGTGTTGACCAACGGCGGCGCGGCCGTCATGATGTTCCCCATCTCCGTCATCGCGGTCCTGGACCTGAGCCTTCCCGAACCCGTTGTATGGAATCTGGACGGCGTGGACGACAACCGCTATGGCATCGACTTCAACGGCTGGGGTCTGACGGGCGTAGGGGCAGGCCTCCTCCTGCAGACCACCATCTCGACCTGGGCACTCCTCGACAGTAAACACGTCGGCAGCTGGAATGCGAACCCCCTCACCACCGCTCGAGCTTGCAGCCAGGGTCTCCGTCTACGTCTACACAGCGGCCCAGTGGTGGAAACAACAGACCGGATACTGGGAGCGGCATCCGAGTCGACGCAGCTTTTAGCATCATCTCGTCCCGCCACAACATCATCATCCTCGCCCGGAAACTCGGCTGCTTCCCATCATCCATCCTCATCCAGCACTATTATCGCAGAGGCAGCTACTACCACCCGGCACAAGCAATCCCCCTCGCAGAAACCCACCCAAGTCCAACCCTCACCGCTCTCCCTATTCCCCACCGCCCGCAAACTCATCAACAGCATCTGGGGCGTCTCCGTCTACCTGAGCATCATGGTCCTCGCCGTAGCCATCCGCGCCAGCAAGCCGCACGCGACCAGCATGGTCGCCTCCCCAACAACAAGTATCGGGTTCGTGCAGGACTTTGTCGGCCGCAGCGACGCCTGGTACGTGTGGCAGCTCTTCGGCATGGTCGAAGCCGTCTACAACGTGCGGTACTGGCGCGGGCGCGGCGAATGGGTCGGACTTTTGATCGAGACAGCGGTGCTGATCCCCCCGCTCTTCGGTCTGCACGTCGCCGAGCTCCTCAGCCAGCTGCGCAGGGACGAGGCCCTGTGGCGGCGCGCCGCGACCGTGGGTGCCGACCCGGACGGGAGCGTGCTCCTTGAAGGCCTTTGGCACTGGTCGATGTGGGTGGTGGCCGTCTACAGGTTCACGGTGCCGTGGGTTGCTGGGTTCGCCGTGGCGTGCAATCGGAATGTGTACTTTAACACGCTGCCGATGCTGACGCTGGCCGTAATGTTTCTGTTGCTGGGAGGAGTCGCCGAGCTGCTTGTCCGCGTGCAGCCAAATGGACCGCAGCCTTCGGTGTATGGCGATGTGAAGGCCATCGCAGCCCTGGTTGACGATTGGGGACACAACAAGATTTTCTGGGGTGACAAAGGCGTGTACGAGGGAGACATCAGGCTGGCAGGGACAGCGGGGCGACGTCTGGCAGATTTGCAGCCGGATTGTTTGTATGTCGGCCTTTCAAGGAGGCTCGACTACCAAAGTAGGTAATCCCCCTGTAGAAGAAGGCTTCTTTCGGTGGGTAAGGCAACCTGTGTGTGAGTTAACAGACACGGGTCAAAGACCAGGCCTGATTCCAAAAAAAAAAAAAAAAAAAAAAAAAACCACCACCACCCCCGCCCACAA
>Ga0247770_1001238_pt1 | contig 21127 bp, 19 predicted proteins | sample UWRJL136409B6_FD_179943 | JGI IMG/M metagenome (GOLD analysis project Ga0247770, IMG submission 179943) | Plant litter microbial communities from Arlington Agricultural Research Station in Wisconsin, United States - UWRJ-L136-409B-6 | ecosystem: Environmental > Terrestrial > Plant litter >... | reverse complement strand
GGCGGACCTCGACCTCAAATACATCCTTGCGGGTCGGTTTTGGGGCCATGGACTGGAAGGTAATTGAAGAGCACAATCGATAATGAGTTTTCTTGGGGTCGAGGGCGGTGCGCTGCGGTGGTGCTGCGGTCGTATGTTGGCGCGAAAAGTTGTTGGGAAGTCAGGAACTGGGATCAGGCGCCTTTGCGAGTGAACAAATCCACGTGACAATATGGAATTTCATGTTCAGTGGTCCAACGATCCTGATGCACGATCTCCCCAATGGTGATGCTTACATGCAGGTGTTATGGGCCGCTGAGAGGGCCGGCCAATGGACGACCCCTCCCGCTGACAGCACGACAATTGCGGTGTGCCTCCTCACCCAACCACATGACCTGTGGCGTACCAATAATTGCTGCGGAGCGCATCCGTCAGTCCGCGGCTTAGCGCTAATGAGCGCACCTCGATGTGAGAGTGAGGCGAGACTGGTTGAGTGGCCATCAGCTCTCTGCGAGGAGAGCAGCAAGAACCCCGCCAAAGGGGGAAGGCCCCGCCTTGCCCCTCGCCCAACCTGTCTCCCAATCCACCGCAGAAGACAAAATATTAAGTTCTTCCTGCCAACACTCCTCGTGTACTGCGAAGAAACTGGCTAAGAATCATGGACTGGTCCAGTCTCCAACCGTTCCTGGCTCGAAATCCTGATAGCCTTGATGAGTTCGAGTATGAAGTCGACGCGCCCTTGCCGTTGACCGTGATTCAGGGGTTTAGCCCCGAGGTTGAAGATAGATTCAATTTGGAGCGTTTCGCCTCAGACGACGTGGATCCACTCGACTTTTGGCAAAAGCTCGAGGTAAGGGGCACTCACATCCCTTCTATGGCCGGCTACCTACATGTCCGTGCATACGCGGACAGAGCTAATTGCACAGAGATCACCGATTTTTCGCAATGAAACCGAACACGAGCTCCCCGCGGGCGTTTGTATATTGTAAGGATCACATCCCTTGAAACTACCAATGGAATCACTTCTAAAAAGTCGATTCAGCTTCTGTCCTCGCGCCGAGGAGATATTTCAGGGTATTCCCGCGGAACTCTCTGATCTCTGTATGACTCGGGTTCAATGGCAAAAGGTCGCAACTAAGCTTTACATTCAAAACTCTCTCGTGAAAGCGATGCAGCAAAAGGTCACGTCAATCACGGTTGATTCCCATGAGATCGGTGATGAAGACACGGCCTTGAGCGACACCCTTTTGATGTGCACCATCAACACGTCTACTGCATCGCATGAGGGCTTTGCCGTTTCGACAATCCACTTCAAGCAGGCAAAGCTGACGTTGGCTGTTGTCCTGGGCGCTACTCAGCAGCAGGTAGGTAGGTTTGAAGTCCTGCTCAACAATGCCCAGGTGGTCGTCGGTCACCCGCTGCTCATGCTCGGCTTGTCGGCCGAGCTGTTGTTGGATCTCTTGACCGACCCCATCGAGCACATGAGAGACAGATGCATTCAGGTAACCCGCCAGTGCCGCGAGATGTTGAATGACACCAGCCTCCAAGGGATAGGGCTTCAAATTTTCATGGACTTCGAAACCCTCCGATCCGAAACCTCTCACCTGGACGAGGAAGTCAAGACTTCCAAACAGAGTCTGGAGAAAGCCCTAGAGTTCTACTGCCCAAACTATAAAGACCTATTACCAATCCTCCATAAAGACGATCCTCTGAGGAGTATCAGTACGAAACTCGAGCGCTTTGTCGAGAAGAAGATGATGATGAGGTTCCGGGACATCTTTTTCGAGCTCGATTCGCTGATGGCCCTGACCCGAATCTCAGTGCAGGAGATTTCCTCCCTGTCGGCCACGGTAAGGAAGCCACGCTTCTGCGACACTGACGGTGACACTAACGCGCCACTGTCAAGATGATGGCTGTAGCGGCCAGAAAAGACGCCGTGGCCACTGTTAAAATAGCCCACGACAGCTCCCGAGCAGCAAAGACGGGCACGCTAATCGCGTTTCTCGCCATGCTGTACCTCCCCATGACTACCGTAGCGGTAAGCGCGAGCATTCTGCCCCCTTTTCGTGCACCGCCTCTTAACCATTCTGTACTTTCCCAGACCATCGTATCGATGCCAATCTTCAACTACGAGAACGACTGGAGAGACTGGAGGTACAGGCCAGCACCTCAGCCTGACTCTTCCTCTGGCAACGGCACCAACTCAAGCGTTGTCGCGGATCCGCCGGTTTTCTCGGGCTACTTTTGGATCTACCTCACTGTTTCGATATGTCTCTCCTTTGCCACCATTGAGGTGTGGTGGCGAATGGTCAGGAATACAGACTACATGTCGGGGGGGTTGGAACAGCGCAAGAAGAAGCTGACTCATTGGACGCTCTATCCTGTGTGGCCGCTTCTTTGCCTCATGTAAGTCTGCCCGAGTATTGACTCATTCCAACATGCTGAGGCCTGTGGGACTGATGCAGATATCATTGCCTGTAGGAACTCGGAGAAAACGAAAGAGACCGCTTCCGCTGTTTAGATTGAGACGATGGCAGATACAATCGGTATTGATGAAAAGGTGGGGGAGACAGGGGGCTGTGGTCCATCCTTGTTCAGACGAATCATTCCAAAGATCAAGAGGAGGGTGGGAATCGACAGCGGGTACAGGGGAGGAGAAAGTCTAACGGTGATTCTTTTTAACTATCTTATAACGCTTAAAATCAAGAAGCAAGTGATAGGTCTAATGGTGCAGACTGAGACCTATGTTTAACTGAAATGAGTGTCGTGACTGACAGATGATAATCAGCTGTCGCCAGCCCACTGTCAACTCCACAGAGTTGCTCACGCCCGAACCGTTAAAGAGTTCAGCCATGTATTTCACCATAACCGCTCATTGATGGAATCTAAAGAATGCTGAAATTTTGAACTTGCTTTTATGTCGCAGCCGAGACGGAGAATTACTGTTACCCGCCCGGCTATTACAGGGACAGCAACGTTGCACTAGTTAACTCGGTTGACCCTTTACGGGTTGGTTACCCATGTGTTACAGTGGAAAAGGGTGCTGCAACCTGAGTATACAACAACAAGCGAGGGGCGGGTACCTCATGAAGGTCGCATACTTAAATAAGAGCTCCGATGTAAAAGCTCGCCCTCATCCACGCCGTTATTCCGTGACCAACCAACCAACAAATCAAACAACCATCACCACACATCAACCCAACCCCTCGCCATAATGCATATCTTCCCTCTCGTCGCCCTCTTCGCATCTGCATTGGCCCACCCAAAATTGCAGACAACCCAAAACTCCGAAGATATCTGGTTCGAAAACTCCAACATGGTCCTCGAGCGTGATTCAGAAACCCAGGTCGTTGGGTTCGGCGTCACACTCCAGCCTTCAGGGGCAAGATGTGACGCATCCAACTTCGCCTTCCCCTCGCCGGAGTTTAAATGCGGCAACAGCGGCTACAGCGTTTCGCTTTTCAAAATCCCAGAGTTTTACAGCCGATTCATCATTGAGATCTCCCACCTGGTTGAGACTGGGTATGTTAAAGGAACTAGAGGTAGTCTGGACTGGGAGAACGGGAATCGCTGACATTGTGTGCTACTAGCGATACGCTGCGAGGAAATATCACTTTCGGCATGGTTGGCCCTCTCCCTTGGATTCGCGAACAGTTTGGCGGGGCAGTGAACGGAACTCTTGGGGTGTAACCGTGAAGGGTGAGAATCTGAGTGCTGAGAACTGATGGATGGAGTGGTCATCAAGGATCTCATCAACAGGTAAGTGGGGGCTTTGGCTGTCACAGGATGCGGAAAGGCCTCCTCCAAATCTAACAAGGCCTAGAGCAGAGGAAGGAATGAACTTTGATATTGGGGGTATGGTGTAAATAGGTAGTCATCCATAGAACTAGGTGGTAGTTGCATACACATGGGATATCTGGCCCTTCTCAAGACTGGTGACACTGTCTCTCTATGAAAACGACGAAAACATGCGCTTCCCAGTGCTGACCGCGGCTAGTCTCCCCGAAAGCGTGATAATCTTCTCCACACCCTCAATTAGCCCCCAGTGGTTCCCAGGCGCTGCAACCAGATCCATTACGACCGGGAGGTATTCAGTCCGTCCCATAATCCTAGATTCATAAGGCACGTCGCCAATTGGTACCGCAATATCCGGGGCGCTCAGGATCGGCGGCAGAAACAGCCTGGTTGTCTGATGAATCTGGGCACACGAAATTTCCTTATAATCATAGAGTACGGCGCTGAGGCGTCCAGAACTGGAAGTTCGCATCGCTATATATGAGTGGTCCCGGCTACACATATGGCAGCCTCAGTTCCTAATAATAAAACAATAAAACCCTATATCTTCCGTAATCCTAGGTAGCTAACCATTTATGCTTACTTATACCTTCCGTTTCTTCGCCGTCTCATGCGGTAATTTTTGCGGCGGTTCCCCTCTACCCTGCTTGTCATATGGACTGCACTCTGGATTTGATGGATTTGATGGATTTGAAGGGGTTGCAACTGCGTGATTGTATTGCTTACTAAGGCAGTAACTGCTCAGTTCCGAAGAAGGAACGGGAAATTCGAGGTGTCGATTTTAGGGTGGTGTACTGGCTGTTATTCCATGGTCCGGTCCTTGAAATACATCTAAGAACATGCATGGGAAGCTTCTTGTTGCTTCTGTTAGAGAAGAGCCCTCGGCCGCAGTCGTAGAGTAGATATCACACATCCTGGGTATGGCCGTACAAATGGACAGTCTGACTGAAATAATATTAGGATACAAATTATCTTCGACGAAGCCCTGACTGGTAGGATAGACATCCACCGGGTTATTTGCTTTCCCGTCCTCAACAAAAAATAATTACCATCTTTGCAGCCTATTATCCACACTCTTGAATGAGTATATGACTATTCACTGCATGATTTCTCGGGCTAATTTGGCGTTGATGTGGCTGAAGTGAGCCCGCCGCGCGATGTTGTGGACTAAGTCTCAACACAGCCCTGTCGGCCCACCAACATAAACCTGGCATGCCTTAGGAGCGCGTCTGGTAGGCGTTATATAGTCTCTGCTGTCCCTGATTTACGTATTGAGCCTGCCCTGGGTTCATCTGCGGAGTAGTAGCATACGTCGATTGGGCCGGCCACTGCGTCTGCGTTGGGGGAGCCTGATGAACCATCATCTGCGCCGGGGGACCAGACGGGCTGCTATACGAGTGCGGTGGAATGGACGGTCTCGGCGGGGAACTGCATGTCCTTTGGTGGTAAGGTACCGCTGTCACGTCGTTGCGGGTGTTGCTATCCGGTGTCTGTCCGAGCCCCCCCCAGTGGCTCCCGTCGTAGAGCGAGATGTCTTGGTAGGTAGTAACAGTTGCTTGGCTTGTCGCCTCAAACGTGCGTCTGGGTAGTTGGGGCGGTGTCGGTCCGACCACAGGCCGAGGAGGAGGAGGTGGCGGCGGGTTCGCAGCAGCGACCGATGCAGGCGCGGGATCTCGTGTGCCTAGGGCATACGCACGGTATTGTCCCAGAGGAGCCTGGTCTGCATTGTTGCGCTCTGAAGAGGCACTTCGAGAAGTCGAGTATTCAGAACTGACCCCGCCTGCCACGCCCACTGGCCTTCTTTCAATAGCCGCGCGGGGGGTAGGTTGTTGTGCATAGTTCAGCGGCTGGGATCCAGGATTTGGTGCCTGATATGGATGTACCGGGCTGTAGTGATCAGGCATCTTGGGCATCTCAATGGCTTGCTGCTGCCGCTGCTGCGGAGCCAGAGTGCTCGCTTGGATATAAGGTTGAGGCTGCTGCTGCTCCCACGAGACACGCTGGGTAGTGGTACTCTGGGCATCCGCGAAAGGTGGTGGTTTAGGAGTAGACGCCGGCAGCGCGCCGACCGTGATTGGTGCTCCAGTGGCGCCGACATTCCCATGGTAAGAAACTTGCTCGCAGTGAACCTCGCCATTAGCTGGGCCGCTCCCCTCGTCATCGTAGTTTAGCGCTTGCGGTTTGGCCATGGCCGTCCGCATAACAGCTATGACCGCAGCGTTGCCGGACCTCATTGCCGTCTCTAAACAAGACAGAATCATTGAAACGTGCTCTACCAAGACCCTAATACACTCGCTCGCGTCTACATCGTCGTCCGATTCGATGGCAGCTTTGAGTGCGTTCTTGCCCTCATGAGTCGTGAGCAAGATGTCGGCCCCTTGCGCAAGGAGGAACTCCACGACCTCTTCATCACCTGCGGAAGCAGCAGCAATCAATGCTGTCTCACCCTCCGCATTCACTGCGTTGATGTTGGCTCCTGCGTTGAGGAGTTTGCGCAGGGAATCTGTGCCTGGGATGTATCCGGCTGCTTCGATCAGTGGTGTTGTGCGCTCCTCGCCTGAAGTCCAGACGTTCACCTCTGCTCTATGGTCGACCAGCAGGTCCAGGATGGCGGGTTGGCAGTACGAGGCCGCAGCCACAATCGGAGGAGAATACTCGCCGGCTCCTAGATTTGGGTCCGCTTTACAATCGAGCAAAAGTTCGACAATGTCTCGTTGCCCGCTTTCGGTAGCCGCTTGGATCGCCGTGCCCCCTGGGAAGTTTGGACTCAAGGAGTTGACATCAGCCCTACGAGCCAGCAGTTCTTGAACCACGTCGAGATGGCCTTGCTGTGCGGCGGCTTGCAGTGGCCATCCATCTGGATTATCAATGACAGCACCGTGACTCAGCAAGAGCTTTACAATGTCCAGTCTCCCGTCAAAAGCGGCAGCAGTCAGGGCGTTTCCGTACCTGACATCTGTTAGCGCGCCGCCAAGGTCCAGGAATAAACGGGTTGCAGGGGATACTATGAACTTACTCCGGCCCGGTAGCGTTTGCGTCTGCTCTGTATTTTTGAAGCAACACCGCAACTGTATCAATCTTCTCTCTGTCGGTGGCGTGGTACAGAGATTCGTTCAGCTTGTACTGGGAGATGGCTCCCCTGGTATAAGCCCAGAGCCTATCGAGGAAATCATTCTTGCTCTCCGGGTCCGCAGCCGCCTGTACAAATGTATCGTCGCAATTCAGCCCTCCGCATGTTTCGAGGATGATGTTGATGATATCCCATTTCGAGTTTTCGGTCGCGCATTGGAGGGCGTACTGAAAGTCCTGATGACTGTACTCGCGTCGAAGCAGTCGGTCGAAAATGTCAATCCTCCCCGCTCCTGCCGCACTCGCCAGAGCTTTCCCGTATTCCTCAATCGGTATACTAGACTTAAACTTATCCAACAGGTACTCAAACATGGAGATGTCGGACATGGCGGCCGCCTGCACTAGGGGGGACTCGATATCATCCCTCTCGGGAAGCAGGACGAAGCCCTTCTGTGCCGCAAGTAGTTCAACGGCCCCGATCTTGCCAGATGATATGGCCACGGATATAACTAGGCCGGAGAACTGCGAGTACTTGTTTGGATCAGCTCCGCGATCGAGAAGTTTCTTCATGACCGCGACATGCCCTCCCTCAGATGCCATGTGAAGAGGCGTGTCGCCATTCGGCCCTTCCGCATCATCAACTAGCGTTCCCATGGTGATTAACTCGTCAACAATGTTACAGCGCCCAAGTGCGGCCGCTAGGTGAAGCTGATGCAGAACAGAACGGTTAGCCTAGGTCATACAGGCGAGCGCCCTGGGGGTGGGGACTTACGGGCTTGAATTGCAAGCTATCGTAGGTATGCAGCTCCTCTTCGTGACCGTTATTGAACAAAGAAACTACAAGTTGTCTAAAGCCAATCGATGCCGCCACATGTAGTGGTGTGAGTGTCCGAGGCTCAAACACGTTAAAGTCAAAGTCACTCGTCATTCGCATGTATTCGACGAGCCATCGTCGTCTGACTAATGAGTTCGTTTGCCAAAACTCATCCTGGCTCAGGTCGTCGGCAAATTCGACAGTTGCTTTGCCGCCATGATGAAGCCAATGTTTGACGGGATAGGCATAGGCCAGGTCTTTGAGGATTTCCGATTCAGGGTCCATCTCTTCTTCGGAATCTTGTTCCCAGTCGTATTCCTCGTCGGATGATGAACCGTCCGCTTCCGAATCCTCGTCTCCATCTTGCTCTCCCTGAGTATCGACACCCTGCTGAGACCCGGGGGCTGGGATTCCGGTGGGAGGAAGGCCAGAAGGAGCCGCGCCAGAGGGCGGAAATCCCCATGGCGAAGGCTCGGCATCAGCAATACTAGGCGCGACGGAGTTTTCATCCTCATCATCATCATCATCATCCGGGACATCATCTGTGGCCGATAAATCCTCAACGTGTGTCTCTGGAAAGCCGAGCTTTTCCTTCAGGTGCGCAAGACATTGAAGAGCAAGCACGCCGTGGTGCCATCTGATAGCTTCCTCAGAAAGACCTAGCAGTTTCTCGGCATTCCGATAGAGGTGCGTCTTGACTGCCGCATTCATAAACCCAATGGTCTTCTTCACAACCAAAAGCGGCTTGCACTTGTCGATCAAGACGTGGAGCTTATTGTTGGAGACGTCCTCTGCCGAACCCAGCCCCGCAAGGACTTCGAGTTCAGGCACTGTTGGCTCCTCAAACGTCAGAATCAGCGCGCGTAGCATCTCCTTGATCTCCTCGCCGCTGTCTTCAGTCGATGCAAAGATGAGTCGCCATGCCTCATTGAGAAGCTCACTCAGGTCCTGAGGGGTGCTTTCCAGCTTCCGTCGGATCTTAAGTTGGCTTTCCTCTTCAGGAAGTTGCTCAAGCTGTACACAGGTGACGTCGATCCAGTGGGTGCTCCGCGCTCGCTTTCCGATGAGACTGCTGGCGTAGTAGGTGAGGGCCTTGTTATACTTTTTCTGGACTTCTAAAGCGGCAACCCTTGCCTTTGCGTGCCGACGGAGCTCGAGTTGAACCTTGTCGCCATACTTCTCATCCTCCAAGTTGATGAGCCGAACGACAGACGAGCCGAGGAGGGGGTTTCCAACGCGGTGTGGCTCCCTGCTTGTGATGAACCACCGAGTGGGAACTCGCCAGCCTCCGCGACTCCGGTCAGAGGTGTACACTCCCCCGAGCTCTCCTTCCAGGAGGCTCATCAGCTTGACCGTGGATTCAGATTCCGCCGGCAGAGCATGCAGATTGTTGATGACAAATACACGCGAGCCCCAGCGAGCTCATCAGAAAGCATGCTCTGCAATGACTGCCAGAGGTTTTCGAGCGTGGGTTGCAGGCCTTCGACCTTGTCTCTCAGGTCTCTCGCGGTGTCTTTCTTTCCCTTGTTGGTCTTGTTGAACACCCTGGCATGGCTCGCAAGAGCGGTTTGCTGGGTGATGAGTTGGCTCAGTACGGACTTAAGCAGGTCCTCGGCTGTAGAGCAGTCGGTCGAGGAATCACAAAAGAAGTAGGCCAGGAGAGTCTCGTCCTGTTCTGGATTTTCCTCCTCGTTGAGGTTCTGCTTGATTGATGACTCGATATTGTTGATGACTGCGATAGCCGCGCCCGTCTTTCCTCTCCCCTCACGGCCGCGTATCCACAGGCAGTCGATGGGCACTTCTGCCTCATGGGTTGGGTTGCCGTGCTTCTTCTTTCCGACCCACTCTGCGTACTCGCCAGCCTCGGTGATCCACGAGGACGCCGCAACCTTTTTGGCTATTTCCTTGCGCTTCCTCTCAACTTGGACTCCCCCCAAGGCGTCCATGATGCCCTTGTGGACCGACCAATCGAGACCCCGAGCCATCGAGAGACGGTTCTTGGCATTGGTGTGGACGTGACTGAGAGCGATCTTGAGGTGTTCACGGACCGCTTGCGCCCAGTTCTCATCCTTGGGCCCATGGAACTTGACCAAGTCTCGATGGTTGGTTGCAATGTTTTGCGACTGCGAAGCGACCGCGAGCGTAGCGGACTCGAAGGCGACCATGATCGTGCTCTTGGGAAGGATAAGCCTGGCGGCACCGAAGAGAGTCGGCAAACGTGCCATTTGGGCAAAATCGGTCGGCTCTGTCTCCCAGAAGCAGACGACATGAATCTTGCGGTCGAGCTTGCCGACAAGCCGCGTGAACTCCTCCCGTAGCTCACGCAAGGCCTCGTCGCCGGGCTTCATGTAATCCAGGAGCGTCGATGCGGTGGCCTGGCCAATCTTCTCGGCGAAATAAGCGTACATGGCCGCTGTGGAAGCAGCGTCGGCACCGCCGAACGGTGTGCCAAAGAAGATGGTGGCCGAGGTTGCCGCGAACATGACCGGGAAGAGGTCGGGCCGCGAGTCGGCATAGCATACGGCCTTGGCGATGACGAGACCGCCCATGCTGTGACCGATAAACACGATCGGGCGTGTCTTGCAGTCCTCCCTCAGGCTCCGCAGGGCGACCAGAAGGGTCATGGCAATGTTACTCATGAAGTTCTTGACCTTTAGAGGCCCCACCCAGGCGGACTCGTACATGAAGAGAAGGATCCGGGCTCGGGGGTATTCCTTAACCAGCCCGTCCTCGCTGGTTGTCCAGTTCCATCCGGTCTTGGCTGATTTCCAGCTCTCCTCGGGGTGCGCGCCGAGGCCGGGAACCAGGACGATGCTGGAAATGTACCTAGGTAAGCACTCGATTCAGATACGAGGGTTGGGCAAGGAAGTTGGGCTCACTCCATGTCCGGTTTGTCTTTGGTCTGACCGGGAGGTGGATAGAGCTGCTTGAGTCCCTGATGCACAGCATCGTACCCCTTTGGCCTTTTTCCCGCTGCAGCCTGCGTCTGGGCGGCTGCAGACATGAGACCGTCGCCACCCTTGACCGTTCCGGCGCGCCGCATGGCAACGGCCGACGTATCTAATTGCCGTAGCGACGTGCTGTCAGTTGATTGCGTGTCGAGTGCGATATGTCCGCAAATCTCAAAGCCGGAGGTTCATTGCTGACGAGAAAAGGGGGAAGATTGGTGGTGTCATGATTGGGAGAAGAAGCCGCGACCTCATGCTGCTGAAACACGCTGACAGCCCTTCGCGACCCCTGCCTGGGCTGGGGGCCAAATGCACAGCCGAATACGTGGGACTGGTGATCTGCATGCAGCGATACAAATTTATCCGGTGGGCGTGCCTGTGGCTTGTCGCTTTTTCAGCGTCGTTTTGATGTCGGAGAGCTTCAAGCCCGCCCTCATTTCGTTGGTCCAACAGAATATCTTAGAGCCCTAAGTGGACCAAAAAAACGACTCTTAACAGCGCAAGAAAGAGAGGGATAGTTAAAGAGATGCCTGTTTAATGGCAGGGATATTAACGTGTGGCGGGGCTCAATCAAGAGTGCGTGCTTGGCCCGTGCATTTGCGCAAATAGCACTTTGCTCGCACTTCCAAGCGTCTGACCTCCCCCCGAAACCGAGCAGACCCGTGAGGTAAATTTTACACTGTTTAGATTTTGTAATCTTATTAAAAGGAGAGACCGAAAGTCTCTTCATCCGGCCTCTCGAGCAATAGATGATCTCTCAAGGTACCAAGCCGGGGCCTGCGTAGCAGAGTGTGTACCATTTTCTCTCCTTCAAGTCGCCCTGGATTCGGTCTGTACTGTGTAACCTTCACTGGATCGCCTCGCCATCCTGGAAGGCACGGACCGCAGCCCCACAAGTACATTACTAATGCGCATCCCATCATCAAATCACAAACCGGGGTGACGCCAAGGCCAGTATTAGAGTAATGTGACTACCCTGCAGGTTGTCGCTTGGGCTGGAGCGGCTCGACGATGTCCCCGCAGGAGGTGTCAGAAGCACTGCACTCTAGATTCGGTGGAATTGATGGGGTTGCAACTGTGTGGTTGTATTGCTTGTGTTGACTCTGTTCCTCTGGCTCTGTCTGGCTGGAAGCCAAAGACTTCTTTATAGACTATTCTGCAGGATTCAGGCTTTGTCAATCCATTGGCCGAGGCTCACTGGCGTTCTAGCAGTACCAGGCATCCAGTCAGCTCCACTGGCTAGACGCCCAGGGCCTCTTAACCGCCTTCGTTCTGACAGGAATTGACGGGGTTATCAGGCAACCTTCCGCCCAAAACGACCTTCGATATCTACTCGATATCAATATATATTATCGATATCGACCGATAAGATATCGCTGCCCACCCTGGTTAGTCTCGGTGTTGTACTGTTCGTTGCCAGTCGCGTCGTCGTCTCAGTCCTTATCGTGGAGATGGGTTGCCCAGTTATTAAAAGGGGTCTGACAAGCGAAGCGGAGGCTCTGCAGTTGTGTGCAGCCAGAGAGGATGTCTCGTACCTGGGGGCCAACAAACATCCCCGGATGTTGCAGAGCCGGAAATCAGTGATGGTGGGAAATTTTCCACCGATAGCTAGTGATTGCAATAAATCCTCCATTCTGGATACATCCACGCCCCGTTCGTCTTGTCAATCGTCAATGTCCGCACGTTGGTCATCTGAATGCCGCAAGGCGACCGGGTGATAATTGGGAAGCTGGGGAATGCTCTGCTCTCGAAGTTTGTGTTGTTGAAGTTCGAGCCCTGCTAGAGTGAGGAGAGCTATTGCTTCCTAGTTCGCGAGCTCATCTGCGAAATCCTTGTAGTAGCCGAAGATGTGGGTGACCATTGAAGATCGGGCAGCAGTTGTGCCATCATGAGGGAGATGTAGGACTCTACTGGGACCAGAGGAGATTCCGGGCTTTCCGGACCGCTCTGGAACCATCGTTGCGTGGTATGCATATTGGCCTAATTGGCTGGGCAATTGAAGTTCTATTTTGAGCATCTTGGCAACTGACTGTCGTCCGGCGAGAGTACGGCGGTCTGCGGAAAGCAAGCGATGTTCAGCGCTCCGCACCAGGCTCGATAGTGACTGATGGCTTGCCAGTGTTCAAACCAGCGACATGAACCCGGCCTCTGCAACTGCGGTCAATGTAATATGTTTACGCCCACAATATCCATTGCATTTGTAAGATTGATCCCAGTCATCGAGCGAGACATCCCGATAACGAATCTGCCGAGCTTTCACTACGAGCCTCCTGGAGGTGAGGCACGGGCGCAGAGGTCATTTCGGTACTAGCGAGCAAGATAAAACGTACAGACATCTGCTTCCTTCCACGGCTTTCTCGCGCGTGGTCGATTGGTGGCGAGCGTCGCGCATGTTTTGGTGGACGACAAGGCTCATTTCATCCTCATGTACTTCGATAATGGACTCGCAAATCCGCCCAAGCAGCTCGACTGGAGGTAATGACAGTATATTGGCAAAGTTGGATTCGTAATATTCTCTTATTGGTCGGTAGGGAGGAACAAGCCCGAGGGTAAAATGAGAAACCAGATATGAAGATTTTAGAAGATTCAGGGAAGCTGAACACACTCCTCACTGCTAGGGAAAATGAATCTTCGTATCCCTCGGGACTCAGAAAGTTACAGGTGAGACTGGAGGAAATGTTAAATCTCCTGCTGGGCCCGCACCATCCATGGCTGCTTTCCAAGACACCACGTGTCACGACTTGTTAGGCTGAGAAAACTATATAGCTGAGGTCAATTGCTAACCGAGCTTCCCTTTTATTCCCTTTTTTGTTGGTGGATTCAACATGTTATCGTCACTTCAGCACGAAGTTCTTCGCATCTTCGAAGGTCTTATCGAGGTTCACCAAGATGTACACGGCATTTCAATGTCCCCTTGCTGTCCGTGTCTGTGGGGGGTAACTACAACCGATCTGCAGAAGCTTCGTTTAACCTCCAAACGTGTTCGGGTGTGGGTAGAACAGTTACTTTATCGAGATATCGGGCTGAGCGCCCCTAGCTGTGGTCTTGGTGGTACCTTAGAACCTTAGGTGTGGCGGGCTGCGTAGCTGAGAAGAGAAAGATTGAAGGCCCAGTCAGAGGCTCAATAGTTGCTAGTCTTGCAAGAAACACTAACAAAGCGGACTCAACCTTATGAAAACAGTCAGATCCGGCAACATCGAGTGATCCCAGATCCGCTCTCTGAACCCCGAATAACGGCTCGGACTTATTCACAAACTCGAAAGCAGCTTCAAGCACAACGGCAACTTCCGCGGACTACCGGCCACACAGATGGAGCAATTAAGGACGTTGCTCTATTATTCTGATTATGTGGCAGCATATCTCAGGTGTTTGTTCCATCGGAGATTTCCCAACCTCCAGAGTTGGGGTTCTCGGCCTGGCGTAAAGGTAGAGGACCCAGAGTGGGAGGATAACGTAGTCGAAACTGGGGACTTCCCATAGAGTGCACTCAAAGTCAGAGACGAGTTCACGGAGGAATATGTCGGAGGTGGGTGAAGGCGCCGATGTGGAGAGATTCCTCCCACAAGTTTGCCCATGAGTCGATAGTGTCGCCTTGGGCTGAGATCCTATGTTGAGGAATATATGAATAGGGAAAGAGCCCCAAGAGCGTTCCGCCGACAACGATCAGCTCGTCCTTTGGTACGTAGCGACCGGCATTGCTGGTGACCATTGAATGGCAGTTGTGGGTCGAGGTTTGTCAGCTGCCGCAGCCGGTACCTGGTGCACTTGGACGTATAGAAATATGAGATCAAGATGGGGCAGATCCATCATGCACAGTGTTGCCCCAACAACAGGCTGCAGCTGGCACAGGTATGATAGAGATGTAAACTGGAGGGCCACAGAAAGCCGACAAGAACAAAGAGGAAACCAAAAAGAAAACTTGGTGATGGGGTATATTTGAGTATCATGTAAACCAGTGCCGCTGCGGGCACGGAGCAACTGGGCAAACCGGCGGCACCGCCGTCTATGCTGTGGGACCCCTGCGGGTCCCGCTGGCTCCCGAGGAGGGTTCATTTCGGAAATATTGGCAACACTGCAACCAAACATGAGATTTCGAAGACGGCACTGCCAAACGTCCCAGATTCGGGATATATTAACCGCATCTAGGCAGGAGCACAGTCCATTCGGCTCTGCGCAGTGGATGCCATCACGCTGCGCCGTCCCCGTGCATTCTCTGCAAGCACCGTGCAGAGCCAGGTGCCGAGGACCAGAGACGGGACTTTACCAGAGTAGGCATGCATCTAGGTACCTGGTAGTCCAGACGCACCTCGTGCAACCGGAGGTCGAACCACTAAACTCCTTGCGCATTACCCGTCGACTCATGGCTCAGCAGGCCCAGGATAGCATGTATATATCATAGCAGCTCCGGAGCAATGCGGACGGTTGGTTCATGTCATCAACCGAAATCGATGGCTACTGTTGCTCGTCTTGAGCGCTGTCATTCGTTTTAGCCACGTCTATCCTTCGTTCCAACCACACTACACCATGGGGCCGCGCTCTTTCGATTGGCTCGCCCCGTTGCCCATAGCATGTGCCACCCCAGCAATACATATAACGGCCTCCGTACATGGCGTTGTTAGCCCCCCTTTTTTTTCTTTCTCATTCTACTAAACTTATACAACTTCTAGCTAGATTGCCTGACATCTTTACGCCTCGATGCTGCTGTTTGTCGCATTGAGCCCCTGACACTTGCAAGGTGATTTTGCAATAGTCGAGGAAAACTCGTTCCCAAAAAAATGAGGAAAACCGGGATACTTGTCTGTCACTCATGTCAGTTTGTTTGTAATATTCTGGTTCGCTGGATTCATCAAACGCAGGCTGCAACCAACCCATCACAACCCGATCCGTCAGCTCCAAATCACATGCACGCAATGACATCAACACTCATGGCTCCATCGCAGACATCTGCTCCAGCCTTATTGGTAACGCCTTGTTAAGAGTGTCACCCATAGCTAAGCCGTACTTAGCCGTGAATTCCGCGCTTGCAGCCGCAACCACTGACGCACTGCAGCCTAGACTTCCCCCTCCCCAAAACCATCGTCTTGTATCCTCGTGACGACAATGTGGGGAAGCTGTGCTGTTAATGAGGGGGTTTGGCTTGGCATTACACAGGTAGTTTGGAAATCCCCACCTCCATGCTGTGCAAAGTTGAATGCATCGCCAAGTTAGCTTCATCCCACCTCCCCCGCGCATCAGCAGCCCCCCACAGCCCCCAAGCGAAATTCCCCATGGGAACTCTTCAAATGTCAGAACGACAAATAGTCTTTATAATCGCACTTTGACGGCATCCTCATGTCCTCTTTGACAAGGGCAAGCACATTCCGACACGCCCCCATCAACCCAGAACGCGATACGATTCGACTTATCCGGTTGAAAAAAGGCCCCGTTACCGCCACCATATCATGCGAATTGTTTGAAACTTCGCTTGGCGAGGATCGAGGCTTCCCGTATGAGGCCCTGTCGTATACCTGGGGCGGCTCAGAGCCAGGTCAGTCCTTTCTGGACCACGACGGCGAAGCCCGGTGCGCCCAGATAGAAAAGCCGGTCACGATTGTGGTGAATCACTTTAATTTCTACGTCGCGCCAAACCTCTACTCGGCACTGTGCCATCTGAGAGATGTTGAAACGGACCGGATTCTGTGGGTTGATGCTATCTGCATCGACCAGGACAACGACAGGGAGAAGGGCCACCAGGTCGGGATGATGCGGCGGATTTTCGAGCAAGCTAAAGGCGTTGCGGTATGGCTAGGCGAGGGAAACGCCAAGACGGATTTCTTCATGGACGTCGTGGCCGAGGTCTGGGCCGTCTGGCAGCAGCAAACCACGTTGGCCAAGACGGCGCTTGAGCGCTTGCAATGCCGTCGAAGAAGAGACGGATTGCGCTTCGACGAAGCATCCCTAGCAGCCTCTCTCCGGGAAATTCTGGATCGGCCATGGTTCACAAGAGTATGGGTCATCCAAGAAGTAGCATCAGCCAACACCGGCGTAGTGATTTGCGGGGCCAAGTCGAATCCGAGCGACGCATTCGCTTCGGTCACTACCTTTCTTCTCGACCAAGAACCCATCCGAAACGCGCTGAAGCTGTTGCCCGGCGCCTTGCAAACCAGAAAGGCTCTCCTCGTCGTTATGCCGGGACCCCATCGCGCAGGTTCGTGGTGGACTAAGGACCGGACGCTGGGTAACCTCCTAGCCAAGTTCCACGACTCCCAAGCGTCGAATCCTCGGGACAACACCTATGCGCTCCTCGGCATCTCCTCAGACGCCTGCGATCCAACTACATTCCCTCCGGATTACACCAAAACTGTTCACCAGGTCATCCGCGACACGGCGGCCTTCCTCATCTTTCGGTCCCTCGATTCCCCCGCCGCCTTCCTAGCCAACCTTTTTGGACCCCAAGTACTCCGGCTCTTGTATCGGCGCGGGACCCTCCAGTACCGCACCCTCGAACGCGCAATGGGAACTGGATGTGCCGAGGTTGTTCGAGTCATCCTGAGAAGCGAAATCTTTGGACTCTCCGATGAAGCCATGAATATCTTCATGGTTCGGTACGTGGAGTTTACGGGCGCTGGGGCGCATTACGATGCTGATCGAGGCCACGGTGATCCGAGACTGAACAGTATGCTCTTGTTGCTTGCCTCCAAGACCGGGGAAGAGTTTTCGGTCCGCAAATTCGTTGGGATGGGTATGAGTCCCTTTGAAGCTAACGAGATGACAGTATTCAAGGATGAAAGGCAAAGAGCGATACTTACAGACTGAAGAAATACTCAGGTCTCAGTAATACTGTAGTGACTGAAGATGCTGCGAAGAAGCCCCAACGAAAGCCGCTGTGGTGCACAGGACTGGGTTCCATTCCTTGGGGGGGTTTCTGTTTCTTTTCTTTTCTTTTCTTTTCTGCCCCACTTGTTGAACAGATGTATGAGAGTCGGATATTGTAATAGTGAAGTTGAATGTTGGACTTTACTCTCTCATCGCCAAGCCACTACATGCCTTGACGGTGGGCACGGATCATGAAGCTCTTCTGCAACAAGGTAACCCTGATTTATGAGCACAAGAAGAAGGAAAATATACTCTTGGGATACTTAAGCATAGTCGTAACTAGTTTTAGGCCCTTTCTAGTTCGGTAATGTTATGGTTTGAAGAAACTCTATGGCTATGCACACCACCTTAATCCAACACAATACCTGAGGTATCTAATCATTCCGCACTAGGCACCTCATCAACTTCACAGTGCCGTCATGCCCGGATAACCCTTAGGCTGCACCTCTACCACCTCTCCCGCGTATACAACCACCTCGGTCGTGCCGAAATCCAACACCGGGTCCATCCCGGGAATGTCCGGCTGCTGCTTGACGTGGTATTTCGCCAGGGCGGCGCCGCAGCCCAGCAGGTATGCTCAAAGGCCCTGCTGGTCATCTTTGGGACGTAGCCTAGGAAGCACGAATCCATGCATACGTATTTCCTAGTAGGGAAGCAACCATGATCAAGCAGTTGTACAACGTAATGTACCTAGGTAGCATAGAAGACTCAAGAACAACAAAAACTTACGAGGGTGTGGTGGTTGATATCTTGTTAACTTTTGTAGGCCCATCGTAAAGGCATTTGGGACAATGCACCGGGGCGGAATAAATGGTCAGTTCTCTCAGCGGGACCATGTCGAAGTGCTGAATGGACGGGGATTGTTGCTGTTGGAATGCTTCATATTGCTGGCGATGTGTCTGTTGGGAAAATGGATGTTCTTGATGTCGCTGTTGTTGCTGTTGTTGGTAAGGGAGCTGTTGGGCAGATTGCTGCTGCTGCAAGAACACATGTGTGGGCTGACTCAGAGGCTGTTGAGAGACGGGTTGGGGTGGGAGAGGCAGTCGGTAAAATGGTTCGTTCTTAGTAGTCATTTTTCCTCAGGTATTTTTCCTCGGGTGGAGTATTTGTCTTCAGAATGATGGCAGACCGAAAGGTGGCGATAAGGCAAGGGAAATGTTACCATATTTAACGTCCCGGCAGTACTAATCCTTTAAGGGAGACAACGTGTCTTTATCTCCCCCATCTCGCACACTCCTGAGTTGCATCGCTACGGTTTCAATTCGCAGTCCTTTCGAGTCGCTTATTTTGATGGTCCTAAGCTTACACCCGCTCAGCACCTATCAAGGCAAGACCCGCTCCCAAGCAAAAATTGTGGCTGGGAGGGAGCCAAGTGGCTGTAACAAATTCCGGTTGGGCTGAGGGTACCAGCCCGAGGGAATAGGGAGCAAGGGGATTTTATTTTCCTGGGCGGGCTGTAGGTTCCTGAGGAACGAGAGCTGGTTGGCAGACTGAGCTCCAAGTGTATCTAAGTCCCCATAGTTAGTGCAGGTAGATAGACGGACCCCTGAGTTGCTGCGTGGTGGCTTAGGGCTGAGCTGACAGGATGTCGACAGGGGTGTCCCTCATTGGATGAAGCTGGCAGTACTTTAAATTTGTTGGGAGCATTCTTGCAAGTTAGCACGTCGTGCACGCTTCTCCTCCCCCAATCTACTACAACTTGGCATTTGCGGCCGCCCGCTGTTCAAAGCTAAACGCAACCAATTGAACATGAAGGTTGGGCTCGGGGTTCGACGAATGAGATGAGGGCATTATTGTGTGACAGCGTCGACCGGCCGACCCCCACTCCACACTCCCTCGTGTATTCGCTGAAACCCAAAAGCGGGGAAACAGCAACTCGCGCAGATCAACCTGAACTGGGCTTGGTCAAAGCAGAACGAGTCAATTCGCAATATGGATATCCTCTGCTCCCCAGAAAATACTTCCCAGGCCGAGGAAACTCGATATCTCTGCGACGCAGGCGACCGCTGGGATGGCGGCCCCTTTGTCACGTTCCCTCAACGGGCAGCCATCCTCCACATGGTCCCCCCCTCCTTTCGCCAGTACAACCTCGACGTCCCCTACACCGAGCTGATCCATCCGTCCAATCTGAATGCCCGACAAAGTATCTATACGACATGGCTCTTTATCGGTCTGATCTCGGAATTCCTCAGCTCCAACCGACAGGAGGACCCCGATCGGCCCCCTGACAATCCCGATGCCGAGGAGGTTATCGCCAGTATTTACAAGCATTGCGTTATCACTAAGGACAGTGGTGAACGCTTCCTGAGCGGAGAACCCATCAAAGATCTTGTCCTTGCCATCGTGGCCCTCATCAACAAAAGCACCGACGTTGAGGCCCGTCTGAACTACCTGTCGAGCTGCCTTCGCGTCGCAAGCGGAGTCTTAACCTCACCAGCCACCCGGGGGGTTGATCGCTCACTCAAATTTGCCATTGCCGGGCTGGGCGAGCTCCTGTCGGTTATTGTCCGACATGGCGTGGCTCTCAAGGACTTTGGCGACGTCTCCCTTCCTCTGACAGGCTTCAACTGGAAGCACGACTTTCTCCTTCACGATAGTTCCGTCCAACAGCGCATGATCAGTGCAGGGTGGTGCAAGAGTGATTTGAGTAGGGCGGATAGCCTCTATCAGCATCTCTTCACCATGCATTACTTGAGCTTGCTGCACAGACACGTACCGGGGAGGGACCATTCGAATTGCACAGGGACGATATGTGCGGCTGCGCAGATCGACAATGACACGTACAAGCTCTCACATACTACGGAGGGGTGTACATGTGAGGAGTTTCGGGTCGACATTAGCAAGATCAAGGACGTCTTGGGCAAGACGGAGACGTATCCCGTTCTGGTTTTCGATCCCGACGACGAGACAGCGCTCTTAGTCAAGCCGTTCCTGGAGGGTGATGAATACATCGCGCTATCCCATGTAAGTGCCCGGTCGACTCACAAAGTGCCAGTCTGACAGTGTAGGTCTGGGCCGACGGTCTCGGAAACACCAAAGACAACACGCTACAGAAATGCCAGATCGCTCGGCTCCGCCGACTAGTGGCCGCAGTTGAAGATGAAGTCTGGGCCAAGGATACGTCCCAACCCCGCCCCAAGTACCACATTTGGGTCGACACGCTCTGCTGTCCTGTGGCAAAACTCGAGCCATACTACAACAAGATCTCGCTGTTGAGGATGAAGACGGTCTACGAACAAGCCACCCATGTTCTTGTTCTTGATCTCGCCCTGTCCATGCATAATGCGGAGGAGCTTCGCCCTGCCACGTTGCTGCTGAGGATCTTTGGGTCCTCTATATGGATGAGGCGGTTGTGGACTCTCCAGGGTCGGTTCCCGTTTACCACCCGCACAGCTAGCATAACGCTGACCATCGACAGAGGGCGTCCTGGCAAAGTCCATGTACTTTCAGTTCCGTGACAAGCCAGTCCACGCACAATCCATGCTCCCCAAGCTCCTCGCTCCCGACGACTTTCGGTACTGGGTCATGTGGGGTGACTTGCACGGCGAGGTGTGACCCTCCTCCCACCCTCCCTCCCAGCCTATGTATACTAACACCCCCCAGCTCCGCCGCCTCATGCACCTCAGCATACACCCTTTGGCCATCAAAAACCCCACCACCGAAAAAC
>Ga0247770_1001237_pt1 | contig 21164 bp, 25 predicted proteins | sample UWRJL136409B6_FD_179943 | JGI IMG/M metagenome (GOLD analysis project Ga0247770, IMG submission 179943) | Plant litter microbial communities from Arlington Agricultural Research Station in Wisconsin, United States - UWRJ-L136-409B-6 | ecosystem: Environmental > Terrestrial > Plant litter >... | reverse complement strand
TGTCTCCGCCAGCCTATTCCTCTTGCTGTTGATGGCTCCCCCCAAGAGACTGCCAATCGACGTCGCCGCCAGCATCGGCAGGAGCATCAGGCCGGCCTCAAACGGATTTTTCCTGTTGACGACCTGAAACCGCATCGGGAACGCATATATCGCGACGAAGTACGGAAATCCCGTGAGGCAGGAGTGGAGGACCGTGACAGAATAGACGCGGTTGCGGAGGAGCTCCATCGGAAGCGTGGCTGCAATCTTCCCCTTCCACTTGCGCTCAGCAAACCACTGCCATACAAACAAGGCTGCCAGACTTAGAATCCCGAACACTAGGGGAGCAATGAACTTGACGGAGCTCCAGTCTCCCCCCTCGACGCCCGAGTTCTGGAACGGGAAAACGATCAAGGTGGCGGCAGCGATTCTGCTCCGACATGTGGTGAGCATTTCTTCAAGAGAACATAGAGCGACCCAGAGCGGAGTACTCACAATAGGAACGCGCCCATGAAGTCGACCTCTTTCCACTTCCTAGGCTGGAAAGGAGGAAGAAACTTGGACTCAGGCCAGACGAAGAAGAAAACAAGGGCTGAGACACCCCCGATCGGTCCACTGGCGCAAGAGTCAGTACTTTACACAGAACTCAGGTAGGGCGACAAACTTGATCCAAAACACCCATCTCCAGCTTGCGTACTGCGTAAGAACGCCACCAATGAGCGGCCCCAGCACGCCCGCAGCAGCAAGGACGACACCGATGAGCGACGAGACAACCCCCTGGTATTTCAAGGGCGCAACTTCAGGCAGAATGATCATGGAAAGACTGTACAGGCCTAACTTCCCGTTAGCTCTGATGATGTGTTTCTTGTTAACTTGGAGACATACCTGAACCACCAACCCCTTGCAGGGCCCGGAAGGCAATCAGCTGTTGGAGGCTCTGGCTCCACCCACAGGCGAGAGAGAAGCCAACGAATATGACATAAGCGGTTACGACCGCTGCTCTCCGGCCGATGACATCGGAGATACGTGCGAACAAAACGGCACAACTGAGGTATGCCAGGGTGTAGGATAGGGCTACCCAATAAATAGTTCCGCTGTCTTTGAACTCCTCCGAGATGACAGGCAGACTCGTCGCAACGATAGATGTGTCCAGGAGGGCAAGAAAGAACCCAAGAGAAATGCTGCAGAGCTGGTTGTCAGCGGTCTGAGTTGGCCAATCTCATTTTGAGAAGGTGTACTTACGCCGCGGCTAGCAGGACAAACCGTGGAAGTGGAAGTGTTGGGATAGGATTTTCGTCTTCATGAGCCGAGATGTTGTCGCTGACGGTCCCAGCATTGTTGCTTTCACCCTGAGAGGATGCTTCTATCGCACCCTTCTCCATTGTCATCTGTGAAGCTGTGGAAGAATCTGCCATGATTTGTGGTTCGTGGTCCTTCGCCTCAACACCACTTGCGTTTGTCATGGCGAAATATGAAGAAATGTGAGAGCTTATATGTGTGGAGATGTCGTTATAGTTTGATGATACGGTTGTTGAAGCGTGCGGAACCGTTGGCTGGCCCGGCGTGGTACGTCTTATAGGCAAACACTTGTCGCCAAAACCTCCCTTGCATAAGAAGCACGAGAGGGGATCAAGATATCCGGTGATGTCGGTGGTCGTCGTCGTCACTACTAGCGGTCGACCGGACAGATTAGAAAACAGGAGGATTCCCGATGCTCCTCTCAACACACAAACCCGCACTCGCTAAGCCCATGTGAACGGGATGACAGGCCGAGAGCTAGGTTTGGGCTTTAAAGTTGTCCGAACCATGCTGCTCAATACGGTCAAGTTTTGTGAAGCTCGCATTCCTCGGATGCGATTTCGGGGCGCTGGGCAAAGCAAAGGCAGTTGAGCGAAAGCAGGTCGTCCATCGGAGCAATCTTGCTCCAGCAGTTGACGTGCTGTCTGAGGTGCAGGATTTGACGTTGGGGCGGGCGGCGAACTAGGCTTTCATAGGAACGGACCTCGGCATGGAACCGAGATGCAGTCAGCAACAGCTCTTAGAAACCCGGGCACTACGTGCAATCAGAAAGCCAACGACAAACGCACTGGGACAAACGCGCGCGCGGACGGCAATTTGGCTGGCCTGCATCGCCGTATGTGGTTACCACCTGCCTAATCCTCGCCGCCAAGTTCGGCGGCTCCCAGTGGGTAATAGCTTCCTTCGTAACCAGGCTGCGCCGCTTGACAGGCGCGGCATGCAATTCGCACTCGCTTAACTTACCGTATCCGCGCAAATTTACCTACTAAGCTCGCTTGGCCCAAGTTGTGATTGGCCGCTTCAGTCGAGCCTCCCTTGCGGCCGAGTACGAGAAATTCGGGATGTCCCGAGAGCCGAGTTGGCGGTTTCTGTGCAGGTCCAAGCTCAATCGCGAAAAAGGTTGTCACCAAGCATCGTTTCTGATCAGGCGCAACTCGTCTGCTCAGCTCCCAGGAGGACGACGCGGAGTTGGGCTGGACTGGAATTCATTGCGCGCCGGACCGATCACTCAGCGCCGGTGCCACCCGGCCAACGGAGATATTGAACGGCAAGCTGGCGGTGAGAGAGCCCGGAAACGCAACTTCCTACATTACGATATTCGTGAGCATGACGCCATCTTCTGTCGAGGAAACTCTGCGGGGAAGACCCCATGGGTGGATCCGCCAGGCGTGTTCTTGTCTCACCCTGCTGTCCGCGAGCGAGAAGTTCGGTTGGTCCATTGGTCAGTCGCCAGATGATCTACTATCTCCGACGTTTTAGATGTCAGGGGCCCAGCGAAGGGTTTCACGAGAACATAGGGCTGAAAATTTTCCTGATTTTTGTTGCAGTAAGTACCTGGTGTTGGCGACGACAGAGGGCTGCTGTGCAATGGACTCGGAGCAGTTGCTTATTCGCACCATGGCAGGTTGAGACGAGATTGTTTCCATCGTAAGCCTTTGTATGAACATCGGAGAATGACTGCGCCTTTCTCGGCCAAAACCCTCACTGCATCTCGCGCGATGATAGACAACGAGAGAAGAGTAGTCGTTAGGCTTCAAGTTGGTGCCTTGGAACTTGGAAGTTCGTGACTGTCATACTCGATGGAACCTGCGGCCCAACGGATCGAAAGCCGCACCGTTCCTCCCAGTACCAATGTCCCATCAAAGCCTCTCGCCATAAGTACCTAAGGTAGGTAAACACTGGCACCCACCGTGACGGTCAAGCAAGGCGGTTACTGTAGCTGGCATTTCACTGCATACCGCTAGTCATTCGAACTGCCGCAACGTTAGCAATCAGTTAGGAGTTTCCAGTATACCTTTCAGAAAGGGGTAACTGAAGCAGCCACGCCGTATTACGGCATAACCCCCATACACGCGCGGCTGTGGTACTACTCCGAGTCAACGAGACATGGGAAGCCCCCCCAGAATGTGTTCTGACGACATGGTTACACCAAGTTGGTAAGTAGTGTTGTCTCTGCTCTTTTCGTCGTTTCTGCAGAAGTATCACATAATCAGAAACATGAGGCTCACATCCAACTCTCCCTACCACTCTTTCACTGACAAACCATGGTCCATATTTCAGAACATGTCTCAGTCGAGCTCTTGAACCCAACCGCATGAGGCGCGTTGCACCTTGGGTTAATCGCATGGTGGTAATCCGTCGAGCTGCGATCACTCTGATCAAACCTCATCTCTTTACTCGATGCTCCAGAGACATCCTGCCTCTTAACACCAATGGACGGCCAGTGAGATATTGTGATGTTCCTGCATTGCTAGATGGGAAACTTGAAGACGCATGGATTTCGCAGCACGAGATCATTCTATCCTAGAGCGGGGTTTATACTTCCGATGCCGGCCATTTCCGCCGGCTGCTCATCGCGTCATGGCCAGTACATGTCCAAACAGTGGATGTGGCAACCGTGCCAGTGTGGTGGTGAGCGTGGCCTGGAACCCAGGCTTAAAATTGAAGTCACGGCGGAGAGAAACGGCAGTTACAAACCATCCAACTTCCATTACAATATTAACAACTGGCACGCTGGCACGCCCGGCCCGAGGCTTTGAGATATCCGCAATGCAGCTAAGATGGATAATACAACATCATACTATGACCTCCGATATGTCACGACTCTCTCTCTTTCTGTTCAGACTCAGGGTCGACGAAAACCATATTTCGAAAAGCAATTCCAGAGATGGCCCCTGGCCCATGTGTGGCTCCGCGGGCAACAACATATATCAAATACAACAAAGCGTCAGTGGTTTAGTGGTAAAATCCATCGTTGCCATCGATGGGCCCCGCGTTCGATTCGCGGCTGACGCACTGCTCATACGAGAGTAGTGATCTCTCCTTTTTGCTGCCGGGGAAAAGAGCCACAAAACCTGTATGGTGGGTGGATCGGGGCTGGGTGGATCCTGCTTGCTTGTGATGCTCTGAGACTTCAAGAACAGAGTCGTGAGAGCTGTAGGAACGGATATCCAAGAGCTGCTGAAGTTATTCATCCTCGCTGGCGGTGTCATTATGCAGGTGCCTTTGCATCTTTTGAATGCCAGAGCAGGTACGGAGTATGAGTATGTGTTCTTCCTTTTGTCTGCAACTGGGCGGCGCAGGCAGTCTTGACAGTTGCGCACGTGCAGTCCTCTACTCAGGCTGAGCACCTGTCAAGCATCTCACCCGATAGACAGAAGCTCTCCATGCTTAGCTTGATATTCGCGACTAAGGAAGAGACGTAGCGTGGCCTGGATGCAGTTTGTTTATTCTCCCAAGACACACCATTGTGGGAAAGGGGCTCAGGGGTGCACATCACAGCACATAACACCCGAGTTTAAAACATAAAGGGCTTGCCACCCCGCTTGTAACGCTGCCTTCACAACAGGCAAAGGCCATTACTTCCATTTGCCTTCTTTGATCATTCGCACCATCGAGAACTACTGGTGCCTAAGACAGCCGCTGCGTGTGAGCCAGCCCTAAATGTCTCCACTATCTCCACCACCACCCCCTGACCGCATCCAAGCCACGCACACAGCAAAACTCAAACCCCCTCAAAAAAGAGAGGACTGCCCCATTTGAGGCATTTGATACTGGACGAGCTGGGAATTGAACCCAGGACCTTCCGCATACAGTAGGAAAGAATCCAATATGCTAAGCGGACGCTCTACCAACTGAGCCACACGCCCTTGTTTGTTGATGGAGAGATGCAAGGACAAAGCCCGCTACGACGATGGCCCGAAGCTCACAAACAGGGCTGGAAAGCTCACACACCTTGAACCTCAATCTTGAATAGGACAGTGACAAACCCAGAGGCCATCGGCATCTGGTGCCATGGAGTTGATCCCCAAGATGGAACACTCCAAGAGAAGTTAGGATTCGGCCCTGCTGGTTGACACCCTCATTTGGGCCCAAACCACCAGTCCAGACCGTCTCAATGAGCCTGGACCTCACAGAGATGCCGAGCTCCTATCCCTTCGATGGAAATTCTTGCAGATTCACGGCCCTCTGCAAGAACGAAACCACTCGCTCGTCAATAACCCCCTCGAGCCCAAACCGCTAACCACGCCATTGTGATAGTCCCGGGCCTCGCAGCGATGCCAAGTTCCTCAACTTTCGATGAACCTTCTTTGAGGATTCCCTTGCAGATTCCCTAACAGCCTCCTGTAAGAGCGAAGCTCCTGACTTGCGATGATCCCCGTCTGAACCTAAACCGCCAACTACGCCATCACGGAGTCCCCCGGGCCTCCATGGCGATGCCGAGTTCATCTCCCTTCGATGAACCTTCCCTGCAGATTCCCCAGTGCTTCTCTGCAAGAGCGAAACACTTCGCCCGTCCACAGCACTGAAACCCCTCCCGAAAACTCCATCACCATCACCACCTCACTTACCATGGGAACAAACATCCATCTGTCCAGACCTGCACATGTGTTTTCGTTTCAGGCGTGCCATAAAGCCCATAATAGACGCTAACATCGACGTGCGTACGTACGTACTCCGCAGAGATCCGCTGTCCTGGCGAGGCATACTCGCCCAACCCTGAGGTATATCACCAAACAAACAAGACAAACCCACCGTTTCCCACCGTTTCCTACCTTCCCAGCCTCTTCGAGCAGCCTCACTTGCGGCTGCTATAAGGTCAAGCCTTCATCTCTAGCGTCGAGATGCAGCCGTAAGTCTGTTTCAGGTGATCTGTCGTCCACTCATCCGCAGTGTTCTTTGTGTGCTTCTTCTTCGCGCACACCCCTCCGCCCCCGCCTTTCCCCATCCCCGGACCCGGAAACTATAACTCTCTCGCACCAGGCCCAGCCGAGCTGCAAGCCAGGTAAGTGAGCTAAAGTATAGGCGACCAACTATCCAGCCCGCGCTGCGAGCCGCCCGGGACGGGCTGGAGTGCGGGAAACTGGAGCTCCCTCAAACAAGAAAGGGCCGAACTCGGCCGTCCGCTTTCAGAAACTGCAGCGATACTAAAAAAGGTTCTGGAAAGACCAAAGAGTAGGTGGTGGTTGGTGCCGCAAGTAAGAAAAGCTGGCAAACAGCAGCAGCGGCAGCGGGAGACCGCATGACAGCCTCTGCTGGCTCAGCCGCCCGGACTCAAACTCACGGACTTAAGTGAGAGCGGTTATGTCTGTTATCGATGATGCAGCTTGCATCTTCCACCTCTCCCACCGGGCAAGATTGCACACAAACAGAAAAAAAGAGGGCGGGTAAGAACAAGCTTTGTCATAAGTCTGTGTGGTCACAGGAAGCTTTGCAGCCCACTTCCGTCTGCTGGGAGGACACAGCTTCATGAGATGCGGGAGACGGTGGGAAATGTGAGTGGTGGAAAACATCATGTCGATCGACGCGAACTGATACCTGAAACATGTTTCAGGGGCAACATACCCAACCCCCCAAATCCCCAACAGCACGTGGTAGGGCAAGCCACCTCCAATTTTGGTGGTGGGACTGACGCGGCCTGGCTGCTTTGCTGCGCCTCCCGCAAGCTTTGCCGCCGCCGGCTCTTGGGAAGGCGGGTGAGCGCAGCTTGGCTTCTGCCGCCGCTGCAAGGCGCCCGTCATGCCGTACGATCCCCTCGCCTCACCTAGGTGCGGAGCGGGATGCGGAAGACATACGGATTACCCGACTGCGGTCTCGGCGGGCTCGCTTGATGAAAGGGCTGCGCCGTCCTTACTGGAGGAAGAGCTCCCTTCCGGCGACTCAGACCCCGCGATCCATGTGTGCTTTGTTATGGGCAGGTATTTGGCATCAAATAATGCCATGAAATTTTCGGCTTGTTTTTTTTTAAACCTCAAGGGATGTGCCCAGAGGCTCGATCCTTAGCATCAAGAGCCGAACATCATCTCTGGGGAATCCTGGGTCGGCATCCGACTTGGAACATCTCCGCTCAGACGGTCCAGCAGCATTTTGGGAGTGCGGGCCGATCTCGAGGGAAACGTGGTTGGGGTCTGGCTTATCATCTTTAGAAGCATAAACCAACTACTGGAAGAGGGTACAAGGCCGGATGATGGGAGTACAATGGCAGTACAACTTCCTCCAGATCTCAGAGCCCGTGCCAGAGTCTGGACGATTGTGGTTGACGCTGAGAGTCGCCTGAACCTGACGTGCTTATTTTGCTTTGGCTTTGGCTTCTCCTGGAAACCAAACATCGACACGGTTTGTCACGATGGGCAGGGCCTGAGGTGGTCGGGTCGTCATGCCGTTCTTCAGCGCGTAACCCTGTACCTGAGGTAGGTAGTGCCGGCAGGGCTTGTCGGGTGTGAGGCCCAGACCGATACGACTACCGGAGCTCGGAGATCTTTCCCTCTTGCGGCGAAGTCTGGAGATGCTGCTCACGTCGACTGATTCTTAATTTTTCTGCCCTTCAAACGTGGTGTGACGGGACGTCCGCGCGTGCAGCAACAGCAGTGCCATCGTCATGCTGCACCAGCGTCGCGGCGGCACTGGTGGAGACGATGCCGAACAGGCACTCCAGGCACACACACGTGCGTTCCGCAAAGGGTGGTGGTGGGATGGGGAGGACATGCAAGGTTGATCGAAAAGAGAAAAGTGAACCAGACGTGGTGATTTTCTGGGGAAGCCAGTCAGGAAGTGTGCGACAGGCCTTGGCGGCCCCTGCTACCCCGCATTTTCCACGACTCCATATCTTCCCGTCGAGGTTTACAGAAACTCACCACTGAGCGACCGTGGGCAATATAACGAAGACCCATGGAATATTCCTCTTCATCTATTTGGCGTCTATCATATCAATTCCCCAAAAAGGCAGGTGGCTGCCCGCCTTCAGGGTTGACTGCACGCTCGTCCACACCCTCCCCGCATCTCCACGTTTTTCAGTTGCTTTCTCTTCCCCTCTCTGGCTTCCCCGCATATCGCATCGGCCTCAGCTTGACGGGGGTACTCCGAAAGAGCTGCGGTACCCAGTACTGAGAGTACCTCACCAATCGGCCTGGCCGCCCCTAATACATCCCCTGTCGCGCGAGTCCCAGCGACTCGACGTGCCGCGGGCCGCGACTCCAGATTGCAAGTCGGCTCTGAGGCGATCGATCCGCCCCATTCAGCCAACCAATGGTGCCCCACCGTTTGCGCCCCATCGTCCAGTTCAGGAAGGAAACCGTTTCCGTCTCCAACTTTTTTTTGCTTGTTCTCGCGCCTCTGTCTCGCTCTCCATGTCATCGCTTCTTCCAACCCACGTCGCCGACGTCGCTTGCCAGGGAGGCGTAGCCGCGATGCACACCTTCGGACAAAGCAAGACGGCCAACCCAGCCTACGCTACTATCGCAAGCAGGACTGAATCTGTCCAACATCTCCGGCAGAGAGAGTCTGACCGAATGGCCACGCGCAAGAGTGGAATCCCCTTCCCCATACCCCATACCCCAGGTTTTGCAGAGAGTTGGCACCTTCGCCTCCCAGGAGAGAGCGTCACCACCTCCACGATTCCCACAATACAAGCTTGCTTCGCCTACAACTACCCGTAGGTACTGTACATACTGCCAGGACAAGCAGCAACAACAGCAGATAAACATAGCATAGTACTATCCGCCGTCAGCCAGTCCCTCCCCTGGCGGATCGGCCCTTTCTCCTCACTTTCTCACCCCGTCTCTAACCGCACCGCAACACCCAATAAAAGAAGCGAACTCGTCAGATATAGCCTCACCACCCACCAAAAAGAACTGGCAGGCAGATCAGGGCGGAGCACCCCGGTCCATGTAAGCACCTTACCTACACGAGCCCGCAACACACAAGGCAGCATGCAAACCCCGATGCCCAAGATTCCTGCCCCCTCCTCCAGGAAGACAAGCTAAGTGGCGTTGGCAATTCGTGAGGAGCACACCGAAATTGTCGAGTGTCCACAATGGAGATCATCTCCTTGAATCCTCCGATACCTACTCGTAAAGGTAGACAATCCTAGAGATGACGCCCACACGGCGCATTCTTCTGGCTCGCGAGATCCAGTTGAATGAAGTCTGGGCGACGCACTGCTGCATTGGCAACAAAAAGAACAAAAACAAGATGAGGGAAAAAACGTCTCCGTGGGGAGCCCGGGTCTTCGGGCTTCAGTGATCGAGTTGCCGCCAACTACTGCAGTACACACAGACTGCACCTACCCTTACATTGCAGTGCAGCATCTGAGATATCTGCCTTCTGCACCATGAGTGCCGGTTAGATCAGGGTATGGATACGTGCAGGTGTGTGTGTGTGTGTGCGATATCCTGCTGCCCGGCTGCATCGGGAGAGATTTTGCCTGCCTGCCTGCCTGCCGGTCTACCTTACAGGCAGACACACACTAGACGGCGAGGAAGGTTGACGATACCGCCGTGGCTTGCAGTGTCGCCGAACACAAGTCCCGGTTGCACACACACGCTGAAACTCTGTCTCTCTCGCCCACACACACACAAATTCATTAGGACGTCACAGCACACGGCTCTTTGGAATTTCGGCTTTCTCCTTCTTGCTAAATTGCTTCCCCGTTCCATCGCCCAGGCGCCCAGGGCTGGTCATCTAGAATAATTCGCGAATGCTTCCATTGCTCATCTAATATGCCCTGCTATCACATCTCACGCCCAAAGACACGAATAGAATCAAGCCACTGTAACACACTTATTGCAAGAGGCTAATATTGCTGCAACTAGGTAGTGGGTGGTAGGGTATCCAAACTGTAGCTGGCAGAGAAGCATCACCTTCGTCTCCTTCATTCCGGATATTCAAGAAGCCGTGTTTTCCTATTCGTCCCTTTGCTGTGCCATCCCTCCCATTTTCCATCCTAGGAAACACATCAGAGAGGAAGAAACGTTAACCTCGCTTGCTCATCGCGCCTGGCTGTCCGGCCTCGCTTTCCATTTCATTTTCCTTCTTTCCAAGTCGTCTTTCCCATCCAACGAAGAAAATATCGTGACCCTGGTATATCCATCATTTCCCGTACCCAAAGATTAAGAGGAGAAAAAACACCAGCGTTGCACCGTCCCCGAGGAAATGCGCCAAGACATGCCTCCCACCCTCCATCCCGATGGATCACCCCCCTTCCTCCACACGCAACCACACCTTCCCAGTACCCCACATTCTGATGGTAATTTCTTGAATTTTACCACCCCCTGGCTCCTGGTTCGGTCATCGCGATGGAATCGCTTCCCGTAAGAGCCGAAAAAGCACCTCAAAAGATAATGAAGAGGAACAGTGGGTCCCTCCCGTCTGCCGTACCCCGATCTCCAATGTAACGCCGTGCAGAAAGGGAAAAAAAACTCCAAGTGACATCGTCACTGCCGCTAAGAGGAAAAGTTGAAGAAATTCGAAAAAGGTCAGTCCGGAAGACCGTAGCTCATGGCCGTCATTGAACGTAGGGGAAGCTGTCCATCGCCACAACACCTGCTTGGTGATGGGCCTGGCTCATCATGCTGTAGTCCATATGCATCATTCCTTCGTGTCCACTGCTGCCGGGACCCCCAGCGCAGGCGAACTCGGCAGCGGCGGCGGCATCCGCCTGCCCACCCCAGTACATGCCATCGAGGTCCCACAGACCACCCTGGTCTAGCATGCCCATCATGCCTAGACCCTCAACGGGCTCGAGGCCAATGGGGCTCATGTGCAGTCCAGCGTCAGACATGAGCATCGCGTCGCCCGTCATGTGCATGGTGGGGCTCTGCGACCGGTGCGCTGCTTGCTGCGCCTGTACCGCCCGGCTGGCCTCGTACATGCGCCAGACAACCTCGCGGCTGCGGCGTGCTGCCAGAGACCACTCCTCCATGACCTCGAGTAGATCCAAAACGGCCTCAATCTGCTTGAGCCACTCTGGAACCCGAGGGCTGCCCCACTGCCAGAATATAGAGACAAGTGGGACCATGGCGGCCTGATAGAGGAACCAAACGGCGTTCCACCCGCTCATCTGGTTGCGTGTCCATTCGCGTGCAATATCCTCGATGGTCTGCGCCGCCAACTCGCGGCATGTCTCGATAGCAGCCAAGTCGGCATCGCACGCCTGCGTGTGCGGGTTCAGACCAGAGCTAGCGAGGGAAAGGAGGACAGGCCGATGCAGCAGCATGCGCAGGTTCTGGTAGCGCCACTTCATGATGCAACGCGCCATGTACAGCGGCTCAGCACAAGGGTCTGTCGTCCGTAGAAGCCAGGGGAGTGATGTGTACCAGTTGACCAGTTGGCTGTCGAGGCCGCAGCGGTCCTCTGTTCGCAGCAGCGGCGAGATGGCCAGCATATCCTGGATCTGTGTTGCGATCTTGCAGAACTTGATGTTCTCAATAAGAGGTAGGATACCGGCTTGCTGCGGCGAGTCACGGCCAGTGGCAACACCGAACTCTGGGACCCGGATGTTGATGGCTGGACCCCAGCGTCCGAAAGATGGGCGGCCCATAGTAGTGGTTGCCCAGGTGTCGAGGCAGAACAGACTCCACCATGTGCGGCGCCGTGTCTCAGCAACGGCAATATCGCTACCGCTGGCTCCTTGTGCCAGGCTTTCGCGATGTAGGCCGAGCGCAGTCGCCATGCGGATGGCGGCACCGAGTACAGCGTTTGCCATGTTCGGTCGGTTGATATAATGGAGGTAGTAGCCGCCAATGAGAGCCAATGCCTGGACTGTCTCCATGTGGCTGCTGCCAAGTGCATCCATGGGAAGATGCTCCATGGCGCGGTTGTAGTAGTTGATGTGGTTGTAGTCGTCCGACTTCATGGCAGCAATGCTGCCCATGGCAAACACCGTGTTAAGGAGAGCCAGCCATGGCGCGTCGAGACGCTGACCTTCGAGGTAGTCGGCTCTGAATGATCCCTCATCCAACATGGGGACGAAGACATGAATCCGCTTGAAGTAGGCGTCAATGAGTGTCTGACCCTTCCAAGACCACGGAATGCGCTGGAGATCTTTTGGTGCTGCCGGCTTCTGTCGGATGGTAGGATAGTTGTGTGACATCTCGACGCTGTTGAGGGGCGTTGCAAGCGAATTTCGAAGGCCCGGCTGAACCTTGAGCATGACCATCAAAGCAGCCTTGATGGATGAGGCACCAAGGTATGACGTCTGGCGATCCACAGACAGGGACAATGCGTTGATATCATCGGCCTCAGCGGGAATGGGGTCTCTCCCGCGCCTCTCCTCGTCCCATTCTGTGTCTCGGGAAGGCATCTGCTCCAAAAGGTTCTCGGACTTGAGGATTCTTGGCGAATCCAGCTCGGAGATGGGCGATGTGTTGAGGGGTGGCGAGGGCAGTCCACCAACCGAGGTGTCGATGTGCATGGGCCGGTCCAAGAGGCTCAGGAGGTCCTGTCTTGATAGTGGCAGAAGAGACTGGATTTCTTGGTTGGGATACAGCCGCTTGAGGATCGACCGGCATTCTTCGAGAGATTGTGAGAGGGCTTCGAGGGTCTTGCGTGATGGGATCACCCGCTGTCTGTGCTTGTCGTAGAAGCACCTCTTAGGGGCGCGACTTGAGAGGCACTGGCCGCAGGGCTGCTGGCCATCACATCGGCTGTGGCAGGATGATGGTTAGAAGGTGTCACTCGGTGAAGCACGTCTTCCATAGAACTCACATCTTGCGCCTCTTGCACTCAGCACATGCGTGTGGTGTTGTTATCCTCTTGGCGGCCCCGGACGAGCTCGATTTGATGCTGTCCTGAGAGTCTGTGGAGGCTTTCCTCGGCGTGACGCCTTGGACTACTGACGGTTAGCGGGTATTCAACCGGAGAAGACGAGGTAGAACTTGCAGGTATGAAACATGCCGCCCTGGGCGGGAACTGGGATGGTCGGTGCCATTACGAACAGGCGGGAGAACGCTGATGGCAAAAAAGAGTGGCCAGCAAGGCAGGCCGGCCGAGAGAACGTATAGAGTTATGAGCTCGGCGAGGTGAGGTGCTTGTCGAGGGAAACACAGTTCAGATACTCTTGTGATGTGATGAAGGTAGTATCGTGATATTGAGATTGTTGATGAGGTGAGATGCTAGGCTGGTGATAGCAAGGGCAGTGATGGGGAGGCGAGAGCATGGGGGAGTGGATGCAGACTTATATATCTACATTGAATGCAGTTGGAGATGCTTGAAAGTGTGGGGAGAGGGATTTGGAAGGGTCGGATGGCACTCGACGAGGCCGCCCCGTGTGGAGTGTGGAGAAGCTTGGTGGGCCGGCCGTTCTGACAAGGGAAGCTGGGCGGCGGGACGCTGGCACATCGTGCTGAGGCCTGTATAGCTCGCAAGCCTAATGTTGATATAGAGTGTGGAAGGCAATGTATGGCAGCAAGCCTAGCACGAGCAGACGGTTGCGGTGGTCAATGCCGTGTTAGCTCAAGGGCCAGGGCCGGGGTAAGGTGACTGGGGTTGTCGTCAAGCCACGAGGATGGGCAGCCAAACGGGCAGGGGGGCGAAAAGCAAGGCACCTTGGCCAGGCACAAGGCCCTGGTGGTGGCCTGGCGTATAACGCCAATCAGGTATGCCTGAGCTGATGTACCTGAAAACACATATTAATACGGCGGCAAGTAAAGGTCACGCCAGGCTCGCGTTGGAGAAAGAGTGGCGCTGGACCGTCTGACGGAGCGTTCGAGCGGGCACCGAGCCGCGGGGTCGACTTCCAAGGTTGCCTGACGAGCAAGCCTCCGCTAGGAGCTCAGGTCGTCGAATGTTGGGCGAACGACAACACAGACGTACCTCGATTCGATCTTTCTGGCTCACGCTTCGTCGTTTCAGTGCCAGGGCCGGGGTACTTGGGCAAGCGGTGGGCGCGAGCTGCAGACGACGGAGTACGTACCGACTTGGCCAAGGGCACCATATGCACGTCAACCAGTCCAGGATGCCGCACGATGCCACACGTGGGGCTCTAGGTACTTGGTCGTACAGCCGGGGGACGTCCAAGGTATCCAGTCGGGGGTACGAGGTATGTACTGTACTGCCGACTACGCCGTGAGCGCGCGCACTTCACTCCCTCCTGGCCGGCTACCCTGATGACGATGCAGGCGATGCAGACACTTCAGCGGGTGCCGAAGCCAGCGAGTAGCAGCGATAAAGGGATTGCTTGGAGGCGTCACTTGACCGACGCCAACCGAACAGAGCTGCAGGCCGAGCTGCCGGAGAGTGCGACAAGAGGCTTGGGTCTATTTCATCTCATCTCCAATTCACTATTCAAACATGGGGAAGAATGAATGAGAAACATCTTGATTTTCGGTGCATGTGGATTTGCAGGAAATGAGGTTTAGGCCTTACGCAGTAGAACAAGAGAAGCTGTGGAGAGCGGAAGTGGGAAGGGGGACCGTCGGCCCCAGCGCTCCTGCCCTCTTCTCCAGAGTGACCGGGGTAGGCCAGGGCATCAGCGACAACGACCCTGGAGGTCTGTGGAGATTCGGCCAGCGCTCGGATTGGGGTCGTCATGTCCCAAGCGTCTAGCGTTTTGCTCGATACAGACTGCACCGCAGCACTTGCTCGCGATTTCGTCCTGACGAGGCCGCTCTCGTTCCCCTCTTTCGATCCGAGTAGTTCGACAGGGGTACCAAGGTCGATGCGGCAAGAAAAGTCTGGGGGAGGATGGAGGAGCGGGGACCCCACAGGTTTGGCTTCAGGGATGTCGAGGATGACCTGGGGAAGAGAAAACGGTCGCGAGATGCTGCAGACGGGAGAGTCCCCGCTCCGTCAGCTGATAATACGGTGCATACGACAGCTATGAGTCCTCTGCCTATCAGAAAGGGGCCTCGATAGCATCTGGACCAAAGAAGCTGCACCGAGCTAATTCTAGCTCTCTTCCAGGCCGACGCGTCCAGGTCGACTCGCCCAGACGGATCGCCTGCCATGAAGTCGGCGGCCCCATCCATATCCATGTATGTCGTCCGCCTCTGAGCAATCTAGAGCCTTCAGGTCAGTAGGGCCTTGAGGGGCGATGGGCTGAACGAAGAGAAAATAGATGCTGTGGCGATCTCAGCGCCCTGGCAGCTCCCTGGATAGGGCACATGATCGATCTTGTTAATCTATCAGCATATTTTTGCTGGTCCGTGGTGTTGAAGAAGCTGAGATCAGTGAGGGGCCTGTCGCCGAGCCGCTTTCCAGCAGGCGGTCCTGAGGCTCGATGAACGGAACGGAGGGCCCTGCTGTTTTCCAGCTGTGGTCCGACCATAGGCGGGTAGTCCGCCAGAGATTTCGCGGTTCTGGTTGTGTGTGGCTCGAGGTAGCTCTGCTATAGCTGCGTGGCTACCGGGACGTGAGTGACTGCAGCGCTCAAGGACCACCACCTCCTGCGTGACCTGAGACCAAAACATGCCGTCGCGGAGACGACGGATCTGCTGGTGTTTGTCTTCCTCAATTGATCTCTTGGCGCCCATTCTTAGCGGGTCGGCAACTATCAACTCACCTTTTCTTCCCTCCGGGCTTTGGAGTTCTCGACTTTGGGCAGTGTTTCGTCCGCTCCGGTTTGTGAACCATGGCGCGCTTGTCAGGTCCACCACCAGAGACGGGAGTGCAGAAGGAAGGCCCTGACGAGACGCGGATTGAAGACGAGGTGGCAAAGCATGGAACCCTGACCCTGGTGGTAATTACCGGCTGTGCCATGGCCGAGCAGCCGGAATCGACGTGGACGTTCGGGAAAGCAGCATGATGATTTGACTGCCGCAGATGTTTTGCAGGCGAGATTAGGGCCTATTCGTTGGTTGTTAGTGTCAATGGTGGCAGCGACAGCTAAAGCTTAAACTTCGTAACGAGATTTGGCCGACTCAATGCCTAGCTCCCACCTTAGCAGAAGCACGGGCCGCTATATCCAGTGTTCAGCTGGAGGAAGTTTCGCAAGCAGTTCCATCTCGGTGAGCACTAGATAGAGCTGTCACAATCCCATCACACCGCTCATGAGCAGTCGCTCGTTTCTTCCGTTCTGGAGGGTACTCGGCAGGCCCAGGATGTCCCGGGCCGTGACAGATGGTGTGAGACGGTGTAATCCGTAAGACGGAGTTTTGGCCGTCGGATTTCTGCCCCTCATCCAAAAGTCATCAACCCCACAAGTCCATACCTGAAGCTACTGCAGGTAGACAGCTTTCCGTTTCCCCATTTCAATGCATCATTACATATGAGATGAGAGGAGTGTGTGGTGGGTGGTGCTAAACGGCACGTTTGAGCAGTCGCACTACTCCTGCTTACTTGCGAGAAAATCCACTTCGTTCCATCGGCGCAAAGCGAGATCAAACTCGACGGCTCCTCTCGCTGCCCGCCGCGCCCGCCTTCCCTGCCCCACCCCGCCAAGCCTTGGGAGCATCGGCTTCAAACGCTGCCTCTCCACATTTCCTGTTGTCCAACCAGAACGTGCATGACCGTCTGGAAGGACGGCAACATGAGCCTGTGCTCGTCTTTCCTCTTCAGGACCTCTTGCAATGTATGCGCCGCTGCTGCCGGCTTGAACTCCTCGTTTTGGTGAAAGCGAGAAGTGGGCTCGCTGATCCTATTCCTAGCACAGCATAGACTCGATTCTCTGATTCTGACTTATTGCTGTATATTCGCTTCTACCCTTGATGTTAGCAAGAGCCGCCTGAGGCAGGTGAGGCGAGCGCCCTTGTCCCACCGGCGCGGCTGTTAGATTGCTTCTGAAGGCTCCCCAATCTATCCTGCGCTGATAGAGAAAGTCTGCTAACACTCACTCCATTCAGTTCGTGATGCACATAGCACCGAAAGCGTCACCAGAGGGTGAGGTAGGGTGACAGTGGAGGCTTAATCGGCTGGACGACCCCTGCTCGCAAGAGGCTTAAACCCCAGAGCTATGACCAGACGATGTTCCACGATCCGGCGCTCTGATTGGACGAGGGGGAGGCAAGCTCACCGTGGCTCGCCGGCATTCAGCGCCCTGCCTGCACTCCAGTCCATACCCCAGCCTCCTCCACCTCCATCTGCGGCCCTCCCTTGAGGCGAAAATGATGAACTACCATCCACTTGCGCAGGCAATCAACGCCGACCAGCAAAACCTACGAGAGGGTCACGAAATATTAACTGACAGTCTCGACCGGTCGGTTCTGAACACCTTGACGCCTCGACTCCATGACTCGCTCAGCTCTAGTCCCTTGCGGAAGCCAACTCCGATCGTGGCAGGAGACCCTCTGCGAGGAGGCTAATAAGCGAGAGTCCTTGGCCCACGACCGCCGCACGCACAACAAACACCTCAGGTTCCACGGCGGACAAGGCTCTCTCAGGTCGTGGATGAGTGTGCGAGGAGGTACTGCGGAGTCGGATTGCTCCAGACCCTAGGTCCGCCTTCCCGCACGCTGCCGCGCGCGCCACGAGCCAGCCACACACCACCTCTGCCCAGCAGACCATGCACGAAGGCAGTGGGAGCCAGCGAGCCACTGGCAGAGCCGTGCATATTAACCCAGCCGTGCCGAATTAATTTGGCGAGCAGTCCACCTGTTCATGTGCAAGCAAAATTTTGGCCCCCGGCGTTCTATGCCATTATTATCCCATTTCTAGCCGTCCAGGACGGTCTGGATTCCCTTTCTGGGGGGATCCTGAGGATTCTCGCAGCGGGAGAGTCTGTCAGCAGTCCCACCAGTGGAGGCGAGTCGAGAGTGAAAGGCATCCCGCGAGCCGCACCCGTAGGCCCCAGTCCGACGGTGTGCCTACTTCGCACACCGCGGAAACAGAGCGCATTGATCGGCATCACGACAACGGGATGCCACCGTACGCGGCTGTCGCCAATGAATTGAGGTTCGCCCACCGTTGGCTGCGTCAGCATCAAAGCTTAAACAACACACGGCGGCCAGATGCCCGCCTGACGTCCAGCGACGACAGCAGCCCGCCCACCGTGACATCGGAACAGGAACGAATACGCACCATTACGAATGGCGGCCGTCAATGTGCAGCACGCCAGCGCATTCCTCCAATAACGGACGTCATGGACCTGAGCAGCCTTCCTGCCCCTGGTGCTAGCCATCGGACCCAATGAGGTCCCGTTGACGGCCTGGCTGCCCTGGAATAAATGGTGTGAAGCAGGACAGACCCTGGCTTTTGGTGTGTTGTGCCGGCGCCCGTGCGAGAAGACCAACCGGAAGAAGGCTTCTGGAAACCGCGACAACCAAGGCTCGACTTTCTTGGAAATCTGAAATCAACCTTCATTTCTTACCCACAACTCGACCTTCCGTTTCCGGCGATTTACCTTGGACGCGGCACCGCGTTGCTGTCAAGTAAGTTAGTTCACAGTCATCAGCGAGATCGCCCTGGGATTGCCTGAACCTGAATCCAGGACCGGCCCTAGTCTCCGCCCCACGTCGACGGATGTCACCTAAACATCTCGACGTCCACTCACTGTATCCGTCAACCCTTCCCTCTCTGTCCCTGCTTCTTCGTAATGCAAGCACTCCTTATCGGAAACACACTGCGTATGTAAGGTTCGGTGAGCGGTGTGAGAACGATGCTCTACTCCTTGCCATCTTGGAAAACCGGCCCTCTCCTTCCTGCCCGCTGGATATATCGCCGTCATTGGTTTGCTCTGGTGTTTTGCAGGATTATACATATTATCACGTTTCAACTTGGAAGGTCGTTCGGCTGGTGCCCTGGCAGGTTCTCGCTACTCACCAGGACGGATTACCGTCATCGAGCGAGCATCACATCGCTCCGCACGGGCAAGTTTGGCGGATGATCCGTTGTATGATCCGGAGGGCTGGTGGTTGGATGGCCTGGAGGCCGCGGACATCACAAACTTCCTTTTACTGCATGATTTACATACCATCGGGTAGTATGATATGCGCAGCACGTGTACTCGTCACAAATTGCACTTCCCTAGCAACCACAGCCTTGTCCGAGGACCGCTGCCCTGAGCCAGGGAGTTTGCCAGGATGGCAACGTACCTGTTCCGACGGCCCCCCGAGCCATGGGCGCGCTCAGACGATGACGCGCTCGATGAACCTCCAGCGCAGCATACGGGTGTTATCGTAGAAAATTTGTAGCCGCCGTGGGCCGAGCCTCGCCCCATGTAGGGCCTCTCGTCGGGCGCCTCCGTGAATTGTGGACGTGCCCTGCTGGCCGTAGTCTCGTAGAGTCGAACCGAAGCGCTTGCTGGCGTGCTCCGCCCGCGGCCCATCTGGTCTCGACAGACAAGCCGAAGCGAGCGACAGCAAGCCCGGAACACCTCCACAACCGCTCCCTACCTACATGCATACCTACGCGAACACAGCTCGCCACCAAGGGACTGGCCGGCCTGACCGCCTCGTTCATCAGCAGACCCAGGAAGATAAGCTTGGGATTGGAATATACACGCGGAACCGCCCTTTCGGCTCTGGTTCGTATGGAGACTTCATTCCCACATCCCATCAGGTCCTACATCTTCCCTCCACCAGGAACCGAACGTTGCTTCGCAGCGGCAGCAAGACGAAGCAGGAACTCCTGTCCATCGCAGCCAGCGAACCTGCCTGGCTGTCAACCACAACCATGTAAACTTTCCGGTCGGCCTGGGCTCCATCGCCATCTCCGATCTCCCGGAGTAACCCTAGGGCCAAAAACCGACGCCAGCATGCCATCGAGGAGCACCGGTCCGAAAACCAGACATGGCAGCGCCAGTCGCACCCGGAAAAGCTCCACCGATACCCTGCAATGGGCCTGCAATGGAGGCTACCGTGACAGCCAAGTGCCCCGGAGAATAAAAACCAGCAAGAGATCAAAAGGCTCTGCGGTCCGGCGACTGGCGCCGGCACAGCCCACGATGGCACCTTATCTACGCGGAAACAGGGGAGGGTAACGTGGAACCCAAGATCCGATTTCCTCTTGCTTCTATGTAACCCCGACAATCCATATCCACACCGCCGAGTGCCCACAGACCCTCCACACACAAGTCGGCATCGGAGGTGTAGCGCGCGTTAGCTAGGTAAACTAGCATCGGAGAGATCGATCAGTATGTACAGCCGTTGAAGGCGTCGGCAGAGGGAAGGACGAAGCCGCCGACGACGGTGCCGAGTCGAATTGCAGATGCAACCAATCCGCCTCATCGGCAACCGGCATCTCCAATTCTTTGGCTTCCCTTCGGTCTTCTCCACACTGTCCAACCCCTGCTCTTCTGCTCTCCTGCATCGTTGTTCCCCCTTTCTCCAACTTTTTATTCCATCAGTATTTTGGACTCTTCAGCCCAAGTGCCTGATTAACCCGGATCTGCAAGGCCAGTGCCGAATTCCCCTCAGCCTGATCAGAGAAGGGAACCACTCACGTCTGTCCTTTCCCGTGCAGAAGGGGGAAAACCCCCCTTGGTCTAATTCCATTTTGATACTTCCCGCTTGGCCTGCCCTTCTATCCGCCTTCTCTAGTCCCCCATCTATCTCTCGACCCCTTTCCCGCTCCCGTTTCCCCTCATCAACGCCCGGCAAGCATGCCGAAACGAACACCCTCACAGAATCCAAGCAATTCGCGCCACCCCACGGGGAAAGGGAAGGAGTGGAAGACCAGAAGGCGGGGATGTCAGGGGGTTAGATAGACGTTATCCCGGGCGCTTGCGTGCTGTTCCCCGTTAAACAGACGGAATGATCCCGTTCCCACATTTCTTTCTCGTCTCGTGGCTCTCATAAGCGGAGAACCTGGGATCGGCTCGCGATCCCGTCGAAGATGCAGGTATTATCAATCGGGATATACTGCTTGGTTATGACCTTGATCATCTCCTGAGCCACCATGCCACCCGTCAGGGCAGCAATGTTGTGCAGCTCGCCTCCCTCGGCGCGTGCGACCTCTCGTGCGGCACTGACTATCCTTTCGCTCTCGTTGGCGCCAGGGATCACCTTGACGACCTC
>Ga0247770_1001236_pt1 | contig 21208 bp, 21 predicted proteins | sample UWRJL136409B6_FD_179943 | JGI IMG/M metagenome (GOLD analysis project Ga0247770, IMG submission 179943) | Plant litter microbial communities from Arlington Agricultural Research Station in Wisconsin, United States - UWRJ-L136-409B-6 | ecosystem: Environmental > Terrestrial > Plant litter >... | reverse complement strand
TTCAATAGTCTACGGACGTATTTCTATGGAATGATAAGGAAGGCATCGACTTCGTCGTCGAGCACAGCCTCGACAGCGTTGAAACTGTGGAGCATGTTGAACCCCTTTGCGAGTGGCCCATGCGCTCAACAGAGTTCCGGGTTCTCGTTGGTCGCCCATTGAGTTCGTCTCGCACCGTAACCTATGGGCTGGCACACCCAGCCAAACGGCGCCACCCAATCCTCCGTTCCACGCAGGCCTCCCTCGTTTTCCTCAAGTTTCTTCATCCAACCATACCGAGTATAACCTTCCCTATCGCCTTCCTAATCTCGCCGCCGCAAAAGCTGTTTATTCCAGCGTCCATTCGCTTCAGAATAAATACCAAATCAAAAGAATTGAACTCCGACAGCAGTCACTGGACAGTGTTTTGCTGGGGCCGCCCCTGAGAGCCGCCTGGCAGCCGAGTCCCTGTCTCGCTCGAACGCATCAGCTTCTCCAACCTGTTTCAGCTTTGCCCACACCAACAGGACTCACAACACATCCCCCTTAGGGCAGCAGCAACATCCCGTTCCCGCCCCAGCGATCCTCTCGAGAGCACCAGGAGACACGCGTTTGAGAGCCCGCATCTAAGTTTCTCACGAGGCGCTTTCCCGCCTGGCCTGATCCGTCAGACCCCAAACCTCATCCTCGCGACTGTCATCCCGATCCGCCGCATCGACTTCCATCGACGACAAACCCGACCGAATACACTCCCCAGCCTGATTGGCAAATTCAACCGGCTCCTGCCCGGAGTCGTCAGCGCCCGCCCGACCTGGCTTTTCTCAAAGATTCTCGCCGGTCCTACTTGGCCGGCTCTCAGCCCATCTCGAGCTTCGACGGCACGAGCAACGGCGCATACCAAGACAGAGAGCGAACGATGGCTTCCTCAGGCGCCAGCAGCTCCAGGCGGAGTTTGGGAGACTTTGTCTCGACAAAATGGGCGAAGCTTTTTTTCCTAGTTGTCTGCCTTCAGGCCGTGATTTGCGTCGCGTTCGAGGCGTAAGTAGCAGGACATTCCCAATTGCTGACAGGAAGATCCACGACACTGACTTCCGCACGACAGACTCGTTTTCGCACGCTTCCAGGGCGGTCTTGTTGACAACTTTGCCGAGAAAGAGCTTAAATCGCAGTCTCGCACGATACAGACGTTCTTGACTCTATTTATCTTCGGTTTCCTCTACGTCCTGGTTCTTTCCTGGGACGCACTGCGGCAGAAGAACACGATTCAGATCATTGGGCTTTGTATCGCCAATTTGGCCCTGTTTGTCTACACAATCATCCAGATTGACCAGATTGACACTTCAATCAAGGAGCTGGCGGACGGTGGCGCCTTCAAACCAAGTGAAATGCTGGACACTCCAGTGAAGGTCGACGGCACCAGGGAGCCGAAGTTCTGGGGAATGGCCAGGCCTTTCCTCATTGCGATCCCGGCGATCATCGGCGTGGCCACCATGGCGATGGCCTACTTTTCCTATCGACTCTACCGCGAATTTGCATGGGATATATTGAAGCAGATTGGCGCAGACTACCGTATGAAGAAGAGGTTTCTGCATTACCAAGTAAGCTAGCGACTCCGAGCCTCCTTCCTCTAGGGGCCTTGTTCTAACATTGGTCCAGATCTACATCGCCTTGTTGAAGTTTGACTTCTTCTTCTTCCTTGGCTTTACGGTGCAGTTTCTTGTTATCGTCGATGGCAAGCGGGAGTATGAGTTTGGCTTCACAACCGCCGCTATACCTGTCACAATCGCGATTCTGCTCTTTGCCGCCTTTTTTACGCAACGCGAAAACCGTGTCGGCATGATCGCGATTATCCTCCTCTACTTTGGGGCTCTTGCGTACTTTTTCTTCAAGCTGGTGCGCATCTATCAACGAGACACCGAGAAGAACTACATGGCAGTTAGGAGGTCGCTCACGGCATTTGCAGTGATGACTATCATTCTCATCGTCCTCACCATCATCAACGCCTTCATTTGCATGAGCAACTTTGGCGAGGGTCTAAGGGATCACTTGGTCAAGCCCAGGGGTCATGACTTGGAGAAGGAAGATGCAAATTCGTACCAGCTTCAGGACCAAAAGCCCCAGCTGGCTAGCCGGATGACGATTGACTGAAGAGCAGAGCGACTGTTTCGCGCGTTTCTCCGTCATCAACTTATGTTGAGGTATATACGGCTGGTATAGAAAAGGGAGAAAAGAAGCAAATTTTTGATTTCGCAGATAACGACATTTACGACAAACCTTTGGGGCTCCGGGCTAAGCGAAGCGCAGCTGGAAGAAAATACCCATCATATTCCTGTGGGTTTCCTCGTGCTTTTTTGCCCCACACACCGGCGAGTGTATTGGAGGCTTCGTCTTGGACTTTGCCTGTTGGCGCGTATGATAGGTTGGCCAAGGACCTGGTTATACAGACAGACACAACATCTGACTCCCAATTTTGGTTCTGTCTGCTGTGTGCTGTACTTGTTCTGAACGCAGATAGGCAGGCAGGGAATACCCGATAGCCTACCTCATCTCCACGACAGGCGTTGTTTTTTACTTTCTTTCTGTCTTTCTTTCCCCTTGATCATTCCTGACAAGTAGTTCTGGTTGAGCATCTGAACGGAGGCGGGCGAAACGATGGGCTGGGTTTACCTCGGTGGTCAACGGCGTTCAGGTGGGGCATGGTACTTTCGAGAGAAAGAAAGTTGAGAACAAGCTCTTGTTTTTTGGTTGCTTTTTGCGTCGTCGATATTCAGGTATTGATGCCGAGGGGCTTGACCTCGTTGCAAAGATACCACAATGTCATTATATTCCCAGTACTTATCATAAATAACATACCATTTAACCAACGTGGGTACCATTTACATATTTACATTGATCATGTGGATTGTGTCATGTGCAAAGTCCCGACCAGAAGAAACTATATGCCCGCTCGCTGGAGCGTATTCGGCAGGACGGGAGACTGAAGGTCTTGCTTTTCGGCAAAGCCTTTCGTCCAGATATGCATGATGGTATAATTGTCGGCGTAGGACCTCTATATACATTCTCCAGGGGACAACGTGATGATTATCTACATCCAAGGGGTGAGTATAAGATGTGGTAGCAAAACTAAAAGCAGGCCATGGAAGAACTCATCAAAAACACAGCAAATCAATGAGTGTGGTACCGCTCTGCTTCTAGCATCAAATACATTCTATGTACGGGGTACCAATTTGCCCATCATGATGCACCAGTGGCTTGTTCCGTCAGCTCCAGTGTGAAATCGATCGAGTCCGACACGCTCCAAACGCCGTTCCGCTTACCCAATGAGGTTAAACTCCAGTATACACAAGTCGGTTCTAACCCTCTGTCCCTCCCCGTTAGAGTCTACTGGGGCGACTTTACTGCTCCTCCAGGCTGAGTGCTCAGGAACTGTCTGCTCCGCTTATTCCGGCGTCCTGGGGGTCCTTCTGACTGAGATCAAAAAGGCAATAAGCGCGGTTTCGAGATTCGATCGAGACTGGGGATCTGTAGTCCTTGGATCGAGACCGCTCCACAGAAACCGATCAAAAAAAGACGTGCGGCGAGAGTCCCTTTCATCATCTTCACCATCACTCTCGCCAATTTGATTCTCAGCATCGACATCTGCTAAGACAGCAGCCAGTTCTGCAAACCCCTGTTGTTGATCCAAGGGCGGTTCTCTACTCCCCTAGAGTATGATCTGCCTCGCATCCCTGAGCTGGCCCTCGGACGGGCAATATGGACATTTGAACCTTGTCCCTTTGCAGAGATTCTGCAGCGTCTCCTTTGCCAGCACATGGCCGCAGGGGATCATCATAGGTGGATTTGACTCGGTGGTCTGTCCCTTGAGCACTGGGCATACGAAAATACTGTGATACATCATGCGCGCCGGTAGTGGAGTCTCGAAGGCAAGTTCATTTGCCGTGGACCACTCCGTGCCCTTCGTGCGTGTTTTGGTCATGAACTTTACCAGCTGCGGTAGTGCCAAGGCGCCCGCTGTCGCCGCGATGTAGAGAGGTGACTCGGCAGATAAACCGAGCAGGCTGCAAAACTCACGGGTGAAGGAGGAAGCCACATCTGAAAAGGCCCCTTCGATGGCGAAGTCATCACGATACGGCGATGCTGAAATATTGGATGCAAATGCCATGGCTCCGGCAAGGCGGTCGATCTCTGGCAGGTGGCGACCTTGAAAACGGCCAAAATGTCGCCGTGCGTAGGCCAAAGCACCGGCACGGCCATTGTTTTCGTCGTCGGGCAAGCCGTTGACGGTAGAACCCTTGAACAGCCAGACGTATTGGAGCTTACTGAGCTCAAACTCCAAGTTGCTCCCACGAGTCTCGAGTTCAGAGGAGTTCGATCGTGCCCAGTCAATGGCAGGTACAAGATTCCTGGCCTTGAGCTCCTGCAATATACTGTACATCTCAGAGAATCGGGTCTGGAGCTCCTGCGACTGAAGGGAGGACAGATCTTGACCGTCGCCGGGACTGGACGCTGTCATTGATGGGGACGCTTCAGCGTCAGCTTCAGCGTCGTCCTCGTCCATAGGTTCATCTAGGTCGAATGATGGTGTGTCGTCGGTCTGGGTTCGTCGATATGGCGTGTGGTGTGCGGTGGCATCTTGCGCCTCGTCGATGAACGTTGAAGCAACGGAAAACTGCCCTTCTCGGAGTAAGTGCATGGCGATGGCCCGATTAATGAGGGCTGGGTGATCCGCCATAGCATCATGATCTGATGGTAGGGGCTTGAGAGGAAAATGCTGTAACGGCACAACCATTAGTTATCCTCACATGTTGCAAAGAAGCTAAGTGGGCCAGTATACCTTGTCCAGTGCCTTCCCGAGCTTCCTGTGCGCTGACGAGACCTTTTGCAGGTTCTCGTGTACTGCGTCAAAGGCACTTTTTGTTGGATTTTGGAGTTTTGTTATAGTTAGACTTGTTGTATGAGGATCCAATGCTGTTCAGATATGTGAGTATGCAGGCCTGAAGGGCAGTAACCAAGCGGACGAGAACCAACCTCCAGCAACCTGTTCCCGCGCTGCGCTGAGCAGCTCAATGATCTTGTCCACATTGTCGACTGCAGAGGAAAGCCTATGCGTGTTGTTTGTCTGGGCCAGCGCCTTCTGTAGGCTTTCCATTCCTGTCGCGTCCGCCATGGCGGCTGCTATCTCGGGCGATTTGCTGGTCTCCGGGTGGCAAGGGGCGCTCGCATTGTCCAGATCCGACACCGGATCTGGTCTGTCGATCTCAAGAGTGGAAGCTAGAGCTGGGCAGACCAGAGAGTTAAGAAATGCGCGAACAAGAGGTGCAGGTTCTAGAGATGGAATTTGGTACCACGAGGGATGGATCATGGGCGTGAGGAGTCCAGTGGGTGTTCAACGGGTGGCGTAGATAGTAGTGGCTCCGGCACGAGTGGTGCGGTGCGTTTCTTGCCCTGTCCCGTCCCTTGAATCCAGAGCGGCACTATGTGCTGGGGCCAGCCAGCATGGCAGCTTCCCGGCCCAAGGACGGTTCCGCGAATGACGCAGCTCCCAGCAGCACCCCACCTCTGGCCCAAGCGCTACGGGGCAGCTGGCCACTGGTGTCAGGGGGTTGGCCTGGAGGCGGGGAAGCTGGCACCTACTAACCGTCACGATTCCATTGCACTTGCATCACATGCAGCTCAGCACTCCGTCAGTATATTCTTGCCATATGCCTCACGCTGTGGACGCCTAAGCTTCGGCCGATCTCTGAGATACCGTTGTGCAGCCGACCTCACCGCTTCAAGCCTGACGATGATGCAGAGTCAATAGCCGCGCAGCGGCTCATGCCACCCTGCGCCTGCGCCTGCTGCCGGTCTCCGCAATGAGCACATGTGGCTTGCAGCCGTAGCCTCAAGCCATGTCTCTTAGACTCCCGTTCCCGGGCTCTGCACTGGATGGCAGAGTTCATCGGGAGGAAGATGTCACCTTATCAAGGATAAATTCACAGCGGAACGTGAGGTCAACTGCTCTGGAGACGCCTCCGATTATGTCTCCCAGCCCGCGGCCCGACAGCACTGCCGTCGTCACCGAAAGTCCGATTCTTGCGCCTCCCAGTTCCAGCCGACGACGAGTTGTCCTACCCGACCCCGTTGCCTTCAGGTGAGTCTCTCGATGCAGCGGCTTGGCCACTGATACTGAGATTGGATTGCGCAGGTTCCTGGAGGAAGACCCGCTGGTCACGGTCGTCGAACGAAAGTGCCTCCTTGTCGGCTACGAGCTCTACCTCGTCGAGCAATGGGCCTGCTCCCGCCAGTCGCCCGCACTGGTCATCGTCACCTACACGGGCGACCCAAAGCACTCGATAATCGTTGGGGTCTTGAAAGTACCCAAGGAAGAGAAGGACTGGTCGCCAAGGTTGAGGACATACTTCAGGGCGATCCAACAATACCATGCGCGGCCGAAGGAGACAGATGTCGGGGAGCTTATGATCACCAACCTGAGTAGCTTTCCTTCGGCCCTTACAGTCATCGCGGTTCCAGACGGTGATTTTAGGAAGCACCGTCAGGTCTTCATCGTCAACGAGGATTTGAAACGGTTGGGATGCTCCGGTCGGTCAGCTCTGACATTGTCGGACCCAACACCAGCAACACAGGCCAAATTTTTGCAACTATACAAAACAAGCGACAGGATACCGTTTTTCCAGGCCGTCTCAGAGCTGATAAAGCTCTGTCAAGTGGCCCTCTTCATCTTCGGGAAACTGGATCAAGAATACATCGACGGTTTGCTCTGCGATTTAACTGAGACGGCCGTCAACAACTGGTGGACAGAAATCGGATCGGAATACTTCAATATCGAGCCCACAGATGGCATCCTCGGACCAACAACAGTAGCAGCCCTCCTGGGTACATTGATGGGTGCAAGAAATCGACTTGGTTATTATGGTGCCCCTGTTGCGAAAGACGTTTTCGATATCGAATGCACCAAAAGGGGCATTAGCACATTCCAAAAATCCCAGAAAATAGAGAGGACACGACGTCTGGATCGGCAGACTCTCCTGAAACTCCACAGCGTAACAGCCAAGGCAGCTGCTGGAGAGGCGGGCTGGGGTGTGCGGGGGGCCGTCAAGTCTACTGTTGCGGAAATCGGTGGCAAGAGGGGCGAGCTTGTCATTGGCATGGTCGGGGGGCGTGATAAGGGTAATATTGGGGACATCGAGACTCCGAATCTCGACAAGTTCATCGCCCTAGCCTACGGCGAACGAACGAAATGGCTCTGGCACGGGAAACCGAGGAGAACACTTCAAGAACACGAGGATTCGATAGCGCCCTTCGCAAAAGACTTGAAAGATGATCCGACCACTCAGGGGGCAAGCAGGAGGACAAACTCTGCCCCCGTGGAGGACGAAGCCGATAATAGAAAGAAGGAAGACTCGCCGGGCGTTTACACAATACTGGCATCAAACTCTGCACCCGCAGTATCCAAAGTTCCAGGAGACCAAGACGCCCTGAGGAAGACGGTTTTCAAGAGCGTCGCCGGGAAGGTGAGCGACGCCCGCTCAGGCCTGGGTCGCATACGGGATGCCGTTGGGGGTGGTTTGCGGGGCCACGTACCTCGTCCTTCAAAAGATGAGGGCTCGGAGTCAGTGGGTGGTGGTTATGCAAGCCCAAGTATAGCAACCTTGGCCCAATCATCCGCGACTCTGACGAGCCCGGTCGCCGTTGGGAGAGCTTTCACTTGGAAAACCAAACCAGAGGAATATCTCCAAGCTCTCAAGGATAAGGAAGGTGGCGGCTCTCTTCCTATGCTAGCACAACACGAAGAGACCGAGGATGGGTCAGTAACCACCAAGGATGGACAACGCCCTGATCAAGAGGGGCAGAGGAGATTAGGAGTCAAAGATATATCTACGACGGATTCCTACCATACGGCGATTTATAAAGGAATCATCAGCGGCAACACTTCTGCCGCGGGCTCAGCCGTGGATGACTCTGATCTCCAAGGACGTATCCTCGCCACTGTGCGCAACGGCGATACATCTCTCGCGTCTCTCCAGCGACGCCACAGTATTCACGTGTCCAATTACCCGCTCAGCCCCCATCCCAACATTGCGCGATACGCACGACGCCTTTCCTTCAGCGACGCAGAGGACGCTATCTTGCGCTGGGATGAAATAGTGGACATTATAGATCCGCTTAGTGATTCCGGGACGCTTGAAGCACTTCAAATGCAGGCCGAGCTTGCCTGTAACCTGTACGAGCATCTACTGTCAATACAGACAGAGCTTGCGCCCTGGGTGACAGCCAAGATAGCAGACGTTGCGGTCCTCGACACCAAGTTTGGAGCGCAACAGGCGGAGCTGCAGGCAGTGTATATGGCGGTGAGCGAGGCATATCACCGCATCCACCACGGCAGTGGCGAGCTGGTGGCTGAAGAGCGATCGCGCCTAACTGAGGCTGTCAAGGACGTCGAGGTACTTGTTGCGAAGCTCGAATACGAGATCAACGCACTAGTAGAGCGCGTACTGGACGTCGAGGATGGCGTAGCGCACTTCGAGGCCCAGGTCGAAGATGTGGAAAGGCGAGCCGAGGAACTCAAGGCTGTGCTGGAGACGGAGAGCTGGCCGCATTGGTTCGTCAGGACACTGACTGGAATCGGAACTGGGCCGAATATCACCAGAGGGCCAAGTCAAAGGGGGAGAACAACATAACGAACTAGTGACTCTTACGCTTTCGTTACTGGGCGTCATACGGCTGGAGCATGCCATATTTTCGGCACATTGGATAACAGCATTATACATGGGAACAGCAGCACAGCATCATCGCCGCCGTCGTCGGAGTTATTATCGATAGAAATCTAGTAATGGCACCAATCCAAATAATTAAATCAAGCAAGCTCATAGAGCTTTCTCTAGAGAAGGGATTCCATTTCTATAAACCCCCCAATGCCCGTCATGCTGAAACCACCCTCTAGCTCCTTTATTAAGGACGTTCTAATGTTACATGTTACAGACCAACCGATATTACCAACCCGGCTCTGAACTTCTCGTACATTGTGGAGATGTGGCCAAACAGTCCTCCAAGCAAAATGTAAACAATGAAGGAGCGTGTCCATCATCGTCTATATTGGTATCAAGTCGAAACACATCGTCATGTCTCTCCCCCACTCGCGTTTCCGTTTGTGTCGTAATTTACATGCCGAAACCGCCGGGTTGCTGCGATTGCTGCTGGAGCTGGTCCGAGATCTTGGTGTGCGCCTCGAAGAACTTGGCGCTGCATCGGTCAAGGCAGACGGCCTCGCCCTTGCTGAGCTCGCCTTCGCGGTACGTCTTGTCGACGCATTTCTGGGAGCAGATCTTGACCATTCTGTCGAGAGGGAGATTTTTAGTTTCTGGGCGGGAGAAAAAGGGGCAAAGAGGGAGGTGTACCTTGTGTGCATCTCTGCGACAACCTTGAGCTCGTTCTCGACGGCCGAGATCTTCTCTGCCGAAGTAGGCGCTCTTCCGCCGAAGCCGAACATGGACATGATGGTGGTTTTGGGGGGTTGTGTGGTGGGAGAATGGGGGCGTCGGTTGGCTGTCGGGGGTCGTGGCGGCAAGGTGGATTGGCTGGCTTTGTGATGTCGTCGCGATGGCCAAGCGAGTGATTGACGATGAAGGCTTTCTTTTCTGCCCTCACTAAGGATGAGGCGGTGACGCGGTTGATCGTCGGGCGGCTTGGCGCGCAGGGGTGGGCACTGAGGATAAGCAAGCTTGCTATCCAATTGCAGCCCCTGATAGGCCGCGATGGAGCCTCCAGAGTGCATAAAAATCCAAGCTGCAAAAGTCCAAACTTGAGCTCTGGAACACTTTTCCCTCACAAGATTGCTGTCCATCTCTCACGACACCCAGCATGATTGTAAGTTGCTATGATGCACCCCTGAATATACCAACTCCATGTGATGAACCGCATAAACCTTAGAACCGTTGCGACTGACACGCTTTTGCGTGCATGATCATAACTGCCAAATCTCTGACATTGGATCTCCTCACCATTTGTTTGCAAACACAATTCGGGGACATTGTTGCTGACTATGGACATACAGACGCGATGAGACTTGCGCCCCGTCTTAAGTTCCCGCGGCCTTGTGCCTGGAAGCCGCTCGGAACTCGCAACCCGGCCTCCCTGCGGTTCTACAATGTCGCGAGACAACAAGAGCTGGTGAAGGCAAACGCCCTCAACTATCCTAGGATACGGCACGATGTTACACCGATGCGGATCCCAGAGTTCCAGGAGAAATACCAGGATACTCAACAGGGTACCGTCGCGGATGAGGAGGTTGTAGTGCGCGGTCGTGTCCAGTTCGTCCGCACCGCAAGCTCGAAGCTCATCTTCATCGTCATCAAGAGCGAGTTTGAGCAGATTCAGGGGATGCTCAATTTTCGGAATCTCGAGCTTGCCGGTACGACGGCAGGCGTGTTCAAGGAGTTCTCGAAGCTGGTGGCGCGGGGTGACATCATTTGTACGTGTTGCCATACTCTATCGGATTGCTGGACAGGAGCTAACATTCAGCAGCCGTGATTGGGAAAGCAACCCGAACATCGAGCGGAGAGTTAACTCTCGACGCAACCCGCATGCCCGAGATCCTGACGCCCGGCCTGGTCCCCTTGCCGGTCAAACTCGAGGATGGGGCCGCGCAGATACAGCGCCGCCACATGGACTTGCTGGTGAACCGCGGGACGGTAGATACGCTGCGCCTCCGCTCGTATATCATCAAGTACATGCGTGACTTCTTCCACGAGAGAGATTTCATCGAGTGTCAAACGCCCATCTTAGCCGAAGCTGCAGGCGGCGCAATCGCCACACCCTTCTTGACTTCGGGAGCAGAGTCTGTGCCTCAGGGACTTGCCCTGAGAATTGCGCCAGAGCTATGGCTGAAACGCCTCGTTGTTGGCGGAATCGACAGAGTGTTTGAGCTAGGCCCATCCTTCAGAAACGAAGGTATCGACCAGACACACAACCCTGAATTCACAACCTGCGAGTTCTACAACGCGTATGCCAACCTCAACGACCTGATCGGTCTTACGGAAGACCTGGTTTCTGGTATTGCCGAGCACTGCCAGGATCTGATCGCTCAGAAGCTCTATTCTTTACCGAATATTGACATGGCGAAGTTCGGTCGTCCTTTCAAGCAATTGGAGTTCATCCCCTCTCTAGAATCAGCTCTCGGCCTCACCCTCCCTGATCTTACTACCGAGAGCGCCCTCAAAGATTTGATCTCTTCGCTTGAGAGCAAGGGAATTGAGGTTCCACAAGACTCGCCCTCGCTCGCTAAGTTCCTGGACAAGCTGGCAGCCACACATGTTGAACCGCATTCGCTGGAAGAGCCGATATTCATTACAAACCACCCAGTGTGCATGTCTCCGCTCTCTAAGAGCTTCATGTGTCCTAAGACCAATCAGATGGTCTCGGCGCGCGCGGAGCTGTTCATTGGTGGCAAGGAGATGGCGAACATGTACGAGGAAGAGAATGATCCTTTTGCTCAGCGTGAGAAGTTCATCAACCAAGCAAAGGCCAACGACGCCCCTGGTGGGCCAGAAGTTGGAGATGGCAACATTCTCATTGATGAGAGCTACGTCGAAGCTCTTGAGTCAGGTCTGCCGCCCACTGGAGGATGGGGTTGCGGCGTCGAGAGGCTGGTCATGTTGTTCTCGGGGTCGCGTAGGATCAGCGACACTCTGAGCTTTGGAAACCTGCGGAATGTGGCTGCGATCTCGGGGCTCAGGAAGCCTGTGAGTATTAATAGTGGCAGCGAGGAGCCTCAGCAGCCCGAAGGAATCCCGAACTGATGGACATTTGGTGCGGCCTTGTAATGATGCTGTATAGTACTGTATGATGATGTGCGATAGTTGCGAAAGATACCCATTTGAACTTCAAGTCTTTCCCTTGCATGATGGATGAAGCAGTTGATATAAGTGAACGTCCAGTTACTCCTCAGTAATCGTACTACCTCATGATTCCCGTGGTCACCAGAAGACACTGTAGCTCTGAGGAAATCATCTGTCATCCGAGAACGAAATTCATCGCCAATAACAAACAAAAAAAAAAGTCACTTTCTCCTGAGCTTGCACGCATCATACAGTTTTACAATATATCTTCATTATCTACTAGCATTCGATATAATGGTAGGCATGCATGCGAATCAGGCTTGCGTCTCCTTCCCATACCTGCAACCTATGTACCCCTGAGCTCAACAACAGGCGTAGCAGCTGGGAAAGTACGGAGTTCGTGTCTAGGTGTAGAATCATTGTAGGAAAACCGAGCGAGGACCGTCGTGAAAAGCGTAAATAATAATCGTATTGACTGACGTCCTGAGGATGGGTTTCATTCGTCGGAAAAAGGAGAGACTGAAAACACAACTAGAGTCTAAAGGAGGAAAGCAGAGAGAGATTCCCGTTGTTGGGGATTCTGTCCAACTGAGAGGCTGATAGAAAATCTGGATAGGATCTGGTTGGCCTGCTGTCCTAACTGTACGGTGACCGTCTCCTCAAGCAAGGCTGGAAACAGGGGAACTGAGAAAGAAAATGAATGAGCTGGTGGGCTGTTGTGTCATCGGTGATGTATCAAGTTCGCTCAAGCAAGTCTGGACAGGCAGTTGGTCTATGATAGAGAATCGAAACGAGAAGTAAAAAGTTATCGTCGAGCAGTCGTCAAGAGCAGTGAGTGTTAAAAATAGGTCAAAGACTAATTAGTTCGTAGGAAAGAGAAGAAAGAGAGAGGCCCTAAGCTATACTACATAATCTTACAAACCCCCCTTCGCCCCCAGATTTCGGCAGTGAGAAAATGATATACCCCTTGTCTTTGGGAGACATCTTGAGTCTGCCAAGCAGTGCCTGATGCTTTTTAATAAGCATTCTGGGCATACCCGTATACCTTATCATCATTGATGACCTCGCAACCCTCCTTCAGCTTGTCGCGGTTATAGGAACGCATGCCGTGGCCGATGCCCGAGAAGACAGCGTCCTCAATGCGACCGTGATTCCAGACCTCAACCTTACGGTCAAATATGCACTGCTTGCACCATTCGAGCCGTATCGCAAACTCGCGCTGCGCCTTCTTCCGCGGCGCTTCAACCAGGTAACGGTCCACATCGGCATCGGTGAGACCCCAGTTGTTGCCTTGGACAGCTTGGCGAACTAGATCATCCGTGTGTGATGTCCATTGCCACTTCTCGATGAATCTCTCGTAGTCTTCGCTGCCAACGGGGACGATGCTGTCGGTTGGTTTCTTGAGATCCACAAGGTTGCGGTCCCGCAGTTTGGTTCTGCAAGGGTGCATAAACTGAGGGCCTCCCATCCGGAAGTCGACCGGCTCCATGTGACCGCGACACAGACGCAGACGGCGAATGCTCGAGCCTTCTTCAGAGCCAGAGCCAATGACAGGTAGTTCTGGGTAGGGGGCTTTAAACGGGAGGTTACCCGTTTCGTTCAGTAGATGATGCGCCCAAGCACGGTCGGTATCAACAACTGCCGCCAGAGCGATGTCGAGTTTCTTCTTCCGTCCGTCGACAATGGTCTTGAATGTGGATGCCTGCAGGCTCACTCCATCAAGGAGAAAATCGAGAACGCCTTTGAGACGGTACCTGAAGTGACTATCCTCCATACTGTCCACGAACTGTACCATCTCGCATGGCCAGCAAACGCGCATCTGCATGCTGAATAGAGATCCAAGAAAGTGATTTTTGCAAACCAAGCACTGATTATTCTTCCGCCAATATCCATACGTGCCGTACTCGTTGCCATTGCGCCTCTCAACCCTCTCAGGGATGGGCTCGGGCGCAATTCCGTCCCCAGCAAGGGCCGCGGTGAGGTCATCCGCCCAGGCGTTCTCAATCTCTCTCAACCTCTGGGCGCGCGCATGCGTGCTAAGGTGTTTCGGAATCGACTCCCGCTTGTAGACACACGTGCGGTTGACATCGCGAACCTTCACGGACCAAAGCGCATCTGGTCCAGGGAGGCGGCGGACGAAGTGCCAAAAAGACGATCCGTCACTCGTAAGGTCCATCCCAATTTCACGCGCTTTGGGAACGCACTCGATAAGCAGTCCTGTCACTGCCTTGGCGATGTGAAATGTTGGTTCGTGGTAGGTGACACCATATGAGCCCAATCGTTTTGCGTCGTTCGGTCCATCGAAGAAGTAGGGGGCGAAATCGGCGCGGATATAAGTCTTGGTTCCGTCGGGGGATATCCAAGGGTGACGCTTGATGGCTTCGATGAGTGGTCGAAGTTTGGTCACATCAAGGAGGAGACAACGTGAGATTGCCACGCTCTGTAGGTTGGTCATCGTTTGAATCATCATCTCAAACATCCTTACGTCGAAGAAAGGAAGCTGGTCAATAATGACATCTCGGAAGCTGTTCTTTGTGTCGATGACACCATGGACTGCAGCTCGTTAGGATTTATCCAACTTTGAAGGTGCATATCCTGAAGACTTACTGAACTTCTCCATGATCTTCCACCCGTCCAGGTACGGCGAGACTGTATGCAAATGCTCGAGTTTCGAGGCAGCGATACAAAGGACGTTGTCTCTTACGCCCTTGTTCTCATGGACTTTACCGTCCTGGTCGACATGGTCTTTGAAGTGGTCAAGCAGGAAGTCACCGGTTGTCGAGTTCCAGACTTCCTATTGTCCAAGTTAGCGACTATCGTCGGACACATCATATGCTGCAAGACTTACCATATTTGCAGAGATATTGATCGCTGCGTCACGACATGTTGCCGCCAGGGCAGAAACACTGCGAACGCTAGGCATGAGATGACGAATGACCTGGTTAGCAAGTTCGGGAATTCGTAAGAACTTGACAAGCCCATTGTCCTCATTGAGGAAGTTTTCCCGGGGCTGGTTGACTGCAGCGAACGGCGACTGTCTCCATGTCAGCAAGTTTGTCCATAGAATACCCAACGTTGATACTCACAGCGACGATAAGGCGCGTAAAACCCGCCTTGTTCATGTTCGTCAATCTGCTGTCGAAGAATGCCAACTCTCCGACTTCCTTATACACCTTGCGAATCTCACGCAATTGCTCATCGCTTTCGCCTTTCAGAATAGGCGGTAAGTCTCTGCGCCGCTGGCAAGCCAAATCTCTGGCAAGCTCGGCCCCGATCTGCTCGGGTTTGACGCCATATGAGATCCAGTCGCGCTCATAGTTGAAAGATAGCTTTCCAGGGACTGGCTTCCGCACGCCCTGAAATTTCCAGTCAGCCTGTCTTGAGGACGTCAAAGGAAGTTTGAATGGTACTCACATATGTCTCATCGACCTCCCAAGGCTTAGGCACACCAGCAACAGCTACGGTAATATTCTGTAAAGCGTAAGCTTGAGCTCATAGCCAACAAGTGAAATTGGGACCTACTGCTTGAGCGGTAACGGGGGGAACGGCCACAGAAGGCTTGCTGGGACCATTCCTCTTCTTGTTGTTGCCCTTCTTCTTGGGTATATAGCCATCCGGGAGCTCCAAGCCCGCGGTGGTGGCATGTGGAGGCATCGCGTTGAGTTGCGATAGGTGTCAAAACCTGACGTCAGGCCACAAAAGATTCGAAAATGAACGACAATGTTTTTCTTGACGTGTGCAAGAGAGGGGGAAGAGGTGACTAATGGTTGAGGAAAGGGTGCTCAAAGATTATGTTGACAGGTGCGAGGGAAAATCACAGGGTGCTTCTTGTACTTTGTTCTCGTGTGGGAGGGATAGTTGAAGGGTGTTCATGAGTTTTGAGTATGTGTGTGATGGGAGATCGTTTCCTGTTCTTGTTCTTGTGTGCGAGGGAGAGTTGAGAGGTAGCTGGTGCTGAGGAAGGGCGTTCAAGAGTGTTGGGGGAGGGTCTTGAGGAAGCTGCAGAACACTCTGGGGGCTGGATATCTTACCTGAGGTGCTGAATATATCTTGGAGGTCCTTGAGGATGTAGATCTTACGAAGATGGAGGCACCAGGAAGGTTGAAGTCTGAGGTCTGCAACTTCCGTGGTTGGTTGGAGGAGTGAAGGAAGAAGAAACAGGAGGAGGAGAGGGCAGAAGATTAAATACCCGTTTGCTTGCGCGGATCATTGGTTCTTGGCCACGATGATGTCGTGTGGCGGCGCGGGTCCGGCAACGCGGGTTCTCTCATTAATGACTGCGAGAAGCTATTGTTCTGCCCCAAAAGGAGGGATGAATCACATAAACAAGAGTGAATGAAAGCGAGGATTCACTCGCCTGGCAGAAAGTTAGCAGGACCTCAATTTCTCAAGTGAATACCTCCGGGCATCTGGATGGAATATCTCCAGTGAATGCCTCGAGTGAATATCTCGAGTGTGTGGCGTACAAACTTGACAAGACTGGGCTTGGGATCAGGCAGATTGGAGGCTGCCCCGAGACGTGTGGTGTGAATTACCTAATATGATGACAGTGAGCTCTGTCAAAAGACAGCCAAGTTCCAGTATGCTGATACCGCTACTCTGATATGTCGGCTTGCTCGAGATCTCAATGATTTGCTGTACGGAAGCAGCCGCCGGAGGGGGTCAAGGTGGTTGTGAGGCCGGGTCGCCCGGTGACCGGCAGGGGTAAAATACCAAGTTACTTGGGATAGATGGTCTGGGTGTGATAAAATGAAAGCCCTAAGCAAATTTTAACATCAGACCCCGTTTTTGTTCTCGCCGGTCTGTGGGGGTAGATTTAGGGTCAACCCTTTCACGTAGATGCCATCCAAAGGACATGAGATCGCGGTCGTGGAGCCAGTTACGGGGCAAGCACAACCCCGGTACGGGACCAGGAAGCTGTACCTTCTGAAGCGCTGCAGGGCGAGACTGTGATCTAGAGACCATTTCCGTCTTTCAGGTCCAAGGCAAGCGCAAACAGTGCTTTCCGCGGCACTGCCGACCTGCCGCGATCAAACCAACAAAGGAGATGAGGCCAACGGCAAAGATGAGTCAGCTCGACAGCAAGTTCTCTTTCATACACCACCAAAACAAAGCAGCTCGGGGCGGTACCAAGGCCAGCACCTGCGTTTGAAGAAGTCGCGGTTCTAGACGGGAAAGGACGACGAGCTCTCCACCAGGAGGCCTCTTCGCCAACCCGTCTCCATTTCCACGGCGCCACTTGGCCCGGCAAACACCACGGTCATCGGGCGTGCTTCATCCAACAGTGAGTGCAGGCTTCCAAGCGTCGGTGACGCACATAACTCATTGCTACAACCGCTAACGGCCATCACAGCTAACATAAAGAAAACTTGCTCTCGGTCAGCCACCACCAGATTCGCCGATCCGGAGACACACCAAGTCAGGTGAACAACATGCACAATAGGCCGAGACGGTAGGAGAACGCATAATATCGGTTGATTAATTTTCTCACTGAAGTTATTCTATACTCTGACCACTTGGCAGAGAGACGACGGAAATATTATAAGCAACATTGGCGCAGATACTGAAGCAAATGTAGCACCCCAACACTTGTTGGGCGAACCGGCCGGGCCTCACACGCAAGGAGGTATGTGGTAATAGGGGGAGGTAATAGGGGGATCCTTCAGGGGAACTCGATCTGGCTCAGGGGTATTCTGCGGCTGACAAAACAAACAGTGAACGCAAATCAAATAAGAGATGGTGGCCACACAGACAACCAAAATGCTCGCAACTTGGGTTACAGTCAGGCAAATGTGGCATCCGAGTACGAGTCGCTTAGATTACGACCTGCGGCATCATTCACGCAGACAACCGCCCAGGAGAACTTCCCAGTGTCGTCATCCCGCCCAGTTGAAGAGTTCGGCAGTCCACCTCAATACGCCGACGGTAGCTCATGCCACCCAAATTGACTGCAGGGGAAATCTGATCATCAATGACAAGAGGGTGCGAGAAAACGGAGCGTCAGGGGCGGGAAAACACCGAAAGGGAACCGGGACAACAGGAGATAAGCCGGTTACACCCCATTGGCAAATCACTGTCATCTTGTGTGCGCATGTGCCATGAATCTCACCGCCCACTCGATCCGATTAACGGCGGCTCGCCTGCCACGACAGCTAACACCACTTCGGAGGGATGATATCGTTCCCCGCACTGCGCGGCGAACATGCCGCGTGCGTCTCTTAAGTGCCTGCAAGACTAAATCTTTGCCGCCTGGCACGAGACACGCAAGGCAAGTATCATTGGCCGGCTTCGACTTCAACCTCCCAACATTGGCTGGGCTTTTCTTGTGCCCCCCTCCAAACCAGCCGAGAAAGCTCAAAGAGCCGGCCGGAGAGATCATGTCGAATATGGCCTGTTCCCGACCTGCCCAGATAAGAGGAATGGGATGAGTGGGATGCGCGAGGGAGGGCAAGATGTACGGAATACGCTTGCTCCTTTTCCTGTATGCGAGCTCAGACCAGACCCGCATGCATGAGCATGTATGGAGAAAGGAGAAAGTGAACGAAGTGTACGAATTGTCAGCTGTTTCAAGCCGGGGAATCGAGTGTTGTCTTGGAGTGTCCTGATCTGCTCGGTCAAGATGCACGTCTGGGCGGGGCTAGAGATCTCGTCGGCCGGCAGAGCGAGAAGGCGGCGGAGTCAGCAAAAAAGACGAAGCGGCACGCCATATATCGGGCTGGTGAAGATCGTCTGGCAGAGAGATGATTGACATTGGTCAGTGAGAGATACAGGTAACAGGGTGCTCGGGGGAAAGCAGAGACGGCAGTGTCGAAGAAGCCACAAGATCGAGATCTAGTGGGGCAACTTCCTCGGTCTATCCGTCCCGTTGGCGGATCGGCAACATGGACGACAAAGATGGAAGCAGTAATTGGAGGAAGGGGCGGTCAGCAGAAGCATAGGCGTCCCGCAAAGTGGTAAAGAAGGGTAACGTCGTCAAAGTCATGCGCAGCCTCAGCTCCACGTCAAAGGGCGCGGGGGATTGCGAGGTTGCCCACCAGAAGTCGGTTTTCGTCGCCTTCCGAGCCTTTTGCGGGCAAGAGAGAGGATTCCGTCATCCCGTCATCTCGACCCTCTGACTTTGATTGCGTGCCGCAAAATGTCGCAATCTGAGAAAGTAAATCGCGACATTCAAGGCAAGAGCATTCTTGCCTCCCACTACGAGTCACCTCGTTTTTGGGTATTGCCCTCAAGGTTCCCGACGTCCATCAGATCACATGGGGACCCGCGACAATTTGAGCGGGCTTGAGGCAGACAATATGTGGCGTTTCATTGATGCTCGAGTCTCTTGGCGAGAATGGGTCCCCACGTCGTGTGAGAGTCTAAGAGAGTCTGCGCTACGAAGGAGACGGCTTCAAGACGTTGGTTGGAGGTCCAACGACTGATAACTGGACCTCACGATTTCCCTCCTGGCAGTTGTACTCTGACCAAGTCAGAAAGGGGACCGATAGCTAATTTTACAATGCGTGAACCAATCCAGATACTGACGTCTTCATGAGTTGAGTTTCGGTGCCGTCTTAGCAATTATATTTTTGTAGCACCGGCGTTGAAAGCATTGAGCGGCGCATTCCGTTATGTATGGGGCGGGGCACGGGACGGCAAAGTCGATTCCCAAGCTCCCTCGATCGGGATAGCTTCCTTTTGAGAATGCCCGCCTGAGCATGGAGCCACTCTGAAACGAGGACTGGCTCTATTATCGGTGAAATAGAGAGTCCGAACCTATTTACAGACAAGCTCCCAGAGACAAGCACTTTACGACTACACAGTACAAGCCAACGGAATGCTAGATCTAGAGACATCGCTTGTGTTCGATGGCGGTCTGGGACCGTTTACTAGGGTGCGAGGCGTAGGGAGTCATAGAGGTGAAGGCGAGTGAGCCTCACGGACAGGCGGCTGCAAGGATCAAGACAGAACGACAGGCAGCCCCCGGAGCAGCGCCCGGCGGGCGATAACCCATCCCGCCTTTTTGTCGATTTTAAGTCGTCAATGATCGACGTATGATGGCCCTGACGGTGGAGAGCAAGCTACGGGACAAAATATAGGCAAATCTCGACTCACCATGCAGGCGCCGGACCCCAAGTCTGTTTGGCATGATGAGACCAATCATGGCGCAATCATGCCCTCCAGGCGACATCGCGGGATGCATAGGTTGGGTTGAGTGGCACGCGTTGTAACGGGTGGTTGCGGTCCATAGATGGGACAAGACTCTTGGCCAGCCACCCGGCAAGCTGCAACGAGGAATCATGCGTACGGATTACAAAATGATGGTTGCATGTGGGCACTGGGCTGGAGGAGCATCAAGGGCCACAACAAGAGGGGTTGATGGGCAGAACCCACGAATCCGCCTCAAGCGGGCATTCTCGAGGCAGAGCGCAGCGGCCAACTGCATTTGCGGTGCCCCTCCAGCCGATGCTGAGTGGCGAGAGCAGGTCCGAAACGTTTGCCACGGCCCACGGCTGAGAAGCTCGATCTGAGGTGGTGTGGTGTTGGTGGGGAGGCGATGCGTCTGCACGTGTGTGTTCAGGCGGATGCTGCTGCTGCTGTTGGAGAAGATGGCAAGGCTGCCTGAAACACAGACCTGTTTGTACATTATTACATTCGGGCAGATAGGTTCCATCCCAAGTCGAGTGCCGAGATAAATACGTACCTGGCGCCGCTTGCCGGCCGATTGGAGAGCTAATAGCCGTCCCGGCAAGACCTGGGACATCTGGGTTGTATTTGGAATCCGGCGTGTGGTTTTTGAGGCAGGACTGCACACTGGAAGACCACTCAAGGGAACGAAAAGGGGAGATACGAATGGATCCCTACGGAGTAGTTATCAAATATCGAAAAAGGGACGTTGTGCACTGTTAGGGACACACGAGACACAGGGAGACCGAGCGCCTAGACAGGACGGAACGGTGCCCTGAGATGTGTTGCATCGTGTAGGCTCCGTCGGACAAGGGGTCGGGGATTGGATGGTCTGACAGTGGGAATCAACGGCATGAAGTGGTTGGCTGCACCGCTCGCCTCTCCTTTCTGTCACTTGATGGAATCCGAGGACATCCGCCATGCCTCCTCCCACTGTGCCGCTGCTGGGCCTGGATGCTGCTGCCAAGCTGGCCCTTTCCCTATGCTGTCGTTGCATGTTCGAGATAAACGGCCTGGCTCACTTACCGGGAATCGGCACCGTCGTAAGACGGAGATCGGCCCCACCAAGAAAAAAAAATGAAAAGGCAGGGAGGCTCCCCACTCCTTTCCGTGCTGCTGTGGTCCCAGCGCATTTCTAGGCCTGTGGCAGCAAGGTACGGGACGAGTAGTTGCCATGACTGTTGTGAGCGAGCAGGACAACCTCATGGATTGGCTGAGTGTCATCT
>Ga0247770_1001234_pt1 | contig 21269 bp, 24 predicted proteins | sample UWRJL136409B6_FD_179943 | JGI IMG/M metagenome (GOLD analysis project Ga0247770, IMG submission 179943) | Plant litter microbial communities from Arlington Agricultural Research Station in Wisconsin, United States - UWRJ-L136-409B-6 | ecosystem: Environmental > Terrestrial > Plant litter >... | reverse complement strand
CCTCGCGCACAACGTGGATACCCTGACGGGCGTGTTCTGGCTCGACACGGACGCACGGACGCGCAGGCTGCTTCGGGAGGCTGGCTTTCGGCCTACTTGAGCATGACCTTCGGGGCCGCTTTGCGCAGGTTTTTCCGGGAGACCGCCAGTGCCGGTTTGTTGGCGTTCACACGCCGCAGCTTGGCTGGGGGCGCGAAAGGCTTGTTCCCCATTCGTTTCATGAGCAGCCGGACGTCGTCCTGGCTGACGGGCAACCTTGCGGCGGTGAAGCTACGGTTCGGGGTCCGGCCGGGCACGTGCACTTCGTGGTGGAACGCGAACTGCGGCTCGATCAGGTTCTTGTTCACGGCGTCGTGTAGGGCCTTCTGCACGCGGTTGGGGTTGCGGTCGAAGCAGAACGCCATCGGGTACAGCCCCATCGACGTGGGATACTCCAGGCGATACGGCCGATTCGCGCTGTACGTCAGGTTCTTCACCTTGGCGTCGTGCTGCTCGCCCACCGGCAGCTCGACGTCCGCAAAGCCGTAGCTCAGGTAGAACTTGCGAGTGTCGGGGTCGTCTACCGATGACAGAAGCAGGCAGCCCTTCTTGTTCATGCGAGAGAAGATCTCGGCGAGCAGGCGGCCCCCAACCCCCCGGAAGTGCTTGTCGAACTTGCGCCCGCAGAGCGTGGATATGTACCAGATGTCCGTAGCCCCCGGGATGATCTTGTACGTCACCAGGCCCAGCAGCACGAATCCGGTCTCGCCGTCCGGGCCGACGGTGGGCGCTCCGTACATCAGCACCTTGCCTTTGCCCTCGACCGCCTCCTCCAGCTTGTCAAGCACATAGCCGCTCCCGACTCCCTCGTTACAGGTCGCCACGAGGTCGTTGTGCACCTTGTTCTCTGACTCCCGGTCACCGGGCTTGAGAGCCAACACCTTGTACGTTTCGCCCGCCAACTCTTTGAATCCCACCACCTTGATCTTGTTCCCGCCGCCTGCCCCCGCGACCATCTGCTGGGCGACCTCGAGGGCGGCCTTGTCGGACAGGAACACGCCCAGCGACTTCTCGACCGTGCGCAGCTTGTTGCCGGTCCCAGACGGAGCGTTGCCAAGCGTGTTCCGGTACAGGCGATCGACCGCCGCGACGTCGTCCGGTGCGTTCTTGTTCATGAACTCAAAGTAACGCTTCCCCTTGGCCGCCCGGTTGGCGTTGATCGAGTTGCTCGTCTTCCAGATCGGGTGTTGGGACATCCTGAATACTAGGTTTTACATAAAAAAGTTCAGGGCGACCAGGCCTTCCAGACGTCGGACCGACAGTTGCAGCACGATTTGCGCTTGTCGAAGGCCAGCCAGCGCTTCTGGCAGCGCTTGTGCACCAGGACCTTGCAGACCGGACAGACGACCAGCGGGTTGGTGTCGTGAAGCTTGTCCTGTTCGACGATGTCGTCGTGGCAGATCGGGCACAGATCGCCGGCGTCCATCTGAACACGGGCGGTGTCGCCGAACCGGGTGTCCGCGGCGTGAGGCGCCTTGACCCCAATCACGGGCCGACGGGCCGGTTCCTCACCCGGCTCCAACCGCGGGTCGCGTGTCGCCGTCCGCAAGAGGGCCGAGCGCCGGCGCAGCGTCTCCACATCGTCCGCTCTGAGGGGCCCCAGGTCGGGGTGCCGGAGGACCCGCAGCAGGATGTAGCACACGTGTTTGCACACGCACCCCTGCCGCGGGCAGTGCATCAGGGCGTCGGGGCAGCCGCATGTCATCCGGCGGTCCGAGGTCAGCTTGAGGGTGTACAAGTTGCTCTGAGACCCGCTGACTTGGTAGATCACGTCCGTCGCGTTGACCGTCACCCCCAGCAGGTAGAATTCGTCCGAGTCGAGCTTGGCGATCCGGCGCTGCTGCGCGGAGTTGTAGGCCGCCATCGTCGCTTTTTTGGCTGCTCGCGAGGACTGCTTCTCTAAGCCCCGCTTAGAGCGCGGCGAGCCTGGAACGTCCGTATGCGGCGCTGCCTGATCGCTCTGGCCGGCAAGAAATACTCGGGCAAGGACACCGCGGCCGCCTGCCTGGTTGACTGCCACGGCTTCGTGCGATACGCGTTCGCCGACCCCCTGAAGGACGTGTGCCGCAGTCTGTTCCTGTTTGATCACGCGCAGCTGCACGGCCACCTGAAGGACGTCGTCGACCCCCGCTACGGCCAGACCCCGCGGCAGCTCATGCAGAAGCTGGGGACCGACTTCGTCCGGGACCAGGTCTCCCCGACCTTCTGGGTGGACCGGTTCCGCAGCTGGTACGCCACGCAGCCCCCGTGCACCAACGTCGTCGTCTCAGATGTTCGTCATCAGAACGAGGTCGACGTCATAAAGAGCCTGGGCGGGTGCGTGTGTTGCGTACATCGGGCTGTTCCGATCGAGCCCGACCCCCACAGTTCCGAGCAGGTCCAGAACCTGCAGGGTATCGACTTGTACATCGACAACGACAAGACGATCGACGAGCTCCACGTGGCGGTTGGGGCTATTGCGCGCGGCTAGCCAACGGGAACAGAAAATGCCGTCCGTCGCGCAGGACGTCGTGGCGGTTTGCGTGGGCCTCCTGGTCGCGGGGCGTTACACGTACTGTCTCGCCTGGGGTGTTGTGGCGACCCTGGACGCCGTCTTGTTCTGGGTGCCCCCATGGTGGCAGGCGGTCTACTTGGCTCTGGCAGCGTCGGCGCTGCGGTGCGACCTCGAGTCCGCAATATCCACCGCGGCCTTCTTCGGGCTGGTGGTGTTGGGCTGGGTGCCCGCCACGGGCGACGTCCTCCTCGTGTGCCGATACGCAACTTCCGCCGGGTTCACGACGTGCCGCCTGGTCATCCTGGCGCGCAAGGTGGAAGCGGAGCTGGAGGAGTGTGAAGTGGCGCAGTGTCCGGTGTGCTGGGAGGCCGGGCTGAACGGCAAGCAGTTCGGTTGCGGACACCGCCTGTGCAACGGCTGCGCCGATCGCTGGCTGTCGATCCACCACACGTGTCCGGAGTGCCGGCAGCAGGTCGCGCCTCCCCCGGACCCGCGGGTCCTGATGCTCCGGGTCTTCTGGAGCGCGGTCACAGGTCTTCGTCGATGAGCACGTCTCCGAGGCAGAAGCGGAGCTCCCCCAGACTCGCGCATCCGTAGCTCAGCACTGCGGGGCAGAGGCGGGTCAGAGGGGCGGCGAACGAGGCAGTGAGTCGAGGAGGCGCAGGAAAGCTCACCGAGGGGGAAGGAGCTGGCCATGTAGAGCTGGACGACGTTGCAGAGGGGGGTGGCCTTGCAGAACAGGTTGAGGCGGTTGAGCAGGAAGCAGCCCTTGAAAGGGGCGTCGGACTTCTGGAAGACGACGCCCTTCTCCGTCTCCCCGATCGTGTGCGACACCGTCGCGAAGTCGCCGTTGATCTCCATCGTGACCTTGTGGTCTTGCGACTTGAGGATGAGGATGGGCTGGGCGGCCAGGTTGGACAGGTCGCGGCAGATCTTTTGGAATTTGGCGCTGGGGATGGTGACCACGGCGTCAAACTGGATGTCGGGGATCTCGAGCTCGTCGTAGTCGATCTCTTTCAGGTTCATGTAACAGCTGCTCTTGAGGTCCATGCTGGGGTTCTCGATCCGGATGCCGAGCCGGGCGGAGTTGTCGTCGCGTAGGAACAGGGCGAGCGTGTCCTCCGACGTCACGCTCTTGATCAGGAGGTACATGTTGCGCATGTTGACGCCCACCTCCACGCGCCGCTTGCACCAGTAGCGCTCCATGTTGGACGCGTCCAGGCGCAGGTGCACCAGGGCGTTCTTGATGCCGTCGGCGGTCAGGATCCGCATGCCGTCCGCGTCGAACGTGATCACGACGTCGTGCAGGACCTCCTTCAGCACCTCGAACAGCGTCTTGATCGCGCTGGCCTGAACCGTCTCCAGCAGCATCGTGTATTTGGACAGGTCCTCCGCGGGCGACGCGATCTCCATCGGCGCGCTCATTCTGCCCTTGACGTGTACGGTCGACGAGTTCTCTAAGTGGCCCTGTACTCGTTGGCGGCGTCTGTAAATAGTATTACAACGTGTGAATGAGCAAGCCGGTTGACGAGCGCCTGAACGAGGCCGTGAAGATGTACAACCAGCTCGCCGACGTCGGCCTGGCCGGTCGTCCCGAGGTCGCGGCTTTCCGGCAGACCGTCAAGGCCTTCGTGCGGGACGGCATCGGGGCCACCGGGTCGGTCAAGCTGCCCGGGCTGCAGCGGGTCCTCGAATACAAGCTGCCCACCACGTCCGGACGACCGTGCCACCTGGTCCTCCGACACTCCGAGCACACCTGAGTCCCCGGCGTTTATTTGTTAGCAGACGTCCATGGCGGCCGACCTGACCGACGCCGAGCTGGAGCGGATATGCAGGGCGTGGCGACGGGCTCAGAAGCGTTACGAGATCACGAGTTTTGCTGAAAAGGCGTTGGCCTGGTTCACCACAAAGCGAGAATCCAGTCAGCCCACCCTCTGGCTGGGGCGCTGCGGAAAGAGTCAGACATATCAGCGTCTGGAATGAGGTGGAGGACCTCCCAGGAGCGTTCGATCTCCTGCGCGCGTCGCTCCTCTCGCTCTTCGTCCGCCCTGATCTCCGCGAGCATCAAGCACCCGGAGTCGCGCAGAAGTGTCCTGTCGCGTGCTTCCTTCTGGCTTTGTAGAACGCGCGCCCTGGCGGCGTTTCGCCTCTCCTCGCCCTTGGTCACTTTCTTGGCTCGCGAGTCAGGGGGAGTCCGTTTCTTCGGCATGCGAGTTTCTCCCCCTACTCGCCCCCGCATATTTTGCGCCGGGGGCCGGTCATGCGGCCCCGCGCGTCCGTGCCAGCCTGAGTTCCTTGAGGCGGTCCTTCAGCTTGGCCTTGGGCTCGCCTCCCCCCAGGTCGAGTTGCTGGACGATCTGGGGCCCCGCCGTCCCCGCGGCAGCCGACGCCGCCCGCATCGCCTTGAACTCCTCCTCGCTCATCGCCTGGCCGACGCTGAACCGCAGGTGTTTCAGCATGGCCGCCTGCTGTTCGGGGGGCAGGGTGTGGAGGAAAGGGCGGGACGTCGCGTCTTTGGCGCTGGTAGGGAGTGCAGGCGAGAACGAAGAGGACGAAGAGGACGACATGCCAGGTGCGGACCTTTTATAACTCCGACTCTAACGCCTCTAAAAATCATCGTCCACGCCGAACGTCTTGTCGCCGTCCTTCTGCATCACGAACGCCGACTTGTACTCCGTCGCCTCCTCCTCGAAGAAGTTCTTCTTGCCGGCCATGCTGATGTTTTGCATCCAGTCGAACGGGCACTCCTGCACCCCGTACAGGCGGTCGTAGCCCAGGCCGACCAGGATCCGGTCCGCGACGAACTTGATGTAGTCCACCATCAGGTCCGCGTTCATGCCGATCAGCCGGCAGGGCAGCGCGTCGGTGATGAACTCGATCTCGCTCGCGACCGCCTCGCCGACGATCCGGTGCGCTTCGGCGGCCGTCAGCTTGGTCCGCAGGTGGCCGTACAGCAGCTCGCCGAACTGCTGGTGCAGGCCCTCGTCGCGCGCGATGAAGTCGTTGGACTGGGCCAGCCCGGGCAGCAGGTTGCGCTTCTTGAGCCAGAAGATCGCGCAGAAGCTGCCGCTGAACAGGATGCCCTCGACGCACACGAAGGCCAGCAGGCGCTCGGCGAAGGAGCGGCCCGGGTCCATGTACGTGAGCGCCCAGTCGGCCTTCTTCTGCACGCAGGGGATCGTGTGGATCGCCCGGAACAGCCGCAGCCGCTCCTCGGGGTCGGTGATGTACGTGTCGAGGAGCAGGCCGTACACCTCGCTATGTATGGACTCCACGAACCCCTGGTTGGCGTAGAAGGCGCGCGCCTCGGGGACCTGGACTTCCGTGCAGAACCGCATCGACAGGTTCTCGGCGACGATCCCGTCGGAGCTGGCAAAGAACGCGAGGACGTGGCTGATGAAGTGGCGTTCGCCCGGGCTCAGCTTCTCCCAGTCGGCCCGGTCCCGCGACAGCTTGATCTCCTCGGCCGTCCAGAAGCAGGCGACGGCCTTCTTGTACATCGCCCACATGTCGTGGTACTGGATCGGAAAGGGCGTGAAGCGGTCGGGGTTGGGCTGGAGCAGGGGTTCGGTGAGGGCGGCGCGCAGGTTGTCTAGGCCGCCGACGTACAGACCGTCTCGGAAACACTGGGGGAAGCTGTCGACAGGCTGGGTCCGGCCCATCTCGCGCAGCCGCGAGTTCAGCTCGGCGAGGTTGGTCAGCTTGACGACAACGTGGGGAAGACCGCGGTCGGCGAGGACCTCCACCGCTTCGGTACATCCGTGGCACATGTCCTTCGAGAGCACGGTGTACAGACTGGTCATCCTACAGGCCAAGAGAATTTCTGCGACCCTGAGGCGCGAGGCGGCCTGAAGCGTGGCACGGACCGGCGAGGCTCACACGGGGTCGTCTGGAAACCCTGGGTTTTTACAGGGCCTTCTGGGGTGTTACGTGGCAAGGGGGCAGCTTCCTGGCAGCTGCCTGTCCTCTTGGGCTTACCCTACAGCCTTAAAGCCGGGCGCTAGTGCAACAACGGATATCGCTCAGACTTTGATGGCTCTCTTGCGAGGCGCCCTGACGGCTTTGGCGGGAGCTGACTTGGACGCCTCTGGCTCAGCGGGCACCGGGGCCTCGGGCGCTTCGGGTTCTGGGGCGTCCGCTTCGGCCGGTGGCGCCTTCTTGCGGGATGCACGCTTCTTGGGAGCAGCCGCTGCGGGGGCGGGGTCAGCGGGGTCAGACGCCTCAGCGGCCTCCTCGGCCTTCTCAGGTGGGCCCCCCTCGGCCGCCTGCTCCTTGTCCAGCTCGGGCCCGTTGTAGGACCACTTCTTGACAAACTTGACGGTGGGCTTGCGGGTGTACGTGATGACCCGGTCGCCGCGGTTGATCTCCTTGGGTTTGTCTAGCACCACGATCTGGCCCTTGAACTCCCTGATCTCCTTGGTGTTCGTCCGGCGCAACAGGATGTCCTCCACGCCCTTGCTGGCGCACTTGAGGGCGGCGTACCGGTAGTCGCTGCTGGCATACTTGCCGGCGGGGGACATGTCGCTCTTGTTGTGCAGCATGAAGGTGAACTTCTCGCGGGGGGTGCCTCGGGGGCGCGGTTCGCTCGGGGCGTCCTTGGACACTTTGGTGGTAGCCATGTACACTGAGCCAGGGTTTTGTTTCGGTGTGAACAGACGCGCGAGCCTTGATCACCCTTGCGCGGGACGACTTCTTCGCCCTGTTCTCCGATATGGTCGCCTTGCACGCCGCCCTAGGGGACGGCCCGGTGCGGCCCAGCCACTTCAACATCTGCACCATGACGATCGTCGGTGTCCTGTCGATCCCCCGCGTCGACCTCGCCGCTCTGACGGCCCACTTCGAGGACCCGTCGCTCGCGCCCCTCCGCGCCGTACAGCCCCTGCCCGGCATGCCGCCGGACCCCCCCGTCCTGATCAGCCTGGGCGAGCACGCGCGCTTCTTCAACCAGGTCACGCTGAACTACCGGGACAGCAGCACCAAGGCGATCAAGGTCTTCTCCAACGGCAAGCTGCACATCGCCGGCTGCAAGAGCCTGCAGGAGTTCGGGGGCCTGGCGCTCCAGGTGTGCCGCCTGCTGGAGGCCTCCACGGCGCTGGGCGCGGCGCGGGCGCAGGAGGCCGTCGACGAGGTCCGGGAGGGCCTGGCGGAAACGGAGCTGGAGGCCGAGCTGCTGTCCGAGATGGACGAGTCGCCGGACGAGGCGCGGGCCCGGGGGATCGAGCTGGCGTTCGACCTTCAGGAGGCGGAGGAGGCGGCCGCCCGTGCGGCGCGGGTCGCCAGGGAGACGGCGGGCGTCCGAGTCACCGACACCGGGCTGCACCTCATCAACTGCAACTTCAAGCTCAACTTCCGGCTGGACCTGGAGGCGCTGGCCGACCGGCTCAAGGAGTTTGGGAAGCTTCAGCCGGAGTACGACGCCGACAACTACCCGGGCGTGCGGGTGCGGATGAAGGGCGAGAAGCCGACCTGCCTGCTGATCTTCAACAGCGGCTGCGTCATCGTGACAGGCGTCAAGCGGGTCGTCGACATCTTCCCTGCCTACGACTTCGTCGTGCGGTTCGTGGCCGAGCACGCCGAGCACGTGCGGTCCAGGAACACCCGGGCCAATACCGGCAAGGGGGGCACGGTCAAAGAGCAACGCCTGATCGAGGGGTACCCGGCGTCCCTGTACTGGGCGGTGTCGTGACGTCACTGTAAAAGCTGTACAACAAATGTTGGACGGAGACGTGATGACAAAGCATCGATGAGTCGAACGGTGATGTGAGGCAAAAGCAGCTGAACTTCCAGGACTAATAATCGCAATACACGCAGAAGAGCGGCAGCGTCGTGTGTCACCACGTCTTTGGCAATGGTATACCACGCCTCCTTACGAGGTCCCCATTTGCGAGCAAGCCACGCCAGCATGGCCAGGCGCTGAGCTTCGTTATTCCACGGCGGTAAGCCTACGTCGTCCATGTTTGCTGGAAAGAGAAGATCTGACCAAAGAGTACACGCAAATACTCTATAGGGTTTAGGGTTTGTGTCTATCCTGCTTCAGACACTCCGTGACAGCAGAAAGAACAAATGGCTACCAACGCTAGTGCTTCGGACGAAGACAAGCCAACAGGATCCCTCGTACAACCAGACTGGTGCCGCAAACGCAGACCCCACCCCGAAACCGACGAGCTCGAAGGTGTACACTTCTCGGTAGCTACAGATCTTCGTAACAGCAAGAACATGTACTATAGCTTGCTAGAGAGGGGCGAAGGCGTGAACGAGAAGCACCTCTCAGCTGTTCGTATGGATTACGTGAGGGCCGTGTACAACCACCAGTATCTGGTGGCAGCAGCTATCGCTCGTGCAAGCGGCCCAGATCTGGCCAGAGAGTACCTTGACCAGGCGTGTCCAAAAACGTGTCCAAAAAAGTAACTGTAAGAAAAATCTTGCGGCGAACTACCAAGCAGTCCGTATGCCATCCATCTCGCCCGCGATGAACGATGGTCGCGCGTTCACAAACTTCCTGCCCAGCTGCGCGTACAACGCTGCGCTGGCGGCCAAGTACGGCGTCCAGAGCAACATGGAGTTCCGCCGGTTCTTGCAGGCCAACGCCCCCCTGGTGGCGGCCCAGCTGCAGCAGTACCGCATATGCACGACCTTCGACGACTCCGACTGCAGCTTCCTGCTGAAGCCGGAATAATTATCGTGCGCACAGACAAGCTCATGGGCGCCAGTCATTCTATGCAGTTACCGAAGGACATCCCCGGCAACGACCTGGCGGCCGCCGACCTGACCAGGATCGGGACGACGATGCAGAAGGCGGTCGACAAGGCCAGGGGGCAGCGGGTGGCCCTGGACACCACCCTCGCGAAGATCGACGCCGAGCTGGCGGCCCTGGCGAACAAGCGCGCCGTCCTGGGGCAGTCGAGGGACGCCGCCTTCAGCCTGGAGACCAGCTACGCGAACCAGGCGGCCAAGCTGCAGCAGGTGGTCAGCAACGCGTCGCGCGACCAGGCCGAGCGCAACCAGGCTGACGCCCGGGCCAACCGTGCACGTGCGGCGTCGCGAGCCAACCGAGCCAACCGCCAGTATTGATCGATTACATGACTTGTAGTATACACGCCCTCAAGTCTTCTGAGTGCAACACAGGCCGCAGACACAGGACACGCCACTTGTTCAGTGCGCTTTCGTAGCGTATCACTCGGACACGAGCGACCCCCAACATCTCCGAAAGCGGCGCAGATGCCGGGTCCCTGATGAATGACAAACAGAACCGCACCCACCGAACCCACTTGTCGAATCGAATCACCGAACACAGCGCGCCGCTCTTCCCTAGACTGCGTATCGCACGCTCTACGACCCCGAACAAACGCGCCCTGAATCTGGCGTCTAGCCGACTCTCCATATACGCGTCGTAGTTGTCGGTGTAGTAGACCATGTACTCCTCCGCGGTCCCAGGGACACCGTGTGTATACCAGTCCACGAGGCGAGCCGTTGTCCAGGACGCCGGCAGATCCATGTGAACCACAAAGAAGCCAGGTCGACACACGTGTCCAGGTGCCAGCTGTCCGGAAGCTGCCGCGAAGCTGCCCCCGGGCCGGACGGCTTCGTCGGACTCGGTCGACCTCGCACACACAACCTGCACACCTTCTCTGGATTGCTGGCGCCATGGCTCCCACGTTCCCGTCGCTTCCCAGGTTCAAGACGGAAGAAGCAGTCGCCGACGTGCGCGGCTTCGCTGTATTCATGCTGGTCGAGGACGTCGAGTGGGAGGTCGGCCACCCGCGCCTGAACAAGGCCATCAAGTGGGGAAAAGCTGGCAGCAGCTCAGAGTACCCATCTATCGTCCCCGTACTCCTGGGGCAGTTCTTCAAGGTGCACTACGCGCACAGCGAGCGGTCGCCCTGGGTCGAGCCGGCCGGTGAGACAGTGACCATCAGGACGTTCTTCAGCGAGTTTATCAGCTGCTACCTGAGGAACCGAGGCTTCGAGGACAGCCCGGGCAAGCAGTCTCTCAGCCCGACGCCCCTGCTGCCGGAGAAACTTCCCTTCTGGCCCAACAGCAACAAGCTCAACCTGAAGGTCTCCGGCTACCGTGGGGACGAAAGTCGGCTCCGCGAGGTGTTCGAGGTGAGACGACACCGGCGCGGACCCCCCGAACCCCGACCTGCGCTTGTCCCTGTCTTGCTCACGCTAGATCTGCTCACAGGAGCTTGCGAAAGGCGTGGACATGGCCGCCGAAGAGCGCAAGTACATCGAGGTCAGCGAGGGGTCCCGTGACGTGGCAGCGCCGCCGCCCGATACGCCTCCGCCCACCAAGGGGGCCAGGAGCGTGGCCAACAAGCGCCCCAGAGTCGAGCTCACCCACCCGGCCAAGGAGCAGTGGCGGTCTTTTGGTGACGCATTCGACCTGGAGGTCGCTGGACACAAGTCCGCGAAGCAGCAGGTGGCCGCGCTGGAGCACCGGGTGCAGAGCCTGGAGGAGCAGCTGCAGACCGCCAACAACGCCGCCACCCATGCGCACGTGCTCAGGAACGAAGCACAGAGGAAAGTCGCGGAGCAAGCCAAAGAGATCGAGGCGCTGCAGCGTCAGCTCAGGGAGGCCTGGACGAAGAGCTCGAACCGGTGAGGCAGTGTTGCTTGCCGCTTGATCGTGGATCTAGTCGTTGCAGGCCTTGAACGGCTGCTCTGTACAGGGAGCAAAGCGCGGACATGAGCGACGACGAAGACGGGGCGAACAACGAGGACGAGACCCCCGTCGCTCACGGCGCACAAGCCGATTCAGTAGAACAGCCGAACGAGTAATGTGTGTTAAGAAACTCCGCGTTGTGTCAGCTCAAGCTTTCTCCTGTAAGAAGTTAAGCATGAATCCGGACGGACCAGACAGACCAGACAGACCCGACCCCACCGCCATGCTCGAACGTGCCAACCAGGCCCTGCTTGACGAAAACCCGGCCGCCGCCCTGCCCTTGTACGAAGCCCTCGTATGCGAGCACGACCTGGCCATAGCCCCCATCTGCCACAACGCCGCCCTGTGTCTCGAAATCGCCCAGCAGTACGAAGACGCGATCGCCGCGTACGGCCGCGTGCTGCAAGACGTCCCCACGTACGTTCGGTCCCTGCTGGGAACCGCCAACTGTCACCGCCACCTGGGGAGGCACGACGAGAGCCGCGACTGGCTCCTGCGCGCCCGGGACGCCGATCCCTCCTGGCCCCAGGCGCACTTCCTGCTGTCCGCCAGCTACCTCCGGACCAACCAGATCGACGAAGCGTGCCAAGCCGCGCTCCTGGGGTTCGAGTGCAGCGCCGCCGTGCACGCCCGGGACACGGAGCACTACGTCCAGACCTACTACGACCCCATGACGCCCAGCGTCTACACCCACCGCAACGGCTCGGCCACCCTGCTGGACTTTCTGTACAGCGAGAGCGTGCCGGAGGCGACGATCCTGGCGCTGCACAACATGTTCGGCGCCGCCCTGACTCAGATGGCGCTCTCCTCCCCTCCGCGGCCCCACCCGCAGCCCGGCCGCCCCCGCCTCGGCTACGTCTCCGAACACTTCCGGCACGGCAGCGTGATGTCCAACTGGCTGCCGCTGGCCGAGCACCACGGCGACCGCTTCGAGGTCTTCTGTTACCACGTCGGTCTGAGCCGCGCGGCATGCACGGCGGACCGGGTGACGGACCGGGTCGCGAAGCGGTTCGGCAAGAACTTCAAGGTGGTGCCGGGCGTTGTGGAGGCCGCCTACGCGATCGCCGCCGACACCTTGGACGTCCTGATCAGCCTGGACGGCCACACGGGGACCCAGGTCGCCCTGCAGGTTCTGGCGGTCAAGGGCCTGGCGCCGTTGCAGATCGACTACCTCGGGTACCCCGCGACCACCGGCGTTGAGGAGGTCGGCTACAAGATCGTCGACGCCGTGACGGACCCGCCGGGCGAGTCGGAGAAGATGTACACGGAGCACCTGCTGCGGCTGCCCGGCTGCTTCCTGTGCTGGAGCCCGTTGAGGCCGATGACTGCCGCCACACGCGGTCCCTCGGCGCACGTCAAGCTGCTGTCGGCCAACAACTGGAAAAAGTGCGGGCCCTCCTTCCTGGCGGCGTGCGCCGAGGTCCTGCGCCGGGTGCCGGACGCCGAGCTGTACTTCAAGAGCTCGCTGCACGAACGCGCGGAGGAGCTGTTCGATGCGTTCGTCGCCGAGCGTTTCGACCCCGACGTCCGGTCGCGCGTCAAGTTCCTGCCCTACACGGAAGACCCCGACGAGCACCTGATCCAGACCGCCCGCTTCGACCTGGCGCTGGACAGCTTCCCCTACTCCGGGACGGTGACCACCCTGGAGTGCCTGTACGCGGGCGTGCCGGTGGTCACCGTGAGGGGCCTCACGCACCGGGGCCGGGTTTCCGCCAGCATCCTGCACGAGATCGGGCACCCGGAGCTGGTCGCCGGCGACGTGGCCGAGTACATCGACAAGGCCGTCGCTCTCGCGTCCGACCCGGAACAGCTGCACCGCCTCAAGGACGTCCGCGTGGCTCTGGAGGGGTCGGGCATCATGGACCACCAGGCGTTCGCGCGCAAGTTCGAGGACCTGCTGCTCCGCACCTGGAAGCAGACCAACACATGGGAGTGGTCGCAAAAAAACCTCGCCGCTTGACATGGCCAAGTACACCAATCTGCCGAGCGAGGTCAAGGAGCTCATCGGCGCGAACGCCGAGCGCTACGCCAAAGTCCAACGGCTGATCGCGTTGATGCGCGTCGTCGCCGAGTCGGGCGTGGCGTCCGTGCGTGCCAGCACACATCTGTTTGCCGCCAACCGTACTCAGCAGCACCACACCGTGACGTGGGACAGGGGCCACCTCATGTACGAGCTGAGCGGGTCAAGGTTCGACCGGTCTTGGAGCGACCTGCCAGTCACGCGCACCAAGTCCCCGCACGAGGTTGCGAGCTACCTGTTCCCTGCTCCTGGTTGGCGCCTAGCGGTTGTGAGTTTCGAGGGGCCGTTGACGGCCAAGCTGCTGAAGCTGGAACGCCAGCTGAACCCGGGGGGGACGGGGTTCATCAGTGACCCGCATTGGGGGCCCCGCGACTTTGACGTGCTTCCTGCCAAAGGAGGGTACTACGTGACGCAGCCGTCGAAGGGGATAAAGACGCAGTGGTTCGACGAGAAGACGCTCCTCGAAAGGTACGCGGGGCGTCTGGTGACCTTTCATGGTTCCCACCTGGGGAAGTACGACCCCCGCTGGTGAAAAAAAAGGAGCCGGCAAGTATGGACGCCCGCGACCTGCTTCGGTCATGGGTGGCGCCCCGACAAGCCGACTCCGGGGGACAGGCCAGGACGCGGGCCGACCTGGTGGACGTGCTGTACGGCGGGCGGGACCCCGTGCCGGCACACTCCGACGCCACGCTTCCGCCGGCGTTCCCCTGGTCCCTGTCCGACGAGACCCTCGAGTGGATCCAGACCCGCTTGCCTTCGCATGACTGCCTCCTGGTCGAGGTCGGCACCTTCTGGGGCGACACGTCCATCCGGCTGGCCAAGCGCGGCCACACCGTCCTCTGCGTCGACACCTGGCTCGGCGACCTGCACATGTGGCAGGACCCGGCCTGGCTGGCCACCCTGCGCGACGGCACGCCCAGCTACTACGCCGAGTTCGTGCAGAACGTGCTGACGAAGGGGTGCCGCGACCGGGTGCTCCCCCTGCGACTTCCCTCCACCATGGCGGCCCGCCTGCTGAACGCCCGAGGCGTGCGGTTCGATGGCGCGTACATCGACGGCTCCCACGACTTCGCGGACGTGCTGGCCGACCTGCACTGCTACTGGGCCCTGCTGCGCCCCGGTGGCGTCCTGTTCGGAGACGACCTGCACATCCCGGACGTGGCGCGGGCCGTGCGGGAGTGGAGCTCCTCGACCGGGGTCACGCTGGACGTGCGCGAACAAGACGAGGGCCAGGTTGTGTGGGTGACGAGCGCGAAAACAATATAAGGGCTTCGTTTCGATCGCTCGAAACAAATCTGTCCCACATAAATTATGCCGGCTCAGGAGACTATTTCAAGGGAGGATCGTGAGTCGGAGTCGATTGCATTGAATGATTACGAGCTGGACGTAATCATTGCTTGCATTGAGTATTGTCTACCTTTTCATGGCGAAGATGACAAGCCCTTTTTGTTTCTTCATGACAAACTTGTTACTTTCAAAAAGAATAGTGCCTAGGGCGCGAAACCTACAAACCCTAGAACCGTTCCGTTTTCCAGCCAGCAAGGGCTACAGGCCAAACCACGAGAGCCATGGTGGACGTCGAGATGGCGATCGCCACGACAGACCACGATACCTGGGTCAAACCCGGGGTAGTCAACGCCGACCTGAAGCCTTTGCTGGATGCTTTCGATGTGGTACATGCCGAGCAAGTCATGGTGGAGGGAGTCTTGCGGGCGCGCAGCGAGGAGTTGGCGTGCATACGGCAGCGGATGATGCAGCTCACGGAGGAAGAGGCGACGCTGAGCGGTCCCGAGGGCATAATCAACCGCCGGTGCCTGCTTCGCGCGCGAATGGCCGTGCTGTATTCAGAGGTTTGCCGCATAAAGGAGGAGCTGCTGAGGGCGAGAGCGCAGATGGACGACATACACACCCGGGGGAACCGGTTGCGGGACGAGGCCGTGAAACTGCTGGCGGCCTAGTTGCAGAGTGGGCGCCGGAAGATGGCGTAGTAGATTAGGTAGAGGATGCCGCCCAGGAAACTCAGGACCGCCCAGGCGACCTTGGGGCCCGTCATCAGGCCCATCTTGGTGTTGCACGTCCAGGACAGGTAGGCGGCCAGAGCGCCGATGGCGACCGAGATGATCGTGCCGGTCGTCCCGCCAACGTCCTGTGACGTAAACCCCTCGTGCGACTTTTTGTTCTTGTTCCACATGTGCAAGCCGGGAACCAGTGGAGTCATCGTGACAGCTTCGAACATTTCGGTCATGCCTGGGGCGCTCATAGCTTTCATGAGGGGGATCGGCGAGCCAGTGACTTCCTCGGAACCGAAATCGACCGGTGGCAGTTCACAGCTGGACATAGTGTAAACCAGAAACATTTTTTTCACGGCTCGTCGTCGGGAGGCAGGACAAAGATAGTCTCCTGGTCACACAGGCCGCAACGAACGCCGTACGCGTCGGGGTCTTGGTAGAACACAGGCGTATCGCTCATCTTATCGAACCCTGCTGCAGGGACGGCGGTGACAGCTCGAACATCGTCCAGAAGTCCCGTGCGAACGGGTCCTCCGCAAAGTTGTAGATGGCTCGATAGAACAGCCAAAACAGGATCTGCACGTCAGCCCCTGCGATCAGGGTGTTGGCGGCCTGCACCTCGGACGTTCGCAGGCGGCGCAGGCGGTACAGGAATCTGTCCAGGTGCGCGAAACAGGGGTTGCGCTTGACGTACTTGTTGCTCAACATGGCTGCAACTAGACGGTGCTTCGGGCCAGGTTCTTGCTTTTCGGCGTGCCTTAGTTGATACTAAGCGTCCGTGCACTCGCCGTACCTGTCCCGGAGCTGGTCGTACACCGCGCGGTAGATGGACCCGACCTGCGCGCCGTTGGCCGTGAAGTTGAGTGCCTGGCTGGTGATGGGGGGCTTTCCCGCCGCCCGACCGGTCTGCTCCTTCCAGATCGCGAAGGTTGTGTACACGTCCCAGGTCTTGACGTTCGCCGTCGGGCTTGCGCGGGGCGCTATGGTGACCACGTTGTCACCGACGGACACATAGGCGTTGCCCAGCTGCAGACCGGAGTCCGCTTCAAGCTCTTGCACTATCAGACCCATAGGTTCAGCGAACATTTTGTTTTTGCTCCAGGGCGTCCAGGCGTGCGTTGACTGCGGCCAACGCGCTCGACAGCTCCTGCACCGCCCCGATCAGGACGGGGACCAGCTTCGCGTAGTCGACGGTGAACGTACCGTCTTGGTTGCGACCCACGACTTGCGGCACGTGCGGCTGCACTTCCTGGGCGAGCAGGCCCAGCTCCTGCTGCGTTCCCAGCTTGTCTTGCAGGTTCTCGGTGCCTGACCCGTCCAGCTTCTCGAAACGCCTGTTCCACTGGAAAGTGACGGGGCGTAGGTTGTTCAGGCACGACAGGCCGTACGTGGATCGTTGTATGTCCTGCTTCATGCGCGCGTCCGACGAGCTGGTAGTCAATATGCCGTTCGGGTCAGTGTACAGCGCTCTGTTGCCGGCGCCCTGCAGGCTGCTGAAGGCGGCGACTCCTGCGGGCGTGAAGCTCATGACCCAGCTGTTCAGCTGCGAGTTGCCGAGCGACCATTGGCCATTGAAACGACCAAACGCATTGAGGCCCGTGACCCACGCCAGGTTGGTTGCCGTGTTGTACTGAACGGACGCTTCCGCCGTACCAGCTGACCCCGTGTTGTACACCTGAATACCCAGGCCGGCGCTCGTAGTCGAGGTGATAGTGCCGGTCACACTGGTGGTGGTCAGAAGTTCGACCTGCCGCGCAGTGCTGTTGCCAAACGTGGAGATCCTGATGAGGTCGATGTTGCGGTGCGCGAGTACCATCGAGCCGTAATTTCCTATGATGTCGGTTGTGTAGAGCATGCCTTGTGGCCCCGTGTTGGTGGTGACATTGAGTGTGCCGCTGATGGTTGTGGCCCCGCTGCTGTTGACGGTCAAGCGAGATGTGAGGGACCCGTTGGTGGTCGAGAGCGTCACCCCGTTGAAGCCGGCGATCACGGGGCCATCGTTGGTGCCACTCACGTACTGCACGTAGTGGTTGACGTCCGTTCCGCTCGCCAAGTAGATCGCCTGTCCGTTGTGCCGCGTCGTGCCGGTCGTGTTCAGCGTGCCGAAACTCGCATTGGAGCCCGACGAATAAAATCCGGCAGAGTTATTGAGTTCTCCGGTCTTGCCAGTAAAATTGGAGGCGTTGGGCAGAGTCAGGAAGCCGGGGATGTTGACCTGGCCGGTGTTGAGGACGGTCAGACGCGCGGTCGTGGTACCGTTGGTCGTCGTCAGGGACACGCCGTTGTAGCCGGCTAGTATCGGCCCGTCGTAGGTGCCGGCTCCGTACTGCAGGTAGTGGTTGGTGTCGGGACTCGCGCGGACGTATATGGGCTGGTCGTTGTGTCGCGTCGCGCCGGTGACGGTGAGCGTGCCGAAAGTGGCGTTGGCGCCCGACGCATAAAACCCGGCGTCGTTCGAGATCTCGCTCGTCTTTCCACTGAACGATGACGCGTTGGGCAGGTTGATCGACGTCGTGAACCGGCCGACACCGGTCACATCCAGGTCGTACGCCGGATTCACCTGCTTGACCCCCACGCGCCCCGTCGCGGCCCACGTCATCAGGTCTGTCGTCGGGAGGTACATGCGCATGTCGCTGGTGCCGCCGGGCCGGTACAGCACCGCCGTCTCCGTGCCGGCGCTCTGGAAGGAGATCCCGCTCTGCGAGGCGGCGGCTGCGTTGACGTTCAGGCGGGTGTTGTTCGTGCCGGAAGGGTTCATCGTGATGCCGTTCGTGACGGACACGCCCGCGGTCGACGTGATGGTCGCCCCCGTGATGTTGCGGGAGCCGTCGACGACCGTGACTCCGCCGACCTGAAACGCGGTGGCCTGAGCCGTCCCTGCGAACACACCGTTGCCGCTCCCGTCGACCGTCAGGCGAGTGCTGAGCGTCTGGGCCGACGGCGTGGACAGGTCGGTCGTGTTGGACTGCGCGAGCGTGAAGGTCTGCCCGGTGGCGTACACCAGCGCCGCCGAGGCGCCCGCCTTCTTGACGAACCCGAGCGTGCCACCGAACGGATAGATGGCCGTGTTGTCCGCCGTCCCCGTGATGTTGCCCCCCGAGCTGACGGACCCGCTGAAAGTCCCGGTCCCGAAGCTCACGTTGCTGCCCGACGAATAAAATCCGGCAGAGTTGTTGAGTTCTCCGGTCCGGCCAGTAAAATTGGAGGCGTTGGGCAGGGCCAGGAAGCCCGGCACGGTCACCTGACCGGTAGCGAGGACCGTCAAGCGCGCCGTCAGACCATTGTTGGTGGTGGAAAGCGACACGCCGCTGAAGCCGGCCAGGGTCGGCCCGTCCAGGGTCGCGTTGTACTGCAGGTAGTGGTTCAGGTCCGCCCCGGCACGCAGGTAGAGCGGCTGGTCGTTGAACCGGCTGGTCCCCGTGACGCTCAGGCTCGAGAAGGTCGCGCCGCTGCCCGACGAATAGAACGGAACGTCGTTGTTCAGTTGCGAGGTCTTGCCGCTGAAGTTGGAGGCGTTGGGCAGAGTCAGGAAGCCGGGGATGTTGACCTGGCCCGTGTTGAGGACCGTGAGGCGCGCGGCCAGGCCGCCGCTGGTCGTGGACAGGGACACCCCCAGGCTGCCCGCCAGGACGGGGCCGTCGTAGGTCCCGCTCGCGTACTGCAGGTAATGTGCCACGTTGGCACCCGACCGCAGGTAGAGGGCCTGGTCGTTGAAGCGGGACGTCGAGCTGACGCTCAGCGTGTTGACGGTCGCGATGTTGCCGGCGAGCGTGCCGTTGACGGTCGTCGTAGACCCGCTGCTTCCCACGATCGTGGACCCTCCCGACGGTTGGATGTAGAGGGGGCCGACGCCGATGAAGATGTTGACGGTCTGGATCACGCCCGACCCGATCCCGGGCGTCCCGGGGGCTCCGAACGGCAGCGCGCCGATCCGCAGCACGCTCTTGCTGGCCCCGGGGATGTTGGTGGCGGTCGTCAGGTTGAGGCTGGTGTTCCAGACCGACGGGTCCGCCCAGGCCGTGCCGCTGGCCGCCGTCGAACCGGCATCGGAGCTTATCGTCTCCGTTCCGTTGCAGGTGATGCCGGCCGCGGTCAGGCCCCCGCTGAAGGTCGCGCTGCTTCCGGTCAACGCCCCGGTGACGCCCAGGGTGGAGCTGAACGTTCCGGTGCTTCCCGTGAACGCACCCGTGACCCCCAGGGTCGAACTGAACGTTCCGGTGCTTCCCGTGAAGGCTCCCGTGACTCCCAGGGTCGAACTGAACGTTCCGGTGCTTCCCGTGAATGCGCCCGTGACCCCTAGGGTGGAGCTGAAGGAGCCGGTCGTGCCGGTGTACCCGGCGCTGCTCAAGGTCGAGCTGAACGCGCCGGTCGTGCCTGTGAAAGCGCCCGTCACGCCCAGGGTGGAGCTGAAGGCGCCGGTCGTCCCCGTGAAGGCACCGGTGACACTCAGGGTAGAGCTGAATGTGCCGGTCGTCCCGGTGTACCCGGCGCTGGACAGGGTCGACGCGATCGTGACAGGGCCGGCCGTGGAGACCGTCAGGTAGTCCGTCTCGACACCGCTCACCAGCTTGGACAGCACCCAGTTGGCCGCCGCGCTCGTCTTCTGACCAAACAACCACTCGGCCTGCGACCCGCCGTTGTAGATGTGGAATCGGGCCTCGCCGCCCGCCGTGGGAAAGAGGTGCACGCGGTTGCCGTTGACGTCCAGCGCGTACCCTGGGGCGCTCCCGTCGCCGATCCGCAGCTGCTTGTTCAGGTACAGAGCCCCGGTCACGCCGGCGTCTTGCAAGGCCACGCCCTGTCCGGACGCGCTTCCGACCTGTGTCGCGCCGGTAGAAGTCTGCTGCAGCGCACACGCCGCGGACGGTAGGTTGGCGTGCATGAGCGTCGCCGCCGTGGGGAAAGCCGCGGAGCCGACTCGGGTGACTGCATGGACGGCGTCGCCGGTCGTCAGCAGGTTGCCGGTGACGTGGAGGGGGGCCGCCGGGGTCACCGTGTTGTTGATACCCACCCAGCCGTTCGCCATCGCGGCCACAGGGGTCGCCCCGCCCGTCCCGCCCGCCGTCAGGCCGGCCCGTATGTACGCGTTGGCGCTGACGTCCTGGAAGACGACCGAGTTGACGCTGCCTGCCGCCGTGTCGGTCAGCTTGAAGAACGGGGCTGCCGCGTTGCCGATCACGGCCACCTGGGCGTTCGACTGGACGGAGGTGGTCAGAGTGACGTTGCCGGACGGGGCGATCACCAGGGCGGGCGTCCCCTTGTTGTACCGCGTGCTGCCGGTGTAGAAGATGTGTGACGGCCCCTGGTGGAGCACCGTGGCGCTGTTCGCGCCCAGCCCGTAGAACGACGAGGCGTCGCTGTAGAGGGACAGGATCTGGTCCCGGGGCGTCGACCCGAAGTCCAGCGGGAAGAGAGGGTTGTACGTTGACAGGCCGACGTTGGAGGTCGCGTCGATCGAGACGGCCGCGCTCCCGGAGCTCGCCTGAAGGAGCAGCTTGCGAGTGCCACCCGTCGGCGCCCTGAGGACCGCGTCGCCCGGCTGGGACACGGTGCTGAACTGTCCGGGGACGTTGGCCACGCTGAGGTCGGCCGCTCCGAAGGCGCTGTTCAGCACGGCCGTCACGCCGCCCCCGAACGGACTGTTGAGCGTCAGGGTGCTGCCGGCCGGGCCGGAAGAAGCCAGGGAGAGGATGTTGGTGGAGGACGCCAGGTTGGCGTAGCTGGTCAGGGTGTTGAAGGACCAGACGCCGGCTGTGTTGCTGACCGTGTTGAACAGCATGGCCGAGCTGTTGGTGGTCAGGGCGTTCGCCGCGCCGTTGAAGCCGCCGGCCTTGAGCGAGGTCCCGCCGGCCGAGACCTCCCAGGGACCGCTCGGCGTCGAGGTGTTGATGCCCACGTTGCCGTTCGCGTCCGCCGAGATCGCGGTCGTCCAAGCTGGGATGGGCGCGTCGGCCGCCCCGGGGGCCGCCCAGTTGAGCAGGAACTTGCCGCCGGCCTTGGCCAGCTGGAAGGGGGTGCTGGTGTGGGACCGGGCGTACGCGC
>Ga0247770_1001232_pt1 | contig 21289 bp, 22 predicted proteins | sample UWRJL136409B6_FD_179943 | JGI IMG/M metagenome (GOLD analysis project Ga0247770, IMG submission 179943) | Plant litter microbial communities from Arlington Agricultural Research Station in Wisconsin, United States - UWRJ-L136-409B-6 | ecosystem: Environmental > Terrestrial > Plant litter >... | reverse complement strand
TACGGCCTACGTCTACTCCCCAGGGGATGGACACTACAAAAACCGTTGAAACGGCTGCGTGAACAGCAGCTTGCCGGACTCCCATAACTGCTGGTACAGAAAACGGGAGCTTTCCACGTGATGCTCCGATGATGGCGAGAGCCCGGGCTGCGTGTCTCGGGAGGAGGAGAGGGTTTCGTGACGGCTGGCTATGGATCCTTCGCCCTGCGGATGATGTTGCGGTGGCTGGGTTTGCGGGGCAGGTCTCAGGATGACAGATGGGGGATGGCGGGATTCGATGCGGGAGCCGGTGTGGAGTTCTCGATCGCCTCGATCGACCACCCCGCGATCGATGATGGAACGGAAACGGGCTCCGCGTGGTGCGCGGAGCCCGTTCTCGATCGACCCAGCCGATGCGTCAGCTCGCGGTGGAGACGCGGGCGGCGCGGACGGGGATGGTGTCCTTGGCGCTGGGGCGCGCGACCAGGTGGCGCAGCCCGGACATCAGGTAGTTGATCACCTCGGCCGCCGTGTAGCCCGCGCGGTCGGAGCCGATGAAGCGGCGGATGTTCTTGAGCTCGTCGCCGCTGGTGACCAGCGGGGCCTCCACGTCGCCGCTCTTGCGCTCCTGCGGCATCCCCAGCGTGGCGAAGAGCGCGTTGCACAGGCACTTGCGGCCCACCGTGTCCGCCACGTCGCCGCCCTTCTTGACGTACGTGTCCACCGGCTCGGCCGGGCAGCGGTAGTCGATGCGCCCGTCCGCGCGCTTGTACGCCGTGCGCAGGTACCCCAGGTCGCAGACCCGCTCGCGCTTCTGGTAGACCGGAAGCTGCGAGATGGTGCCCGGCACCTGCACCACCTTGAACGGGAACCCCGTGGGCGACGCGCGCCCGTCGGTGAGCACGTCGATGGTGTCGTCCTGCGCCTGGCGGATCACGTCGGCCTTGAGCTCGGGCGTCATCCCCGACTCGTCGGCGTAGGCGAAGAGGGTGCCCACCTGGATCCCCGCCGCGCCGGCGTCCAGCGCCTCGCGCAGCTTCTCCGGGCTCCCGGCGCCGCCGGCCAGCCAGAAGGGAAGCCCGTGCTCCTTCATCTTCTCCAGGTCCACCTCGTCGCGCTCGCCGTACTGGGGCTCGCCGCGCTCGTTCAGCACCAGCTCGCCGCGGGGCGGCGCGTTGTGACCGCCCGCCGTGGGCGCCTCGATGATGAACCCGTCGATGCGCCCCGACGACTTGCGCGCCAGCATGGTCGCCAGCGAGTTGGAGGCGATGATGGGGAGGAAGAACGGGCGATGGACCGTCGACGGCCGCTCGGCGAAGTGCACGCGCGGATCGAAGTGCATCATCGCCACCTCGTCCTTCCCCATCCCCTCCACGTCCAGCCGCAGCTGCGCCGCCTCGTGCGCGGCGAAGCGGTCCAGCACCCCCGGGATCTCCTTGGGGATGCCGGCGCCCATCAGCACGTAGTCCACGCTGGCCAGCATGGCGCCGTAGAGGGTGGCCAGGTTGGGCATCTGCACCTTGTGAGCAGGTTGACGCCCACGGGCCCGTCGTGCCCCTCCTTGGCCAGCCACACCTCCACGAAGCTCGCGAGCATGGTCAGCTGCTCGCGCACCTTGGTCACCACCTGCCGGTACATGGGGATCTCGCGGTACGGCTCGCCCGGCTCCCGCCCCTCGGGGCGGAAGTACTTGTTGAGCACGTCCTGCACCGTCTCCGGGAGCGGGAAGTGCTCCATGGCGCGGCGGACGTGCCCTCCGATGTCCCCGTCCTGGAGGCGGCGCACCAGCACCGTGTCGATGCACGTGCCGGACACCACGCCCATCTGCCCCCGCATCGCGACGGCCTTGGCCAGCACCCAGTTCGAGATGCCGACCCCCATGCCGCCCTGGATGATGAGCGGGTGCGTAGACGCAGCTGACATACCGTTGCGGGAAAAAGGTTTGCGTGCGTTTTCCGAGCGTGTGGACAGTCAATCTAGCGTCAAAGTAGCGCAGAGGCAACACTTTACGCCGGATGACCCCGCTCGCTGAACGTGGCTCATTGGATGTAGAGGGTACCGCATGAGGGGTGCCAGGGTTCCATCGTGCGCATCGGCGCGCTCGCAAGGAGCGCGAAAGTGCGAAGCGCGAGAGTGCGATAGCGCTAGAACGGGATTGCGATCTGACGAGCTGTCTGGGCGGTGTCTCGCGGGCCGGCGGGCGGTCTCGCATGCGTGCGGTCGACGCGGTTGCCGCCGCCGCGCGGGTGCGTGAACACACCGCTACCACGACGGAAAGCCTCGCCACGCGATTCGGCGCGGATCTTCGGCATCGAGCGGGCGAGGCTTCAACCGCACGTGGCCTCCGGCTCCGCGCCGGGATCTCGCCAACCGCGCCACGATCCGGCGTTCGCGCCGACCAGCACGCCCATCGCCCGCCGCCGAGCCTGCGCGGGTGCGTGAACACACCCGCTACGACGACGGAAAGCCTCGCCACACGATTCGTCGCGGATCTTCGGCATCGAGCGGGCGAGGCTTCAACCGCACGTGGCCTCCGGCTCCGCGTCGGGATGCCCGCCAATCGCGCCACGATCCGGCGTTCGCGCCGACCAGCCCGGAGGGCTTCCCGTGGTTCTTCCCGTGGTTCTAGCGGGTGTGTTCACGCACCCGCGCGGGGGCGTCGGCCGCGCTCGTCGCACGGCGCCGCGCCAAACCTCCCCCGCCAACGGATCGGATCGTATCCACGCGCCTGGCCGGGCTTCAACGATCCCTCAATCGAAGTCTTCGCATCGAACCGGCTCGGCCGGTGTAGAGGCTGGTTCAACGCTTTCGATGGATGCCGCGTCGTCTTTCGCGAGGCGGCGGCGTTGCCGGGGGAGGCCGGGAGCGGGTATCTTCCGTCGCAGTCGGGAGATCGATATCGATGATCGCCCTCGACGGATCCGCATCTCCCCAATCGGTACGCAGAGGAACGGGCTACAGGATGGCTTCGCAGATCTCTCCCGCCACCCTGGAGGGGTGGTACGCGCTCCACCAGATGTTCTCCGCCGACTGGAAGGCCATCCGCGCGTTCCCCCCGGGGCGCCGCGTGGAGCTGGCCGAGGCGGCGGTCCGCGTGTTCACCGAGATCGACGCCGAGGCGGGCGAGGGGTGGTCGGCGGCGTTCCGCGTCGTGGGCGGCGGCGCGGACTGGATGTTCGTGCACTTCCGCCCCACGCTGGAGGAGATCGCCGAGGTGGAGCTGCGGGTGAAGAGCTCGCCGCTGGGCGACGTGATGCGGCTGGAGTACGACTACCTCTCCGTCACCGAGGCCGGCCTCTACCACGCCACCGCCGAGGCCGCCCGCGAGGCGCAGCCCGGGAGCGAGGACTTCCGCCGCCGCATCGACGAGGCGGCCGCCCTGGAGCGCGCCTCGCCGCACATCCAGACGCGGCTGTACCCGAAGGTGCCGGAGGGGATGAAGTACGCCAGCTTCTACCCCATGAGCAAGCGCCGCGCGGTGGGCCAGAACTGGTACGCGCTGGACGTGGCCGAGCGCAGCCGCCTGATGCGCGAGCACGGGATGACGGGGCGCGGCTTCGCGGGGCGCATCTTCCAGGTGATCACCGGGAGCATCGGGCTGGACGACTGGGAGTGGGGCGTGACGCTGTTCGCCCGCGAGCCGCTGGACTTCAAGCGCATCGTCACCGACATGCGGTACGATGAGGCGAGCGCGGTGTATGGGGAGTTCGGGCGATTCTTCACGGGCATCCGTTTTGCCCCGGGGGACTGGCCGAAGCTGCTCGGAGTAGGCTGAGGCAAACAGAAGGGCTTGGTCCTTTAGTGCTTGGTCCTTGGTAACAGATCGGATCGCGATGCGGTCCGACCTGCTCGGGACGAAGTTCTACCAAGGACCAAGCACCAGGGACCAAGCACTTTCTTTTCAACGGCGGGCGCGAGATCTCTTCGCCCCGACCCCTGCCGGCGCGGGCGATTCATCGCCCGGGAAAGCCCCATGCAGAAGGTATGTTCTGGCGGCGCCCCTCGGGGCGCCCCTATCTTGCGCGTATGAATCCTTCCCGGAGCATCGAGAACCTGGGAGCCGGCACCCTGCGGGGCTTCGCCGGCCTCGGCGTGTTCAGCCGCTTCGTGGGCGAAAGCTTCCGCAGCCTGGCCGACGTGGGCACCTGGCTGCCGCTCCTCGCCGGGCAGATGCGCAAGCTGGGCGTCAACTCGCTCCCCATCTCGCTCTTCCTGGCGGCGTTCACGGGGATCGTGCTGGCGCTGCAGGCCAGCTACACCTTCACCGGCGCCATCCCCCTGTACTTCGTGGGGACGCTGGTGGGGAAGACGATGATCCTGGAGCTGGGGCCGGTGCTGACCGGGCTGGCGCTGGCCGGCCGCATCGGCGCCAACATCGCGGCCGAGCTGGGGACCATGCGCGTCTCCGAGCAGATCGACGCGCTGGAGACCATGGCGTACAACCCGGTGTCGTACCTGGTGCTCCCCCGGGTCATCGCCGGCGTCATCATGTTCCCCATCATCGTCATCTTCGGCGACGTGGTGGGGATCTTCTTCGGGCTGGTGACCTCCATGGCCATGCTGGACATGAGCGCGCAGACGTTCATCCGGGGCTTGAGGCTCTTCCACCAGCACTTCGACATCGTCTACTCGGTCATCAAGTGCCTGTCGTTCGGCTTCGTCATCACCATCATCGGCTGCTACCAGGGGTTCCACACCCGCGGCGGCGCCGAGGGCGTGGGCGTGGCCACCACGCGCGCGGTGGTGACCTCCGGCATGCTGATCCTGGTGCTGGACGCGTTCTGGGCCGCCACCCTGCTGAGCTGACCCGGTGAGCATCGAGATCCGCGACGTCCACAAGGCGTTCGGCCCCAAGCAGATCCTGCGGGGGATGACGCTGACGGTGGAGGAGGGGGAGACGGTGTCGCTGGTGGGCTTCTCGGGCGCCGGGAAGTCGGTGACGCTCAAGCACATCAACGGGCTGCTGCGGGCGGATTCCGGGACGGTGTTCGTGGACGGGCAGGAGGTGCCCAAGCTGTCGCGCGACCAGCTGTACAAGCTGCGCCTGGACATCGGCTACGTCTTCCAGTTCGCGGCGCTCTTCGACTCCATGACGGTGGCGGAGAACATCCGCATGGGGCTGATCAAGAAGGGCGGGATCGCGGAGAAGGAGATGGCGGAGCGCGTCTCCGAGTCGCTGAAGCTGGTGGACCTGGGGGGATTCGAGAACCGCTTTCCGGCCGAGCTCTCGGGCGGGCAGCGGAAGCGCGCGGGGCTGGCGCGGGCCATCGCCTACCGCCCCAAGTACCTGCTGTACGACGAGCCGACCAGCGGGCTGGACCCGGTGACCACCACGGTGATCGACGAGCTGATCCTGCGCATGCGCGACCAGCTGGGCGTCACCTCGCTGGTGATCACGCACGACATGAAGAGCGCCTACCGGATCAGCGACAAGATCGCGGTGCTGTACCAGGGGCGCGTGGTGGAGGTGGGGACGCCGGACGAGATCCGCCAGTCGGAGAACCAGGTGGTGCGCTCCTTCGTGGAAGGCCGCCCCGACCTGGCGCACGACGCGGAAGTGCAGCGGGTACCCGCGGCGGAAACACGGAGGCAATGATGAAGCTGAAGAACGAAGCACTGGTCGGGATGGTGGTCCTGGCCGGGATCGTGGTGGCGGTCGCGGGGGCCATCTGGCTCTCGGGGCAGTCGTTCGGGTCGCCGGAGCGCCAGCTGCGCGCCGTCTTCACCGAGGTGGGCGTCCTCTCGGAGGGGAGCCCGGTCAAGTACCGCGGGGTCAAGGTGGGGCGCGTCAGCAAGATCGAGCTGGCGCCCCGCGGCAACGGGGTGCTGGTGACCATGGGCGTGGCCGACAACGTGGTCCTCCCGCCCGACGCGGGGGCGCTGATCTCCCCCGAGTCGTTCTTCGGCGACTGGCAGGTGGCCATCGTGTCGCGCGCGGCCACGGAGAACGTGGACTTCGTGCAGATGCGCGGGGTGGACGCCCTCCCCGGCGCCACCATGCCCGACATCACGCAGCTGACCGCCGTGGCCGCCGACATCGCCGAGGACATGCAGCTCCTCTCCGACCGCGTGCAGCTGGCCTTCACCGAGGAGACGGCGCTGGACATCCGCCGCACCGTCGGCAACGTGCAGGAGGTCAGCGACCAGCTGCAGGGCTTCATCGACCAGCAGACGCGCGTCTACGGGCAGGTGGGCCGCAACGTCCTGGAGTCCACCGCCAACGTCCGCACGGCCACGGCCGAGGCGTCGCTGGCGGCGCGCGACATCCGCACCACGCTCAACCAGGGCGAGGTGCGGCAGATCCTGACCAACGCGCAGCAGGCCAGCCAGGACCTGGCGACGCTCTCGGCGCAGCTGCGCGGCGCGGCGTCGGGCGTCCCGGGCCTGGTGGCGCGGGCGGACACCACCGTGGCCGCCTTCGGCCAGACGGCGGCGACGCTGAACACCACCATCCAGGGGCTCCAGCCGCAGCTGGCGGAGATCGGGCCCACGATGGCCGAGGCGCGCGCGGCCATGACCACGCTGAACCGCGCGATGACGGCGGTGGAGCAGGGGAACGGCACCATCGGCCGCCTGCTGCGCGACCCGGCGCTCTACGAGGAGACGCAGCGCGCCGTCGCCACGCTCCAGCGCCTGATGGCCGACATCCAGCAGAACCCGGCGAAGTACATCGGGGAGCTGCAGATCTTCTGACGGCAGGGGACAGGGGACAGGGAACAGGGAACAGCCAGCGGGGCCGTCGCGGATCAGGATTCCGCGCGCCGGCGCAGGCTTCCTCCCCGTATTCGCCCGCTGTCCCCTGTTCCCTGTAACCTGTACCCTGCTGTTTCATGGCGCTTGTCGTCCAGAAGTTCGGCGGGACCTCCGTGGGGACGCCGGAGCGGATCCGCGCGGTCGCGAAGCGCGTGGCGGCGGCGCGGGCGCGCGGCGATCAGCTGGTCGTCGTGGTCTCGGCCATGGGGCACACGACGGACGAGATGACGTCGCTGGCGGAGGAGGTCAGCGGGCGGGCGCGGCCGCAGGAGGCGCATCCGCGGGAGATGGACATGCTGCTGACGGCGGGGGAGCGGATCGCCGCGGCGCTGCTCACCATGGCGATCCGCGAGGAGGGGCAGGAGGCGCGCTCCTTCACCGGCTCGCAGGCGGCCATCATCACCGACACCGCCCACACCGCGGCCCGCATCCGCGAGGTGCGCGGCGACCGCGTGCGCGAGGCGGTGGACGCGGGGTGCATCGCCATCGTGGCCGGCTTCCAGGGGGTCAGCACGGACCGCGAGATCACCACGCTGGGGCGCGGCGGGTCGGACACGACGGCGGTCGCGCTCGCCGCGGCGCTGAACGCGGACCGCTGCGAGATCTTCACCGACGTGGACGGCGTCTACACGGCCGACCCGCGGCGCGTCCCCGAGGCGCGCGTCATCCGGCGCATCTCGCACGCGGAGATGCTGGAGATGGCGGCCAGCGGGGCGCAGGTCATGCATGGCCGGGCGGTGGACATCGGCGCGCGGTTCGGCGTCGACATCCGCGTCCTTTCCTCGTTCGTGGACGACGACGGCGCCGCGGAGCGCGGCACTCTGATCACCCAGAAGCCCACCGGGATGGAAGAGCTGGTTCTGACGGGGCTCGCCTCCAAGGGGGGGCAGGCCCGCCTGGTCCTTCGCGGGCTGGAGCCCGGGATGCGCACGCAGACGGAGCTGCTGGAGGCCATGGCCGCCGGCGGCGTCAGCGTGGACATGGTGCACGGCGCGGAGGATCCCGGCGGCCGGATGCAGCTGCAGGTGACCGTGGCCGAGGAGGCGACGGAGAAGGGGATCGAGGTCGCCCGCGAGGTGGCGGGGCGCTTCGGCGGCGGGGAGGTGGAGTCGCACCCGGGGCTGGCCCGCATCGCCCTGGTGGGGAACGGGATGCACGGCCGCCCCGGCGTCTACGCCCGCGCCTACCGCGCGCTCCTGGACGCGGACGTGGAGGTGCACGGCGTCTCCACGTCCACCATCTCCATCACCCTCCTGGTGCACGCCGACCGCGAGGACGACGCCCTGCGCGCCCTGCACTCCGCCTTCGCGCTGGAGATGGCGGGCGCGGCCACCCACGTCGCGGAGCGCTGACCGATGCACGTTGCCGTGCTGGGCGCCACCGGCGCCGTGGGACGCACCATGCTGGACGTGCTGGCCGAGCGGAAGATCCCGGTGGACCGCCTGACGCTCCTGGCCTCCGAGCGCTCGGCGGGGACGACGGTGCGCTGGCAGGGGAGGGAGTACACGGTGGAGACGCCGAAGCCCGGCTCCTTCCGCGGGGTGGACGTGGCGCTCTTCTCCGCCGGCGGCGACCGCTCCAAGGAGTGGGCGCCGCGCGCGGCGGACGAGGGCGCTGTCGTCATCGACAACTCGTCGGCGTGGCGGATGGATCCCCAGGTCCCCCTCGTCGTCCCCGAGGTGAACGCGAAGGCGATCGCCGACCGGCCGAAGGGGATCATCGCCAACCCCAACTGCTCCACCATCCAGATGGTGGTGGCGCTGCAGGCGGTCCGCCGCGCGGCGGGGCTGGTGCGCGTCATCGCGACCACGTTCCAGTCGGTGAGCGGGGCGGGGGAGACGGGGCGCGACGCGCTCCGGCGCGAGGTGGAGGGCGAGGGGCTGAAGGAGATGAAGCTGGGGGCGCCGGTGGCGGGCTCTCCGTTCACGCGGCGGATCGCGGGGAACGTGGTGCCGCAGATCGGCGACTTCGACGAGCAGGGGTGGACGGGCGAGGAGATGAAGATGGTCCACGAGACGCGGAAGATCCTGGACCTCCCGGACCTTCCCGTCGTCGCGACCTGCGTCCGCGTCCCGGTGGAGGTGGGGCACAGCGTGCAGGTGGCGGTGGAGACGGAGCGCGAGCTGACGCTGGACTCGCTGCGGCGCGCGCTGGTGGTGTTCCCCGGGATCTTCATGGCGGGCGGGCCCGAGGCCTTCCCCACGCCGTACGAGATCGCCGGCCGCAACGACGTCTTCGTCGGCCGGGTGCGGGCGGACCCGGAGATCCCGCGCACCTTCCACCTGTGGGTGGTGGCCGACAACCTCCGCAAGGGGGCCGCGTACAACGCGGTGCAGATCCTGGAGCGGGTGGGCGTTGCCTAGGAGGCGGCGCGGGCGGGGCGGGCGCGGCGGCGCCGATCGCGCGGTGGTGGAGACCAGCGCGGGCGGGGTCATCTACCGCTGGGACGGCGGGACCGCGCACATCCTGCTGATCCGCGACCGCTACCAGCACTGGGGCTTCCCCAAGGGCCACGTGGAGGGCGGCGAGACCGCCGCCGAGGCGGCCATCCGCGAGGTGGCGGAGGAGACGGGGCTGAGCGCGCTGCGGCTGGAGCGCGAGCTTCGCACCATCGACTGGTACTTCCGCTTCCGCGGCCGGCTGATCCACAAGTACTGCCACTTCTACCTGATCGAGTCGCCCGAGGGGGAGACGTGCCCGCAGGTGGAGGAGGGGATCACGGAGTGCATCTGGCTCCCCCTCCCCGACGCCATCACCTCCATCTCCTACGACAACGCCCGCGAGGTCCTGCGCATCGCCGCCGACTGGCTGCGCGCGGTGTCGGGAGGCTCGGGGGATGGGGATTGCGGTGCGCCGCCCGCGCTCCCGGCGGGGACGGAGATCGAGGTCACGGTGTGGTCGCGGATGGAGGGCGAGGATCGGTAGGCTGGATCCGTCGCTGGAGCACGAAACACGGGCGGGCGAGGCTCCCGGAGCCTCGCCCGCCCGTTCCGTCATCCCGTCAGGACCGCGTGATCAGCGGCGGCGCATCCGGCGGGCGACAGCCATCCCCAGCGGGACGAGCCACGCCGCGTTCCCGATCCCGGTGCCGACCGTCGCCATCCGGCCGCCCCGGCGAGCCATCCGGCGCCCCACCATCCCCGTCGCGCTCGCAAGCGCCATCTGCATCAGTCGACCGCCCATTGTCGCCTCCCGGTTCGGGTTGATCCACTTTTAAGTGGTTGATTCATCGCTACTTGCAGGAAGCGTGCTCAAACATCTGGATCCGTGTCAGTCGTGCGCGTGGCGGAGGCGGCGGCCGAGGAGAAAGGCGAGGACGATCGCCACCGCCGCGGCCACTCCGCTGGCGGCGTAGGGGAGCACGGGCTCGCGGACGGTGGACAGTCCCTGGACGGATCGCGGCGCGGGGCTTGCCAGCGCCGCGCCGCGCAGGTCGCGCGTGGTGAAGGCACAGGGGAGGAGCCCGGTCCGGAGCGCCTTCTTCTTGTTCGACATCTCACGCCTCCTGGTGTTTGCCGCGCAAGCCGTTGCCGCTTGCGCGCTTTGCAGGAACCGTGCGCGAAAAGGCTGGCCGAGAGGCGCCCCGGAGATTACACTTCGCGCGCCTCCCGCCGACAATCCATCCCGAGAAACGATGCCCGATCCGGCTTCCGAGGCCTTCAACGGGCGGACCGTTCACGCCGTGGTGGTGCTGGGCGTGCTGGGGCTGTTCCTGTACAGCGTCCACAGCGTCCTGAACCCGCTGGTTCTCTTTCTCCTCCTGGTCTTCGTCATCTCGCCGTACAGCGGGACGCGCCACCACCTGCTGGTGGTCTCGGCGGCGGCGGTGCTGATGCTGGTGTGGGTGCTCTCCACCACGGGGTTCCTGCTGGCGCCGTTCATCCTGGCGCTGGTGCTGGCGTACATCCAGAACCCCGTGGTCAACCGTCTGGCGGGGAGGCGCCTCTTCGGGAGGATGACGATCTCCCGCTCGCTGGCCACGGGGCTGCTGGCGCTCCCCTCGCTGGCGGTGCTGGCGCTCCTGGGCTTCGTCGCCATCCCCGCGGTCACGGCCGAGATCGCGCAGCTGATCCAGCGCGCGCCGGAGTTCGTGCAGCAGTTCACGGCCACGCTCACCCGCTGGGAGGGCCAGCTGCTGGCGCGCGACCTTCCCTTCATCGACGAGCGCGGCCTGATCGAGCAGATGCGCTCGCTCCGCCCCGAGGCGGTCACCGGGTGGCTGCAGGAGCGGCAGGCGGCGATCGGGCGGGCGGCGTGGCAGGGGGTGCTGGGGCTGGGGCGCGGGCTGGGGACGCTGCTGAGCATCCTCAGCTACGTCTTCCTGACGCCCATCCTCACCTTCTACCTGTTGCGTCCCGTGCGATTGTGGTGATGTACGCCTGGCCCGTATTGTAGCTGCGCGGGCTTGGCTCGCATCGACCCTGACCGCGCGTTTGGAGCGTCGCCGCGGCGACGCTCCAAACGCGACCGCGGAGCTGCCATGAACGTCCGACTGCACAAGAACGCCACCACGACGCCCCGAGTCCGTGCCGAGATCCAGGCGGCTCCCGCTTCGGTCACCACGGAATCGCTCGCGGCCCAGTACGGCGTTCACTCCAACACGGTGCGCAAGTGGAGGCGGCGCAGCACGGTCGAGGATGGCTCCCACGTCGCGCACAACCTCAAGACCACCCTCTCCCCGGAGATGGAGGAGATCGTCGTCGAGCTACGCCGTACGCTCCTCCTGGGCATCGACGACCTGCTGGTGCTCGTGCGCGAGTTCATCGACCCCAAGATGAGCCGCTCCGCGCTGGACCGCATGCTGCGACGCCACGGCGTCTCCAACCTTCGCGATCTCCTGCCCAGCGAGGACGAGGAGAAGCCAAAGCGCTTCAAGCGCTACGAGCCCGGCTTTCTGCACGTGGACGTGAAGTACCTGCCCCGCATGAAGGACGAGGCCCACCGGAAGTACCTCTACGTCGCGATCGACCGTGCGACCCGGTGGGTCTACCACGAGGTCCTGCCGGACAAGTCGTCGAAGACAGCCGCGGGCTTTCTCGAACGCCTGGTCGAGCACTGCCCGCTACGGATCGTGAAGGTGCTCACCGACAACGGGAGCGAGTTCACCGACCGCTACGTACACGGCCAGGAGCGGACGCCCACCGGCAAGCACGCCTTCGATAGGGCATGCACGGCCAACGGGATCGAGCACCGCCTCATTCCGCCCTGGCACCCGCAGACGAACGGGATGGTGGAGCGCTACAACGGCCGCGTCACCGACCAGCTCGCCCGCACTCGCTTCGGCTCCGCACAGGAGCTCAGCCGCGGGCTGGAAGAGTACCGCGACGTCTACGTCAACCACATCCCCCAGCGCGCCCTCGGTCACAAGACCCCGCGCGACGCTCTCTTGGAGTGGTACCAGAAGCGGCCAGACCTCTTCCGTTCAGACCCACACAATCTGCCGGGTCTTGACATCTACCTCCTCCGCGACTGGGACCGCATCACGGTCCGGATGGCGGCGCTGGTGCCGGGTCCGCACCGCGACCGGGTGGTGGGCTTCGGGCGCGAGTACGACCGGCTGCTGGCGGCGTACCTGCGCGGGCAGGTGATCTCCGCCGCCATCGTGGGGGCGCTCACCTGGCTCGGCTTCGTCATCGGGGGCTTCCCGTACGCGCTGCTGCTGGGGGTGATCGCGGGGATCTTCAACGTGGTGCCGTACATGGGGCTGGTCGCCAGCGCGATTCCCGCGGTGGTCATCGCCCTCTTCTCCGGGCAGCCGGTGCGCTTCCTGGTCACCATGGTCGTGGTCTTCGCGGCGGTGAACCTGCTGGAAAGCGCGGTGATCAGCCCCAAGATCGTGGGCGAGTCGGTGGGGCTGCACCCGGTGTGGGTGATCCTGGCGCTGGCGATCTTCGGCTTCTTCTTCGGCTTCGTGGGGCTGTTGATTGCGGTGCCGCTGGCGGTGCTCATAAAATTGGTCCTCGAGAACGCGCTGGAGCGCTACCGCACGTCGCGGCTCTTCCGCGGCGAGCGGCCGGTCGTCAGCGTGCTGTGACGCGAGTGGGGAGATCCGCGTCAGCTGCCGACGGGGACGCAGGGGAGATGCGCCGCGCGTCGCGGCAGGGGCTCGGGTGGTGGGGTGGAGGGGCGAAACCCTGTTCCCGGAGGGGGACGATGGATGATCGTGTGAGGTACGGGTGGCCGGCGGATCGCCGGGTCCACCTTTCCAGAGGGATGACCGTGGCGGTGCTCCTGCTGAGCGCGGCCGTCGTGGGCGGCGTGTGGGCGTGCGGCCCGGGCGCCGCGCTCCGGACGCCGGGAGCCGCCACGCAGGCGCTGATCGCCGCTCCCGTCCCCGCGCCGGGCGCGACGACGGCGTCGGCCGCCGCTCCGGCTCCGGCCGCGAAGTCGGGCGCGCCCGGGTATTCGCCGCGGACGCTGGACGAGCTGGACCGCGCGCTGGCCTCGGCGATGGCGGCCGGGCGCGCGGCGGAGCGGGAGGAGGAGACACGGCGGCTGTCGGCGGAGCGCTCGGCGCGCTCCGGCTTTCCCGTGGCGGAGCGGATGGAGATGAGCTCCACCATGTACTGCCTGCGCGGCAACATGCGCACGGGCGTCCGCACCCGCGACGGGATGGCCGCCGGCGACCCGCGCGTCCTTCCACTGGGCTCCGTGGTCCGCGTCAGCCACCCCGACGGCCGGCCGATCGGGATCTTCGTGATCATGGACACCGGCGGGGCGATCAAGGGAAACAAGATCGACATCTACGTCGACTCCTGCTCCGAGGCCCTCCGCTGGGGCCGCCGCCCCGTCGTCACCGAAGTGCTCTCCACCGGCCGCGCCTCCGAGCGGGACCTGCGCTGACGGATCGGGAGATCGATGGAGGAACGGCAAAAGGCCCGGCGGATGCGCCGGGCCTTCGCCGTTTCGTGGACCTGCTTCGTCGAGACCGATCGGCGGTCCTCTCGCGCGACCGACGCCGGCGCCTCGCCGATTCCACGCACCGCTTGCGGGAGACGGGGAGGATCGGCGAAACTGTCGGGGTGAACCTCGAAGCGATCGCCGCCCATCCCCTCGTGGGACTCCTCGCCCTGGCCGGCGTGGCCGCGCTCCTCTTCCGCTCGGCGCGCGCGCTGGTGCGGCTGGGGCTCGCCGCCGCCGAGGGCGTCACCGCGAACGGCCTGGTGGAGGTCAGCCGCCGCAACGGCGACCTCACCGGGATGGCGGAGCGCCAGGAGCAGGCGAAGAACGTCCGCCGCGCCCGCGGCCGCTCGCTCCTCCTCTTCCTCCTCTGGGGCGGGCTGCTGGTGGTCCCGGCGATCGCGGGCATCGCCAAGCTGGTCTACGCCGCCGCCTCCCCCGTCTGGCCCCCCCCCAAGCCCCCCATCCGCCCCACCCTCGTCCGCGACACCTCCACGCGCGTGGAAGTGCGGTAGCGCGCGACCTCCTACCGCACGCGCCCAATCCGCTTCCACCTGGGGTGAGGCCGGGCGCCGCGGGCGCCGACCTCGCCGGAGTAGTGGATGAGGTGGACCTTGCCGCGGATCTCGCTTCGCGGCACGAAGCCCATGTAGCGCGAATCCACCGACTCGTCACGGTCGTCGCCCAGCATCAGGTAATGCTCCTCCGGCACCACCAGCGGCCCCCAGCTGTCACGCGTGGGGTGGTAGCCCTCGGCCGAAAGGCCCGCCGGACGGGCCGTGCGGTGCCAGGCGGCGTTCTGCGGCCCCGTCTCGGCCATCGGACGGTCCGGCGTGTAGATGGAGTCCACGTACGGCTCCACGAGCCGCCTGCCGTTCCGGTACACCACGCGGGCCCGCATCTCGATGGTGTCGCCGGGCACGCCGATCACCCGCTTGATGACGTCCACCACGGGCTCGTAGCCGGCGGGCCGGTAGACCACCACCTCGCCGTGCCGGGGCTCGCGGAGCGCGGGAAGGCGCATGCGCGTGAACGGAATCGGAGGACCGTACGGGGCGTTGCTGGTGATCACGTAGTCACCGGGGAGGAGCGTCCCCGCCATGCTCCCCGTACTGATGCCGTAGACCTGGACCAGGAAGCTCCGCACCGCCACCCACAGCAGCACTGCTCCCAGCACGGACAGGAAGATCTCCCCGCTTCCGATTCGCTCCGGGTTCACCGGTCTTTGTCGGGGGGCTGTCATGGAGCCTGGCGGTCCGGTTGTCAGGTTTTCGCGGAACGAACGCCTCGAGGGATGCCGCGGGGAATCAGCCGGGCACGTTCGGAGCGATCGGGGTGACTGCGCACGAACCGCCACCCTTGTCATACGCGTTCTGGACGACTAGGCAGCTCTCCGCGCACTTGACGCACAGGGCTTCCAAATCCTTGCAGCAGGTGGTGCATTCGGCGGTGGCGGGGGACAGGCCGTCGTCGCCCGTGAGAGTGACCGGCAGAAGGGCGGCCGTCATGCCCAGCGAGAGCACCGAGAGACAAAGCCTCCATCGTGGTTGGCGCATGCGGGTCTCCTGGGTTCGGGACTGTTGGGACGCGTTCGTGGCCTTCCCTGGCTCCCTTGTGAGGCTGGAGCTCAGCCGGGGATGTTCGGCGCGATCTGGCCGGAGCAGGGGCTGCCGATTTTCGCCAGGTAGTAGTTCATCGACTCCACGCAGGATTTCGTGCCGCAGACGACGCAGGAGGCTTCCGATTGCGTGCAGCACGTCTCGCACTGCGCGCCGGAGCCGCCGATTCCGCGGCCAGCTCGAACGCCCGCCGGGGCGAACGAGAGCACGAGCACCGCGGAAAAGAGGAGAGCCCGCAACGTCCACCGTCGTGAGATCATTGCTGCCTCGGTGAGTGAAAAGGTGGTGGGGGCGGCCCCGCACGTTCGGCATCTTCCTGCCACGCGGGGGATCAACGCCGGGCCGGAAGGTGCTCCCGGAGCGGGTAGCGGACCACGGCTGGCTTCGGCTCCATGTGGATGGCGAAGAGGTCTGCGCCGTCCGGCGTGACGGTGATGGCGCGCGCGCGCGCCGGCAGCTGCAGGGTGGCGACGCGCTCGCCGTCCCAGCGGAACACGTGCACCGCTTTCCCAAACTGCGCGATCCTCGGCGCGCTGCCGCGCGTCTCCCCGGAGAAGAGCGCGAACAGGTACTCGTCCGTGGACGCAAGGTCGCCGTAGCCGAAACGGAGATCATCCCCGGTCATCATCGAGACGCCGGCCGGGGTGCGCCGGACATCGTAGGCCGGATCGAAGCCCGATCCGCCGCGCAGCGTGCGCACGAGCGTGCCGTCCGCGCCGAAGATCTCGATCTGGTCGCCGTTACGAGTGGCGAGCGCCACCCTGGAGCCATCCGGGGAGCGCTCCAGCGGGCCTTCCCAGGCGTGCTGGAGAACGGTGATCGGCACGTCCCGACCCGCGGGTGGGGCAGGAGTCGCCCCGATGGTCCCGATCGGCTGTCCCGTGATCCGCGCCCGCGCCAGCCTCCCCGTAGGGAAGATTCCCGACGCCACCAGCGTGCTGTCGTCCAGGAGCACGGGCTGCATGTACAGAGTGAGGGCAGGGGGCTCCAGCCTCACCATTTCCACGATGCGCGGCTCGGTCCGGCCCTGGTCGAACGCCATCCGCGTCAGCCGTATGTTCCCGGAGTCGTAGATCCAGAACGATCCATCACGGCTGGGAGCATCCAGGAACTCACGCGCCGTCCTGAACTCCCCGGGGCCCCCGCCGTCCTTCCCCGTCGAGGCCACGAGCTTTCCGCTCTTCGCGTCCAGCACGTGGAGGTAGGGAGCCAGATCGTCCGCCACCAGAAGCCGGTCGCCTAGCGCGAGGAGTCTGCGTGGCTGGGCAAGGAACTCCCCGTCGCTGACAATCGTCCCTTTCAGCGCGACGGATGGGGTCTCCACCTCCTCCTTCCCGCATCCGATAGCAGCGGCACAGACGACAAGCAGAGCACGGGCACGACGGGCGCGCATGGCAATCGCGGGCTGGACGGGAAGACGTTTCCGTCGGGTCCTCAGACGGGAAGCGGAGTGGTTCTGGATGGTAAATCGTCTTGTTGTGAGCGTCAAGGTTCTGATATGTCCCCCCTTCGGGTCCCGGGCAAGAGTGATCGGGCATCGGGCTCGCCGGAGTGGAGTTGGGCCTGCTCATCCCCACTGAATCCCTTCTGCCCCGCCGCTGCCCCGCCCCCAGGTACGCGTCCTGCACCCCGTCCGCGCCTCCAAAATCAGCCATCGACAGTCGGCCGCCGCGCGGCCGCGGACGAAAGAGGGGGGCAGGACCATGCTGGAAGAGCGCGATCCGACCGAGGGACCCACGCCGTCGAAGAGCGTGCCCGAGCAGGACCCGCCGGGCGTCGAGGCGGAGATGAAGCCCCAGGCCGACCACGGCGAGGAGAGCTATCGCGGGTGCGGCAGGCTGGAGGGGCTCGTGGCCCTCATCACCGGCGGCGACAGCGGGATCGGGCGGGCGGTGGCCATCGCGTTCGCGCGCGAGGGTGCGGACGTGGCCATCGGCTACCTGGGCGAGGTGGAGACGGAGGACGCGGAGGAGACGCGCCGCTGGGTGGAGAAGGCCGGCCGCCGCTGCCTGGTCCACCGCTTCGACGTGCGCGATCCGGCGCAGTGCAGGGACCTGGTCGAGCGGACGGTGGAGGAGCTCGGCAAGCTGGACATCCTGGTCAACAACGCGGCCTACCAGATGTCTCAGGAGTCCATCCTGGACATCACGCCCGAGCAGCTGGAGCGGACGTTCCGCACCAACGTCTTCGGCTACATCCAGATGGTGCAGGCGGCGCTCCCGCACCTGAAGGAGGGCTCCGCCATCATCCAGACCGGCTCGGTGACGGCCTTCGAGGGAAACCCGGGGCTGATCGACTACGCGGCCACCAAGGGCGCCATCCACAACCTCACGCTCTCGCTCTCCAAGTCGCTCAAGGACCGGGCGATCCGCGTGAACACGGTGGCGCCCGGCCCCGTGTGGACGCCGCTGATCCCCTCCACCATGCCGATGGACCACGTCAAGGAGTTCGGGAAGGACACGCTGTGGGGGCGCCCCGCGCAGCCGGCGGAGATCGCCACCAGCTACGTCTTCCTGGCGTCGGCGGACGCGCGCTTCTTCTCCGGCGAGGTGCTCTCGCCCACGGGGAAGACGACCAGCCGATGAGCCGCGCGCCCAACCTGCGCGTTGGCTACCACGCCAGCCACGAGCAGTACGCCCCCAGCCGCCTCCTGGAGCTGGTGCGGCGCGCGGACGGGGCGGGCTTCGCGTCGGGGATGTGCTCGGACCACTTCCACCCCTGGAGCGACGCGCAGGGGGAGAGCGGGTTCGCGTGGTCGTGGCTGGGCGCCGCCCTCCAGGCCACCTCGCTCTCCTTCGGCGTGGTGACCATCCCCGGCGGGTGGCGCTACCATCCCGCCATCATCGCGCAGGCGTCGGCCACGCTGGCGGAGATGTTCCCCGGGCGCTTCTGGATCGCGCCCGGGAGCGGCGAGGCGCTGAACGAGCACGTCGTCGGCCGCCACTGGCCGCACAAGGCCGAGCGCAACGCGCGGCTCCAGGAGGCGTGCGAGATCATCCGCGCCCTCTGGGCCGGCGAGACGGTGACGCACGACGGGCTGATCCGCGTCGAAGAGGCGAAGCTCTACTCGCGCCCCGAGAAGCCGCCGCTGATCGTGGGCGCGGCGCTCTCGGAGGAGACGGCGGAGTGGATGGGCGGCTGGGCCGACGGGCTGATCACCATCGTCGGCGAGAAGAAGTCGATGCAGGGGATCATCGACGCCTTCCGCCGCGGGGGCGGGGAGGGGAAGCCCATCCATCTCCAGGCGCAGCTCTCCTTCGCCAGGACCGACGAGGAGGCGCTGAAGGGCGCGTGGGAGCAGTGGCGCTCGGTGATGCTTCCCAGCCCCGTGCTCTCCGACCTTCGGATGCCCGCGCAGTTCGACGCCGTCGGCCATCACGTCCGCCCCGAGGACGTGAAGGGGAAGATGCGCATCTCCAGCGACCCCGAGCAGCACCTGGAGTGGCTGATGGGCGACGTGGAGATGGGATTCGAGGAGATCAACCTCCACTGCGTCCACCGCGGCGAGCAGGAGCGCTTCATCGACGTCTTCGGAGAGCGCGTGGTGCCGCAGCTGATGAGGGGATAGGGACAGGTTGCAGGGGACAGCGAGCGGGCACCGTCGCGGGGCGGGCGGCGGTGCGCTTCGGACGCGGCGGCGCCCCCTCCTGACCGCTTTATGCGGTCTGTCCTCCCCCGTTCCGTGGGAGGTTGGCTCGCCAAAGTCTGTCGTGCGCGCCGAAGTCCGCGACGCGGTAGAGAAGGCTCCCTCCCACCGCTTGCGGGGGGAGGGCGGGGGGAGGGGAGCCGCCGCGGCATGCGAGCCGGCCAGTCGAACCGCCACGAGATGCCGCGCCGCCCTTCGCGGGCGCCGAGATGAGCGACGCGGTAGAAAAAGCTCCCTCCCCCACAGGCGCCCCGCCTGTGGGGGAGGGTTGGGGAGGGGGCCCCGCCGCGGCATGCGGCATCGCCCGTCGAGCCTCCCCGACCCGCCGTTCTCCCCCCATCTCCCGCCCACCCCTCGACTTCCGGGCTCCGAACCGCGAGATTACGTGCGTCCCGCGCACGAACCGGCAAATCCGGTGTAGGAGTGCGGGCATCAACGTTCCCCCGACCCGGAGCAACGTGGCTCCGGCGCCGGGTTTCTTTTTTCAGGATACCGAATGACGTCTCAGCAGCAGAACACAGCGCAGTTCGCGCAATTTGGGTTGCATCCGAAGGTGGCGCGCGGCGTGGAGGACCTCGGGTTCGACACGCCCACCCCCGTGCAGTCGCAGGCCATCCCTCCCGCCATGGAAGGCCGGGACGTGCTGGCGTGCGCCATGACCGGGAGCGGAAAGACCGCGGCCTTCCTGCTCCCCATCCTCCACCGGCTGATCGACAAGCCGCGTGGCACCACCCGGGCGCTGGTCCTTGCGCCCACCCGCGAGCTCGCGGCGCAGATCGAGCAGCACCTGCAGGAGCTCGCGAAGCACACCGGCATCCGCGGCGCGGCGGTCTTCGGCGGCGTGGGGATGAAGCCGCAGGAGCAGGCCTTCCGCCGCGGCGTCGACATCCTGATCGCCACCCCCGGCCGTCTGCTGGACCACTTCCAGTACGACTACGCAAAGCTGGACGGGCTGGAGATCCTGGTGCTGGACGAGGCAGACCGGATGCTGGACATGGGCTTCCTCCCCGACATCCGCCGCGTCCTGCGCCACCTGCCGAAGACCGTCCGCCAGACGCTCTTCTTCTCGGCCACGCTCCCGGCGCCGATCGTGGAGCTGACGCGCGAGCTGCTCCGCGATCCGTCGCGCGTGGACGTGGAGCGGCGGCAGGCGCCCGCCACGGGCGTCGCCCAGGCGCTCTACCCGGTCCACGAGGAGCTGAAGACCGACCTCCTCCTGGAGCTCATGCGCCGTGACGAGGTGGGGAGCGCCATCATCTTCTGCCGCACCAAGCACCGGGTCAACCGGCTCACGGAGCGGCTGGAGAAGGCGGGGATCAGCGCCGCGCGCATCCACGGCAACCGCAGCCAGGGGCGCCGCACCGAGGCGCTGGACGGCTTCAAGACCGGCGCCTGCCGCGTCCTGGTGGCCACCGACATCGTGGCCCGCGGGATCGACGTGGAAGACCTGGAGCACGTGATCAACTTCGACGTGCCCAAGGTGCCTGAGGACTACATCCATCGCGTGGGCCGCACCGCCCGCGCCGGCGCCACCGGCGACGCGTACACCTTCGTCTCCCCCGAGGAAGAGGGCGACCTGAAGGCCATCGAGCGCGCGGTGGGACGCCGGATCGAGCGGCGCACCGTGCAGGGCTTCGACTACTCGCGGAAGGGCGGCGAGAAGCTGGAGATCCCCATCAAGGACCGCATCGCCGAGATCCGCGCCCGCAAGGCGGAGGACCGCGCCCGCGCCGCCGCCAAGGCGGAGCGCAAGGCGCAGATGCAGTCGGGGCAGTCGCCCGCCCGGCCCAGCTCGAGCGGCGGCGGCCGTCCGCGCACCGACTCCGGCCCGCGTCCCGAGCGCGACGCGCGCCCCGGGAGCGGACCCCGCCCGCAGGGGCAGGGCGGTCCGTCGTCCGGCGGAGACGGCGCTTCGCGTGGCCGCCGCGGCGGCCGTGGCCGCGGCAACGGCCGCCCGGTGGCGGCGGAGTAGTCGCCGCTTCCGAGCACGAACGCGGAATGCTCCCGGGTCCTCGACCCGGGAGCGTTTTGCCGTTCGTCATCTCCGAATCGTGTCGTTCTCCCGCCGGACCTTTAGTGGCGAGCGCATGACGGGGGATTCCATACACGGTTGACTAATCTCATTTCGCGTCTATAGTAGTAGGCAGATATCATCTACGCGGCGTTGTGTGAGTGCAGACCTGGCAGGTTCAGGCTGATGCGAGGCGATGCGGATCCACTTGCAGCCTCGCCCCGATTCGGCCGTCGCGGCGATCGACGCACGCGGATGGATCCCGCCGTCCGCGGCAGCCCTCTCGGCGAGGGCGGACTCACCCCACCTCACGGAGAGAGGCCCATGAAGAAGCTCGCGCTGTCGCTGGACCAGCTGAAGGTGGAGAGCTACACGACCGAG
>Ga0247770_1001231_pt1 | contig 21294 bp, 25 predicted proteins | sample UWRJL136409B6_FD_179943 | JGI IMG/M metagenome (GOLD analysis project Ga0247770, IMG submission 179943) | Plant litter microbial communities from Arlington Agricultural Research Station in Wisconsin, United States - UWRJ-L136-409B-6 | ecosystem: Environmental > Terrestrial > Plant litter >... | reverse complement strand
GAGGGGATATACTCTTGACCACCGAGTCCTGACGTCTTACTAGGCCGAAGTCAATGGCCGCCCCGACCCGAAAATACAACTCGGTTCTGTTGACTTGCAGTGTGCGATGATACTCTGCGATCTGACCGCGCCGGACCAGCCGATCGTGTACGCCAACCAAGAGTTCTGCTACATGACTGGCTACACTCTTGAAGAGGTCAAGGGGCAGAACTGTCGGTTTCTTCAAGCGCCTGGTGGGAATGTGAAGCCCAAGTCAACACGAAAGTACGTCGACAAAGACACAATACGCAACATGCGCAAGGCAGTGGAGAAACGGGCCGAGCTCCAACTCGAAGTGCGCAACTTCAAGAAAAACGGGCAGCCGTTCATCAACATCCTGACTATGATCCCCATAGAGGTTAATGGGAGATGGCACTGCGTGGGATTCCAGTGCGAAAAGGAATGAAGGAGGATTGGGGGGTTCCAATTCTCTTTTCTGTCCCGCATCCGAGCGTTTGAATTTATTTCCACCCTTTCTTATTTATTCTCCTTGACCCTTCGGGGTTTCTTTCCATTATTCATGATCAAAGTCATTCTCAAAGAGAGTCTTACCGCTTCTAGGCGTTATCGACAGCTTGATACCCATTTTTGGTTTTCCGACTTCAGCTGAGAGCTGATGTTCATTGGCATTTCTGGCTCGCTATTTCTTTTATTTAGAAGGGAACTGCGAATTACAGCATTACCTACTTGGATATACTCGGTTTTCAGCTCTAGGTGCATCAAGGGACAGGAATCATGACGGAACGACACGGGTGAGGGACATCGGAACAATATCGCGTTTTCGTAATAGGGCTATGGAACTACAGAACGTGGGCATGAGCAAGGGCAAAAGACGGGAGCGGAAAGCAAATGCCAAAAACGGAGTGTGGTGCGCTTTTTCCGCATATCGGAGCGGACTATGGCAATCGACTCAAGACCCTTTCGTGTATATACACAGTACTTGTTGGACAAAGTCGCGTACCAATCACATTACAGATTGTACCACTCCAAGCCAGGTACGCATCGAGATTTCGCTCTAGGTGCGTAGGCCGTGTCTGCTACATTGCTGACATGCTGTCTGGCCCCGTCGCTCCCGCTCTGCGCCTAACCCTTGGCATGGGGACCCGACGTTCCATTCGTGTGACGGCCAGCTGTGCTCACAATCAAGGAAGAGGGACGGAGAAACAAGCCACGGCGGCTGCCTTACTTTGCTGCAGCCCGTGTAACGGGCACTGGGGCTAGACCAGCCGACGGGGTTTTGTGCTAGCCCGATAACACAACTGATTCATTGCCTTGCAATATAATACATGTGATCATCGTCATGCGGGGTGAGAAAAAGGTGGTGGTTGGTCGTCATGGAAAATGATGAGAAAAAGCGATATCTATACCTACAGAATATGATGTGATATGTGTGTTGTAAACCTGGAATGGAACTAATGCACAGGAAGATGTTTGCCTTTGGCTTTTATGATGCCCCTCTCTCCGCCCTGTCGCGGCCCAATCATGATCGCTCGGTACTGATGCCGTGATGGATATGATATGCCTCTATAGCTGTACACTGCTCATTGCTGCCGCCGCTGTTGTATTATTTTTCGGGGTTTAAGACGACTTGAAGGTTGAGCCGATAGGACCGAACTTGATGTTTGCTTTTAAGGAGGGATGCGGTTAGCTGTCATGTCAAAGTAGATGGGGGATTGGATGGGGTGGGCTTACAGAAGACGACACGGTCCTTGGCTTGGTTAGACTCCACGTCCGTGGGAACGCCCGAGGAGGTGTCGCAGGAGCCACGGCCCTTACCGGGGGTCTCCGGATCGGCATCGGTGGGGAAGGTGGAGTCGAGCCACAGCATGTTGGAGAAGTGGTCGTCCCAAAGGGACATAACCAGCACCATGGGGGCACCGACGCCCTTGCTCATCTGGGGGAAGCCACCCTTGGCCTCGTGGACGTCCTCATCGCCAAAGGCGACCTTCTGAGCCGCGCAGAACTCAGGGGTGATGCTGTTGCCCGGGTTGCCCTCGATGGTGCTCTCCGAGTTCTCAATGACCTTGCCGTTCTGGACGTAGATACGCTTGATCTCGCTAAGTTCATCGTTAGAGCCCTTGAGAAACTGAGTCACGACCGTCATCTTCTTGGTGGTGTCGACGGTCATGCCCTTGCCGTAAAAGTCCCGGGCGCCCTGACGGTACGAGTTGAAGTCGCAGCCATCAGGATCGCAGGTGCCGGAGTAGCGCTCAGAGGAGTAAGTGCCGCCGCACTCGTCGGCCTCGCAACGGTGCTGGCCGACCGTGGTGCAAGGGTGGGGGGTATAGGCTGTAGAGGCGGAGTTGGCCTCCCTGGAAGCGAATGGTGTCAATACGGCTCCATCATGATGTGGATCACGTCTCGGGTATTTGCACATACCAGATGTCCATCTCCGTGCAGCAAGACCCATACTTGCCGACACCAGCGTTCGGATCGTTCGCCGACTCCACCCAGCCGCCAGCATTGGCCTCACCGTTGATGAACTTCAGATCACGCGGGCACTGGGCGTCGCAGTAACCAGTGCCATACTTGGCACCGGCCTTGTTGCCGGAGTACTTGGAGAGACCGCCATCTTCGTCCATGGAAACGAAATACAGCGCACCGTTGAGGCCGCATCTTTGCACTAGGGTCAAATTCCATCTTCCTTATAGCTGAAGCGACGTTTTGGGAACTGCTTACCCAACCTTGGAGACGTCCACGTCAAAGGTGAACTCGTTGCCCAACAGCGTGAACATCTGGTACTTGCTGGCGCCGTTCATGAGGTAGAAGCGGGAGCCGATGTTGGTGGCTATTTCCCCCGCATGTCAGCAGCATCCACGGATGCACACATATGGGGGTTGGCTTCTTACAGAATTCGCCCTTGGTGATGAAGTTGATAGTCAGGGCGTTTCCGCTGGTCGAAGCGCCGTAGGTTCCAGCGTAATCAGCACCGTCAACAGCGCAGTTGGCAGAGCACGACTTATTGTCCTTGCAGATGGTGCTGTTCCACGCGTTGCCGTTGTAGCAGTTGCTGTACCCGTTCTTGTCGTGGACCCACCGCCAGTTGGAATCGATGGTGATCTCTCCGTTCACATTGGTGCAGCTTCCGCCAGCGCTGCACTTCTGCCATGTTAATTTGGGATGTGTCTCGGTCTTCTCCTTGCCAACTTGCTGGGCAGTGGCCGCACCCATGAGGGCGGCGAGGGTGGCGAATTTGGCGATCATCTTGGGCAGATTTCCCTAGGGAGTGACTCGGCAAATACTGATGGTAGTGACAGTGGTAGTCGGGCACAATTCAAACCATGGGAGGGCTGGCGAAGAGGTTTTATAGAGTATTGCCTCATTGCTCAACTAGGAGACTATGCTCAACTCTCAACGGCTTCATCTCCGACAGGGGGAGCTCGGCATCCGAGAAACTTGCGGTTGTTCCGGCGACGCGACTAGGCTCGGTATCTTGTGCCTCAAGGCCGACAACATATTCCCTCATAGAAAGCTATGATGAATTGGAAGCGATGAGGCGATATGGCGCTCGACGGCCTAGAGCTCACATACCCGGACCCGTCTTTCAATCTATCATTCCCCGGACAGTGATTTGTCTTTGCATGCCGCTGTGGCTCTGTTCCTGGGGAAGATGGGATGCGGTTAGAACCACATGAAGCGAGGCGGCCATCCCGTGGAGACTAAGCGCACGAGTCTTGAATCCAGTCACTTGTCCAGGCTTGATCCTCGAGACATAACATGCCCTGTTCAGGCCGATGATAACCCGCTTGTCATAGACACCCCACAAGAGCAGGGTTTCCTATACTTTTTTTCCATCATCCGGGGACTAGCGTTGGAATCTCCGACTATTGCACTGTTCTCACCCATCCCCAGCTTTCGCAAAGATGTAAGTGCGATCTAGTGACGGGATGAGAAGCGCAGGCCAACAGTAGGGCAGCGGGTCCGGGGTAACGACTCTTTCGAGAGAACGACACTATCCGAACGTCCGACTGGCCGAATAACCTGGAGGACACCTCACGGTTTCCCCCCAGAGAGCAAGTACGGTAGCGTCTTTTGCCACGGCTGTGAAGGGCCGAAGCTCGTGGGTTGTGAGGCGATGGCGGAGATGGCGTCCGCTCCTAGCGCGCGTGTGGGAGTTGCCAAAGAGTTATCAGACGGCTGAGAGTAGGAGTTCTGCAGCAGTGCACGGTAGGGTGGTGGATCTTGTCTCTCAGGCCGTAATCTGTGTCAATGCGTCTGGTGGTGCGCCTCAAGATGCTGTGTTTCTGCGGGCTTTTGCGGCCCATGAGATCCACATCGTCTGAGCCAGTCGCACTCTGGAGCCGCAGACCCAGCCGTTCTCCAGCTCCGGCTAATAAACAAGCGTCCAGGTGCGAGCGAGACGAGAGGGAGCGGGCGACCCAGGAGTTGTGGCGCGCTCCGGGGGGTGGAGCAAGTCTGGAATAGGTCGTGTGATGGCTTGAGGCTCCAAACCCCCACGCGATCGACGGTTGGGGGAGGAGCGAGGGAAGCTTATTCGGAGCCTCATCGTAAGGAGAAATACCCCAAACGTGGGAACGGGGAGTTTGAGTGCCTGGGCTTGATCATAGGCCAATGTCTTGTCGTACGGGCCAAGCATGCATATGAAGTTGAATTGGCGTAGTATGGGGCCAAGAACTGCACGGTAGTTGTGCGCTCCCCCTCCGTTGTCCCTATCCTTGCGATCTCTGGCCGGTTTTCGTGAGGGGAACCTCAGGGGGGCCGCCCCGGGTTTGGCTCGTGTGTATTGCGAGATTAACCAGGTGGGGAGAGAAGAACCGTAAGGGTCCCCCAAACAAAGGTTTTCGCTCCAAACTGGCTGTTGGAGGTAGATTAGCCAGCCATCGCTGCTTTAGCCGGTATACCAGCCCCGGGGAACCGATAAGCTAAACGTATTGAGTGCCCGGATAGGGCCAGGGAGCCGTCGGCGGTCAAATTTTCGAACCACCACCTCTTGAAAACTTCTCTGCTCTGAAATTAGTCCGGTGCGGATTGCGGGCTGGCGGTTACTGGTCTGATAATGGTTGCAGCCAGTTCGAAGATTAGGTACTACCGATGGGCCCAGGCCTATGCGAAAACGTCTAGCTTTTTGGCTCTCATGACGAAGTAATAATAGGCCTGTTATCTAGAGGCAACGGCTAGGTCTGGTCGAGGTTGTTGGAACGAAACAGTGAAATTTTACCAAGGAAAGGCCCACGTGGTACAGTAGGTGCGATGGTTGACGACATGCGTAACCTAATGACGATGTCCGAGTCTATTCTAGGCCCGTCGAGGTCGTAGTTCGAGTGGCAATGGTAGAGTTCCAAGAGTTTCTCTTGTGAGCAGCGGGTAAAGTGTTCGATGTCAATTCAACTGCGCAAACCATCAACCTCCCAGCCCGAAGACGCCGTGGAGAATACGAAAGACCTACCTTGGAGACAATCATCGTTTTCGAGCGGGGAAGAGCATGGCTGGGCCAACAATAGCCCAGCACCTCCTCCTCGGCTATCACATTTTCCAATGGTGAGTTACAGTTTTGAATTGTTTCGGTGATGGTGATGTTGGCGATGGCTTCGTTTTGGATGATGTGATGTAAGATGGTGGTTTCTGCAGGGGCAGCCCGAGTTCCCGGTACCGACCAGCGAACGAACCCCTGGAGCTACCCGTTCGCATACTATGTATGCTTTTGCCCCTAAACCCGGACGTTCGACCCTAACCCTAACCCCTTTGGTTTACTTTGGACATCCAAGCTCTTACACGTCTTGCTCTGCTTTGCATGCTATCAGATGAATATGAAGCCAGTCATTATTGAGACACCTAATCAAATCCCCAGTCCAGCCTTTTGCAGCCTTTGGCGCGCGCCCTATGTGGGTGCCATCTCCTAAGCATAGCCAAGGTGCGTGCCCCTTTCGGATTCCTCGGATTGAACTCGCCAGCCCAAACACCAGCGACCAATCAGGAGGCGCGACGCAGCCAGTCGCCCCCGACTTATACCAGTTAAACGGCCGCCAAGACAGAGTTGAAGAACAACAGCGGCATGTATGCATGTGTGACAAAGCAATCTGTGACACTCAATGCTGAGATCCGTAAGATATACCACGCCACGCCTCAAACGCCTTTTTCTTCCCCTGAGTCTCGACCGAAGCCATCCCCAGGGACCTAGGAAGCCACCGCCAAGATGTTCTTGACGCCGCCGGTCGGGTAGGATCCGACTGATGACCCAAGGGAAGCCTTGTTATTCATCCGTGTCTTACGCTCGTCTTACATGCCCGAATCATCACACGGGCGTATATAAGCAGCAATAGCGATGGCGACGATGTGCTCAGATCGATATTCGTCCTCATATATTCTTGGTAACTCGACCCGAATACCGCCCAACTCTTCCTAATCACTTCAAAGAAGGCCCACTGTCTGTTCACCGACCTCCCTGGCTTCTCACCTAGAGAGATATATAAGTGACAGATTGACGATCCGACTACCTGCCCGAAGGCACATCCCTCGAAAAGATGGCGCAGCCAACACAGTCCGTCTGGATGTACAACCCATCCTTTGCCCTCGCCGTCATCGCCTCCATTCTATACGGAGCCGTGTTCGTTTGGATCTTCTACCTGACTGTCATCAAATACCGCGCGTGGTACTTCCTCTGCGTGGTCATCGGCGCCGCCATTGAAGTCGCCGGCTATGCGTTGCGGTGCTATTCGATCAAGAACCCCACGCAAATCGTACGTCGAGACACTCCCAGACATCATAGTTCGGCCCAGCTAACTGCCGACACAGGGTCCATTCGCTTCCACCCTTTCACTCATCGTGCTCGCCCCCGTCTTCGTCGCAGCCGGAAATTATCTCCTCATCGGACGACTGATCCGAGCCGTTCTCGCTGCCTCAACGGGTCATCGCGTTTTCGGCGTGCATGGGCGGCTGATCACACGCATATTTGTTATTTGCGACATTATCTCCTTCCTCGTCCAGTGCTCTGGCTCTGCTGTCGCAAGTTCAACCGAGTGGGTCGGCAAGCAGGCCGACATAGGCGTCAAAATACTCATCGGTGGCCTCGGATTGCAAGCAGTTGCCTTTTCCTTCTTCCTGGCCATCTTTTCGCGCTTCTATTACCTCGCTAAGAAGGGTCGGGTGGCGGAGGATGCCCCAAGAGGATGGGAACGTGTGGTGGTTGCCGTGTACATCTCGTCACTTTTGATCTTGGTATGTGTCTGAAACGCTGAGCTGATGCCAACGTGCTAATTGAAGTGATTGGTATAGGTCCGTTGTATTTATCGCGTCGCCGAGTTCTCCGAAGGGGTTGAGGGGTACTCTTTCAGGCACGAGTGGTTGTTTTGGATATTCGAGTCGGTACCGATGCTCATCGCCATCTTTGTGTTTTGTCTTTACCATCCGAGTGCGTGTCTCGGTCGAGATGGCGGGAAGGGGAAGATCATCGGAAAGGGTGGTGAGAGTGTCGACTCAGAGGAGCCGGCTACCAAGATGCGTCGCAGCCGCCGCAGCAGCCGCAGGGGACACTAAGGTAGAGCATCTTGGGAGAACCGTCGGGACGACTGGTAGCCTGCCAGACGTCAAGTTAAAGATAGGGCAGGCCGAGGCGCGATAAATTGAGGCATAGCTGGATGGATCTGGTTTAGGTTGAAGGGGGAGCTCAGGCCAGCAGCTAAAACTCGGGCATGCTTCAGGGGCCATTCTACATAGCTCCGATATTCATCAGGCAGTCTTTCAAGTAGACCGTTGAGCCATGAAAGGGCGGCTCTCCTCCGAAAACCAAATCGTTCACCCAAAGGCCCGAGACTTAGCTCGCCAATGGCAAATTCGATGAAAAAGAAGTGAATAAGAATCAGCTGAGCCGAATAGTTGGAGGGATCAAGAAAAGGTCCAAATTCCTCGTTGCTGGCAGCTGTGATCAAAGCGTAAAGTTTAGTAAATTCGGTGAATGCTAAAAGCAAACAAATAATGTCAGTGTCTGGCAGTGACGAATATAAGGAATATAAGCTACAATGATACTCACCGTCGACCGCACAGAACTTGACCTGTTTCATCACTCGTTCGGTAGCAGCAAGAAACCTGACTTCCAGCGGACTCGTGCACAGCGGCCCAAGATTCCGCAGCGATACAAGAAAGTCGTCAAAGTATTTCGCCTGTTGGGGCTCCAGAGCCAAACCACCTGACCCAATCAGCCGTCTGATACTGTCGGTATATCCTTCGGCGGTAAACTCCTGGAAGAGCGAGCTGTTAAAATCTATCATGCCAGTACTGGCTATGATGTGACATCCACGGATCATGGACAAGAATTCTGTCATGCCCTCGGGCATACAGGACGCCTGAAAGGTGAGCGCCATGATAGCACCAAACCTGGCATCCCCCTCGGCCGCTGAAGCGCACGGGCGGTTGAGTGACTCGTTCAGGGCCGAAATGGCCTTGACTCGGTGGGCCAGACCGCTTGGAGCGTCGTTGCCGGTATAAAGACTGAGGTGTGAGGCAGCTAAGCCAAGCATCGAGTGGACCAAGTAATCATATTGATGGGAAAGAGCGGCAACTCCTTTCCAAACCTCGTCACCCCCCATCGGCAAGGGCGGGTATGCCGTGACCAGGAAGTGGTGGAAGTACCTCATGTCCTCCATGGTGAAAGTTCCGGGCGCGGTTCGGAGTGGGGCTACTGGGGCCGGCGATAGCTCTGACGAGGAGGCGGCAGATCCGGGGTAGACGCATTTGAACCCCAACCGCTTACAGTTGGTGCATTCAGGCAGGTCCTCCTGGCACTTGACCTTCCTTCGCTTGCAGCACAGGCATCCCCGTCGTGATTTGGTGTGGCCTTTCTTGGGAATGGGTCTGCGGCGCACTCTTGCACCATCGCCGCCTGGTTTTTCCGGAGTGGGTACCGATGAGTCGACTTGTTTGAGGCTCAGTGCGTCTTCGGAATAATCGCTCGGCGAGTCCATTTCTAGGGGTTATTCGGCTTCCGGCTCGTGACGAAGTGTCAGCGATCCAAAAGCGCCGCGAGAAGGCGATATATGCCGTTTCAAGGTAGCTGACGCAGCGGCTGTCGTCTACATGGCGGGGTCATCTCCGGAAGGATTTTGGGCCGTTCTTGTTTCAATCTGCCCAACCAGGGCTCCGAGTACCGGCAGACACATCTGTCGGGGCAGGTATCTTACCGAGGACTGCATGCGTTTCTTTGTGCAGCTGAACCGGCGACATGGCAGCCTCTGAGTTGGCAAAATACGATCTTGATAGGACTTCACCGAGTGCGATGTTATCTGGAGGCTGAAGAGGTTGGATGCTAACGGCACTTGTTTTCTGTCCTACGATAAAACTGCTTGGCAATTATCAAACATTGCTTGGGCAAGAACACAGAGGCCATAAAACCGACACGACTATCCGGGATTGATAGAGAAAAGGAAGAAGAGTAAAAGGGAACCTAGAGGGTGTTGCACCTTCACGGCCCATCCCGAGGTGGGCTCCTGCGTAGGGCTGCAAACGGCATTGCGTAACTAGGTACATACCTAATCACTGGAGCTCGTGGAGTTGTGGGCCCGAGCTTACGCGCCTCCAACAGAAGCAGGGTCGGCCCTTGCCATCGCGGCTCTGTGGCATCTCAATTGGCTTCATTCCAACCGTGACAAACACCATTCGGTCCACGATTTCTGAGGTACGTTGTCTTTCCTTATGTAAGCGTCACTTGCAGCTGCCATGCGGCTTTGACATATGTACTTCGGCACAAGCAGAAGACAAGGTTGCCTCGGCTCATCCGTCTCAATTTTGGTTTGCATAATGCGGCCATCGGACTGCCTGGTTTGTCGCGCCCGCTTGGGAAGCTGACGCGACACGACTGGACGACCTACCTTCCTGCTGTATGCCCGTGTTCCGCGCATTGGATGCCGAGGCTACATCCCCTTGGCATGGTCGAGGTTGATCCTTCTGAGATTCGGTCAGCGTCGCACTGCCAGAGCCTCCGTCACAAAGCAATTCTTGTTGTCCGACGGCGCTTGGCGCAAGCCACTGACGCTGATAGCGTGCTAGGTGCCTTGGGGTACCTCACCCGACCCTCGGCTCAGCAAAACGTGCCCGCACTTCCCTCTGCCTGGCTTCCTTGCGACGACCGCCTTCCACTCTCCCATGCTCTGGGGGGTTGACTGACCCCTTTCCAAAGCCCCAAAAAACCTGAGTTCTCGTCAAACTAACAACCCAACGGTACTCAACACCCCAACAATTGCCGCGCTCCGCAACGACCGTTCACGATGCCGTACGATCCGAAAGTCGGCCCTACGCCGCTGTACATGATCCACAAGCCGCCCTTCAGCATTGAGGCGGCGGGATACGAGCCCGTCGAGGGCGAGACGATACCTCGGGTCCACCCCAAATCGAAAAATGGCCTTATTACGCGGCCCGCCCCGGAGGTGTCCACCGTCTACGATCTTGTCAAGAGAACCGCCAGTCTCCACGGGGACGAGCCCGCTGTGGGTAGCCGGAAGCTCATCAAGGTCCACACGGAGAAGAAGAAGGTCCAAAAGACGGTCGACGGCGAGGTCGTTGAGGTTGAGAAAGAATGGACCTACTACGAGCTTTCGGATTACAACTACCTGACATACAACGAGTACTTCACAATGGCACTGCAGGTCGGCGCTGGCCTGCGCAAGCTCGGCCTGTCGCCCGGCGACAAGCTGCACATATTTGCTGCAACCAGGTTCGTCCCACATTCACCGAGGGTGTTGCTGCCCTGCTGACAAAACTAAGTGCACAATGGCTCAACATGTCGCATGCGTGTTCCACGCAGTCCCTGACCCTTGTCACTGCATATGATACCCTCGGTGAGAGCGGCGTCCAACACTCGCTCGTGCAGAGCGAGCCTCAGGCAATACTCGTCGACCCGCACCTTTTCAAGACCATTTCGGGCCCTCTCAAGAAGGCCACTTCGGTTAAGATTCTCATCTACAACCAGGCGAGCCACATGTCCGTGTCCGATGAGAAAATTGACGCATTCAAGGCATCACACCCCGAACTTACAGTCTTATCATTCGAGGAGCTGCGTGCTCTCGGCGAGGCGAACCCGATCGAGCCTGTACTGCCAAAGCCGGATGACCTGTACTGCATCATGTACACCTCCGGCAGTACTGGCACCCCTAAAGGCGTGCCCACAACACACGCGGGCTTTATCGCTGCCGTTACTGGTATTTACCACCACGTGGAGGAGATTGTTGATCACCACGAATATGTGATGGCTTACCTGCCCCTCGCGCACATATTTGAGCTCGTTGTAGAGAATACTGCTGTCTTTTTTGGAGCAACACTCGGCTATGGACATCCCCGTAGTCTGTCAGATGGCAGCATGCGCAACTGCCCTGGCGATATCCGCGCTTTCCGGCCTTCCCTATTGATTGGTGTACCGCAGGTTTGGGAGTCGATCAGGAAGGGTATTGAGGCCAAGGTTAGCGAGAATGGTCTCATAACCCGTTCCCTTTTCTGGGGAGCCTTCAAACTCAAGTCGCTTATGGTGAAAAATGGCCTGCCGGGACACGGGATGTTTGACAAGATCGTCTTTGGCAAGGTACGCACTCAGACTGGTGGGCGGCTGCGTTTTCTTGTCAACGGGGCTAGTGGCATCTCGTGGACGACGCAGCACTTCATGAGTATGGTTGTAGCACCCATGCTGAACGGTTACGGCCTGACTGAGACGGGAGGCAACGGTGCGCTGGGTAGCCCACTGGAGTGGACCACCGAAGCCATAGGCTCCATGGAGGTCTCACTCGAGATGAAGCTGGTGGCCCTGCCTGAGCTCGGATACTACACCGATAGGACGCCCCCTCAGGGCGAGATCTTGCTCCGCGGCCCGCCTGTGCTGACATCCTACTACAAAAACCCCGAAGAGACGGCACAGGCCGTCACAGCCGACGGGTGGTTCCGCACCGGTGACATCGGCGAGTTCGACCCGAAGGGCCACGTCAAGGTCATTGACCGCGTCAAGAACCTCGTCAAGATGCAAGGCGGCGAGTATATTGCGCTTGAGAAGCTCGAGGCCGTGTACCGGGGCTGCCCGTACGTACAGAACCTTGTTGTACACGGTGACAGCAAATATCCCCGCCCTATCGCTATCATCATCCCCAACGAGAAGGCCTTGGCCGACAAGGCCGCCGAGCTTGGGGTCGATGAGCATGTGATGTGCCAGGATAGAAAAGTCCGCGATGTCGTGCTCAAGGCGTTGGGCGCCGCTGCTAGAGGCGCGGGCTTGAGCTCTCTGGAAACGATCGCGGGCATCGTGTTGCTGGACGATCAGGAGTGGACGCCAGCGAATGTGAGTATCAGCTACCCGGTTTGGATATTTGCGAGATGTGCCTTGCTAATCTCACTGAATAGGGCATGGTGACTGCAACACAAAAGCCTAACAGGCGGATGATTCGGGAGAAAAATGAGAAGCTCATTGCGGCTTGCCTTGCTGGGTTGTAAGTTATTGCATGCTCAAGCTCGAACGGTAAAAGTCAAGAAGCCCCGCCGTCGGGTCACATAGCACTGTAACTGTCGCGGATGATGACATTATTTGTATTGTATGTAAACTACCTTAGTCGTAGGTTCCACGCAGGTATTATGCCTGTAGTGGCGGGAGGTAATGCTACATTGTTGTGCTTTCATGAGACTCGGAGGAACCTTATACAATTCTGTATCTCAAGCCATGTTGTATCTTGCAAGTCAAGTCGTTTCTCCATTGACGATGTCAGAATGCTATGCACGGAAAAGAAGGTATTCTACCTCAACCACCCTCGCTAAAGTGGCACCAACCCCGGATTCCCCCATTTGCATTCGTAATTTCATTCCGCCATGAAGCGATTCCCAATCCAAATTATTAGCACGTCACACTGATGGATATATATGCGTCGAGGCAGTAGCTGGTGTTATATGAAAGTATTGCTCTTCCCCCAGAGCTTGCTGGTTATGCCGGCTTTGGCTCGAAGACCGAAAAACAAACGGGGAAACTGCTCAAAGGAAGCACCCAAGTATCCAACAGCATCAAGCCAGGGGACTTCGGTATCAAGTCCCCTGCCGGCGGTAGTACACCATGTACGCTGACGTATTACCGTCCGCATACATGATCTCGGTCTGGTCATCGGGCAGACGGCTTCCGATCTTGACCGGGTCGACCCGTGTGTCATTACATCGGTACCAGTCAGTCGGGTCGCGCGACTGGTCGTTTTCCACGTATGTGAAGTAGTGACCGCTGCCGATACCCCCGCCCTGATGCACGGTGACGGCATAGCAGTCGTAACGCATAGGGCCAACAAAGTGCGGGTCATTTGTTTCCGGCGTCCTCCGGTCCGCCTCCAGGCAGTATTGGGTGAGGTCAAGGTTGCGGATTGGGAAGCGTACTTTGGTGTGGATTTTGTTGGCGGCTCCCCGGCCGGTACCACCGGTGTGGTGAAAGCGGTTCAAGGAGAAGGCCAGGCGGTCCGGCAATCGAGCAAACTTGGTGAGGCGCGTGCGGCCTCGCTGGTTGCATGTCTCGCAAAGCAGATCGGGAAGTTCTTCACGCTGTTGGTGCCTCCTGATCAATTGATCGAGGTTGACCGGGTCCGGAGCGCCTGCTATGCTGAGCACGCATAGGTCACTCGGCTGGAACTGGCGGACTATGTGCCCGCACTTGCTATTTTTGCATTCCGAGATGAACACGTCCAGGCCGCGGAAATACTTGTCGACGATGGACGAGCTGGCGGCGGAATAGTCGCTCCAGTAGGCGATGGCATTCTGTATGATAGTGCCATCCTTCTGAGTGTACTGTTTCTCGTCTTTGGGTCGTTTGCGATCCCGGAGCATGTTTGTCTCGTCGTGGATGTTGTCCATAATGAACGAATAAAATTCCTGCGCATCCTGCTGATTGTCACCCCCAAAGATTTCACCCTTCGGCCTCGTTCTACCGTCTGAAGTCTTTGAATGGATGCGCTTGACGTATCTCTAAATGTTATGTCAATAATTGTACCTGAGAAACCACACAGGAGGAGACATACCATGAGGACTCCAGTGCCGACATCTGGGCACTCCCCTTTACTGAGAAAATCAAACTGCGCGGCCAACATCCTTGTAAGTAGTTGGGAATTTGGTATTTTCTCATCAGGTTTCTGCGGAGGGTGCCCGAAACTCTTCGTCCACTGACCAGACCAAAGCTCACGGGAAAACCCTGGCGTAGCAAACATGGCCTGCAGGGAGCTATTCGCGAAACAAATTACGCCAGTATTCTGTAGACCCGTCCGGTATTTCCTGGCACCCTCGACGTTAGATTTGGCCAATGTTTTCTTCAATGTACCCGAGCCACCCTCGGTATCAACGAGTCCGCTATGGCTTCTCCGTGGTAGCGTCGGCGGTGGCCGGGTTGGCGGAGAGGGCAGATTTTTGTAAAATATTTCTTCTTGGGACAAACGGGGATAAAACGGGCTCGCTGGTCGACTCAGGGGGGAGGTGGGGGGTGACGCCACCATTGATTCTTGTATTGTGGAAATAGCCGGCACCCTGCGGAGAAAGTCCTCTGTTGTCCGTATTGGTGCCATGGCTCCCAGGTCGGCGATAGTCTCTTCCCATTTCCTTGCCTCCTCAGCATCTTGAATCGGGCGCGTTATGTATGTTGGACGTTTGTTCAAGAGAGACCGGGTCATAGGCGTCGAAGTGCGAGGGTTCTTCGCGGCTGAAGTGGATGATGTTTGCAGGCCACCCCTCCCAACAAGATTCGACCAAGCCTCGAGCCCGCCTTCAAGGAGCTTGGGTGTTGTTGTCTTTTTTACCAAGCTTGCAGGAAAATCATATTGAGTGAGGGCGTTGTACAGGCCGGAAATGGCTTTCTGTTCCGGCGTATCTCGTTTGCCGGTGATATGGTCGGACTCTTGATCATAAAACACCACAAGGTCAAATTGATGTCGCTTGTCAAATAAAATCATCTCATCTGGCGGGGCTAAGACATTACTGTCTGCAATCTCGTTGGCTGAGATGTCTTGCCTCATGAGAACGTCAGCCTCGAGGCATATTGTGGCCTGCGACATGATGTGGCCCTCGTCGAAGGATTCCCGGTTTCTTATGTCAATCAAGAGGACAGAGACATCTTTGGCTCCCATACCCATATACTGGACAAGATCCTGGGCAGATATGGTGTTTCCCTCAGGAATTGTGAGTTTGGCCCGTTTCAGAGGGGCCATACTGGCCGTGTAGGTGTTAGCGGGGACAAAGTACTCCTCCATAGGTCCGGCTTTGGGGGTTTTGATGACATTTGAGATAGACGTCGTGGAGTTTGTCCTCGTGAACATCGCGCGAGGAGCACTGGAGGGAAGCTCGGCGGCTTCATTGGAGATGGTGCCTCTAGCTGGGTTGTATATTGCATCCGGGAGCCTGGGCATCCCGCCAGCAGAGCCAGCAGAGCCAGAACTGGACACTGGCGGCTCGATCATGGCCTGTGAACTCTGTGAATTTGGTGGAATAACGGTCTGAGTGCGAATCCGGGGGTCCTGCACTGGGGCGCTGGCGCGCAACCTTGCAAATCGCTGAGCGAGATCCTCCGGCGTCTTGCCTGGGGACGCTCCAGGTCCGGTGGTGTGGAGGACATTTCCGTGAAGCGCCTGCGGTTTAGGTTGTACTGTTGGCTTCGTTCTCGACTGCAGAGGCCCAGATCGATCCGGCACACCGTTCTTGCGCGCATCGGCGCCCCCGTTCACGTCTCCCTGACCCACCCGTACGCCGTTTCGTATGCCCCCCGCCGGTTCTCCAGGCCCTCCCCCACTCGAGGCGTGTTTAGAAACGGTCGGCTGGACGCCAGTCCTGAGGTTGTCGGCCTTGATGTCGGCCTTGATCTTCTCGTAGTCGTCCTGCAAAACGCGGACTTGCCGCAGAGCACGTTGGTACCGATCGAGTTGGGTCCTGTTGTCCTGGAGCAATACCCAGCCCTGGTTCCTTTTGATAGCGTCGACAAGAATGAGGCTGGCCATGATGTACTCCTTCAAGGCGGTGTCGGGTCTTCCAAATGTTCTCGATGACTCGGCAAGACGAAGGTGGCCCTCAGCTGTCTGGATTACCCTCTCAACGGACGCGTTAGGATCTATGTCGATTTTGACAGAGACAATGTCGTCGATGTGAGGCAACGGGCGCTTGCCGCCCTTAGAGGGTTCAGCCCGCCCGTTTCCGTTCGACCCAAGCGAGAAGCCATTCTGGTTCGTCCCCGAGGGTGTGGACCCTGCGTGATTCAGGACGGTTGTCGAGCCGGCCATCGCAAGTGGAATACTGGGCTAGCGGCGGAGCAGAGTAGCGGTGGCTGTATGTGCAAGATGTGAGTTACCAATCGACCATATCTCGTGCGAAGTGTGTCGACAGGCCGGAGCGGGGGAACGGTGGCGGTATCGGGTATTGCTTGCGCGGCGATGGAGAGGGCATAAATTATAAAGCCGTTGCTATGATCGATCGCTTTTTTGTTGGCCCCGAGCAGGTCCAGGTGTCATTCTTTGTGTGACGCTTTGTTGCGTGTTCGGAATGTTGGCTTCGCTTTGAGTGCTATCGCGGTAGGTACCTTTAGTTGGACGGTTGCGGCTCCCACGACGTCGTCTGGCGCAGTCAACCGCCGCCAAGACAACCAACTAGCCCCACCAGTCCGCGTTTGGAGAACGCAACCTAGCGATCCAACGCGAAGCAGTCCTGGGCTGTTCGAATCGAGCTCAACGATTCACTCAGGTTTACCCACACAGCCCATAGATACGCATGTCACCAAGTCACAAAGAGGTGTTTTTCTCTCGACATCGGCCCATCATGTCAGCTCAAGTATATGCAAATTTGACTACGTACCAGGTACCCAGGCTGGCCATGTTAGGAGTGAGTGGCTTGGTGGGGGAACCCAGGTTCGGGCCAAAAGAAAGGGTCTCTTATCTCCGTGCGAAAAGACGTTCTGAGATTCCTCACACAGTCTTATTCCAGACTGGTAAGGCCTGAGCTTGTCATATTACAAGCTTTTGAACATGCAGGAAGGCCTTCCCGACATATAGAAAGGTATTTTCAGAACGCCGGAGGCCTTTTTACTTTGTAAGATCCAAGAAGGCGTTTTCTGTGTTTATGTTGGTGTATTATCATAGGGTGGACTAGGTGGAATAACGAACAGATTAGGGCGGTCTTTACAATAAGAGCGCACACTTCGCACTGGCTAAGGAGACCTTTTCTTTTGGCCCGAGCCTTCATAACTTCAACTTCGTACTGTGTACACCCGACGTGTTGAACCCTGTCGGCTGCCCCACATTGCAGTCGTCAGCGGGGGCGAGCAGTCGCCTTGGACTGCCCAGTCGCACTCGCCCTGGCGGCTGGCGCAGCTGGTTGGCAACCCATCGGTCAAGGACCTGGCCCAGGTTCTCAGGTTCCAGGTGGTCAAAGCGCTCAGGCCCAGTCTTTTCCCCAGCGGGTAGGTACGCGGCTGAGAGGGGCAGCTCCAGTGGAGGTCATCAGCAGCAAGGCTCCATCCATCCAACGCGATAGGTACGTAACCACGGCAGGCAGGCAGAGGTTACTTTCTCAACAACTTTTCCATTTCCATCCATCACAGCGACCGTTGATACGATTTCCGGCGCGACCGTCAGTACGCCCTCTGCGCGCCCTATTGTCCCTATTAGCGAGAGCGTGGTTTTATCGATCCTATCGCCTCTGCCACCAGGCAACTGATCAGTAAGCTCGCCGCCGGCCCAACCTCCCGGCGTCACCTTCGCGAGACCGAGCCTCGAGAGCCACAGTGTGGTGCCCCAACATCCTCGACATTCGTACCAACTGTAGTCGCCCGGTCCCAGATTCTCCGGCATTCTCAAGATGATGGGTTGGTGGTCCTCCGGGGCCAACACCGCCTTGGATGAGCAGATCGAGAAGGCAACGAGCAGCAGCCTGTATGAACCTCCGCCTATCGTGACTGAAGCCCTGGCATAGTGAAGCTGACGCCTCGTCGTACGTATTGTTGTCTAGTGAGGACATTGCCCTCAACCTCGAAATCTCCGATGTCATCCGATCCAAGACGGTTCAGCCGAAGGAGGCCATGCGCTCGCTCAAGAAGCGCATCAACCATAAAAACCCCAACACCCAACTGAGCGCACTGAATGTAAGGGCGAGACTGCATATCCTTGAGCAAGAAAAGCAGGCTGACCTGGGATAGCTTACGGATACATGCGTGAAAAATGGTGGCTCCCACTTTTTGACCGAGATTGCATCCCGAGAGTTCATGGAAAGCTTAGTTTCGCTCCTCAAGGTTGTTGGACCAGGCGCTATCAACTCCGATGTGCGGACAAAAATCCTGGAGTTGATACAGTCTTGGGCATCTGCCACAGAGGGCCGGTACGATTTGTCATACATCGGGGAGGTATATCGGACTCTCGATAGAGAAGGATTTCAGTTTCCTCCTCGTGTAACCGTCACAAGCAGCATGATCGACAGCAGCGCGGTTGGTCGCCCTCTTGACCCACGCCATTGTTCAAAGGCTGACATTTGCATAGCCCCCCGAGTGGGTTGACTCAGACGTTTGTATGAGGTGTCGAACCGCATTCACCTTCACTAACCGAAAGCACCACTGCCGAAATTGTGGAAACTGCTTCGACCAGCAGTGCTCAAGCAAGACCCTGCCTCTGCCGCATCTGGGGATCCTCCAGTCTGTTCGTGTAGACGATGGATGCTACGCAAAGCTCTCGGATAAAAATGCCAGGGGTCCTGGTGGAGGTGCTGGCAACGAGCGCTCTCCGACCTACCCCTCGTTCCCGGCCAAATCCAAGGGTTCGACATCGATGCAGCCGCGCAGCGCCCGGATAGACGACGGCTTCGATGAGGACCTGAAAAGAGCTCTGGCCATGAGCCTCGAGGAGGTCCGGAATCATACTCGAGGAGGTGGTTATGTCCGGCAGCCAGGAAACGGCCTGTCTTCTAGCCAGCCGAAAGTGAACGGGCACTCGGCGCCGACGCCGGCGGCTAAGGGCGGGGAGGAGGAAGACGAAGACCTCAAGGCTGCCATCGCCGCGTCCTTAGCCGATATGGAGGAGCAAAAGAAGCAACATGCTGCGGCACTCAAGGAACAGGCTTCTAATATCGGAGCGTCCTCGTCGGCCACGCCGTTCGCACTTCCCAAAAATGACTACGAGCTTACTCCCGTTGAAGCAGAGAATATCAACCTCTTTTCAACTCTGGTGGATCGCCTTCAAACGCAACCTCCTGGGACAATATTGCGAGAGCCACAGATCCAAGAGCTTTATGACAGCATTGGCACATTGCGACCGAAACTTGCACGGACATATGGCGAGACAATGAGCAAACATGGTAAGCTGCTGCCGTTTGTGGAGGAAGCCTACTCTGACTTGATTTAGATACCTTGCTCGACTTACACGCCAAGCTGTCCACCGTTGTCCGGTACTACGACCGGATGCTGGAGGAGCGTCTATCTAAGGCGTACAGCCAACATAGCATTGGTGGCTACAACCTCCCTGTGCCGAGACAACCTACCGGCCCGTACCCATTGATGCAACCCAATGCCCCGAGCGCGGCTGGGCCTGCAGAGAACTTCTACACAGGCGAGCAACAGCAAGACTATAGCCAAGAGTACGGGCAGGAGTACGGACGGCAAGCAGCGCACCCCTCTTACCCCCAAGCCACACAGCAATCACCCCACCAACAGTACCCAGCATATGATAAGCGGGCGTCCCTGGCTGGGCAGCCTAATGGCCAGTACCCTCCACAGCAGATGCCACAGAGAACCGGGAGCTGGGGTAACGCGCCTCCTGCTCAGGCGCCTCAGTACCAGCAACAGCCCAGCTACCCCCCGAACGAGACTGCTGCACCCCAGGGCAATCATCTTCCGCAGACACCAGGTCAAGGTCAGCTCGCGGCCACGGCCGCCGACCTGGCCGGGACAACGCCCACGACCGATCCGAATGCCAACTTTTACTTCAACTCTCAGCCTCAGCAACAAGCACAGCAGCCACCTGCTTCAGCCCCTGATCCAATGTCCTCACCTTACCCGAATTTGTCACAAACAATGCATTCTTACCAGCCATCACTTCCACAAACTCCGGCCTCAGTCGCCGCTCAGCCATCTCAGCCATCTCAACCACCCCAATCTCATCAAGCCAGTCAGCAGCAGCCACAGCAGCCGTACTGGCAACACCCTGCCGCCCAACAGACGGCGCTTCCCCCAGTATGGCAGCCAAACCCGCCGACTGCAGCATATGTAGGTTACAACCAGGAGGCGTTCCCTTCGGCGCCGCAGCACGCGCCGAAGCAGCCTGTGGTGGAAGAAAGCCTGATCGACCTTTAATGCCCGTGGATTGGGTCAGCGCAGGAGTGGTTTAAATCTACCCGAAGGAGAGGTATGGGATGGCCAGGCATCTGCGTCAGCAGAGACAACATGCCTGTGCCGCCATAGCAGTGTGTTACTATAGACACAGGTCTGTGCATAATGTTCACATACAAGAGAGAAGTATTGCGTTTTTCGGGCGGCCCAAGGCTATGGCACAGGCGCGAGCACAATGTGTATGTAGAGGATCTATGGGGCTCTGGAAGAAATAAGGAATGTTTCCCTTGACTGCGTATGTTTTTGAAGTGTCATCCCGTAGGGCAGCCAATTAGAAAGGCAGCTGTAGGTCAGAGGATGAGGCGAGCCGTTTACCGGAGGTTTGGCGGCCGACTGAGCGGAGGTTCCCCTATGCGCTAGTGATTGGGTGAAGCCGTATCAGGATGCTCCGCCTGTCGGGGAGACTGGTGACGTCGGAAGGGTCATGGTTCCCCACTCATCGGATTCAACCCGAGGAATGGGGTGCGGTGCGTTATGTTGGGCAACCACTATTAACTCATGTAACGTTAGTTCGATGCGCCTAAAGCAAACAAAACAAAATTTGGATCACACACATTACGCTACCTAGAGAGTTCTTGTTTCTTGGCCGTTCTCGTTACATCGATTTGTCTAACACCTAAACGTTCACTTTCTCGTACTCCCTGAGATAGCCGTCGACGCTCCTATATTATCTTACTTACCTACCTTTCTGGTTTACGCAATTTGGTTTACACTGAAATATCAGAAACCATACTGATATAGCTCTTACACTCCACCAGCCAGTGGTATCTTCAAGAGCATTTACCTACCTGCCTACCTGAGTCATCCGCAACAAGGCCAAGATGACAATCTACGTCCACCTCGTCCGCCATGCGCAAGGCTTCCACAACCTGTCGGCGGCCAACCAGCAGCTGCCGGACCCGGACTTGACGCCGCTCGGCGAACAGCAATGCGCCACTCTCCGCAACGCCTTCGCCCACCAA